>Ga0247843_1000025_pt1 | contig 297972 bp, 245 predicted proteins | sample LaCruzMarch2017__FD_192420 | JGI IMG/M metagenome (GOLD analysis project Ga0247843, IMG submission 192420) | Freshwater microbial communities from meromictic Lake La Cruz, Castile-La Mancha, Spain - LaCruzMarch2017_8m | ecosystem: Environmental > Aquatic > Freshwater > Lake | place: Spain... | reverse complement strand
AGTTTGCCAAGCAGTGGTTCGGACCAACACGTGCATCGGAGCGTTCGCAGAACCTCAACATGGGCAATGCGCGTATCGGTGTGAGCACCGAACTCGATTGCGGCAAGCTCGATATCCGAGCCAACATTCGTGGCGAGTTCAACAAGCTCCAAGAGCAGGTGAAAGGTCTGATTCCGCGCACGGCCTCAGATGTGACTGATCTCATCAGTCGGGCAGCGATGATCACCACCTGCTACGCATACCCCACTGTGTGTGCGCAGTTGCGTCACGACTTCCTTGCCCTGCAGGCGAATTTGAACCTGCGTTCGCAGGCGTGTCGGGCAATTGATAGCTTTATCGATTCTCAAGCCGACAAGGGTGCAAAACAACTGCGCGCCGAATCGCAGGCGCAGTGTGTGAGTGAGCAGATGCGTGGCGGAACGGATCCTTCAACCGCAACTGCGACTTGTCAGAACCGCACGGGGCTTCCTATTCGCGATTTCACGGCGGGACTTGAAAAGAAATTTACCAAAGGCAAACAGAAGGTGCTCTGGGCGATTGTCGACTTCGCCAAAGATCGCCCTGCGTATTCTTTTGTATCTTCACTTTTAGGTGAAATTGAGGTGCAAGAAGATGGCTACTGGCAGCCGCTCTTCACTGCAGGAATGCTGCGCCCGAATGACGCTGCCCGCAATGTGTTGGCAACCGGTGAACAGCTGGTGTGTCAGCGCTTGCCGGCACTCATCTACACGGGCCGAAACGATGTGAACGATGCTGCGGAGCAGGCCATTGGCGAAACTATCCGTCGTAGGTTGAGTTTTGATGACGTTCAACACCTTGAAGATCTCGCCCCTGCAGACAAGCAACTGGCTTGTGCGGCACTCGGACGAGCTGTGGGCAAGATGGCTGCGCAGAGCCTTGCTGCGCGAGGTGAAGCTGTTGTTGCATCAGGGCTTCTGAACAGTGCCCTTCCAAACAGCTTGCGGGACGAGTACCGCAGTCGCAGTGACACGGCTTTTTTGGCGTTGCGGCGGGCGTTGGAGGTTGATCAAATTCCTTCGCTTGAAGAGGTGCGCTTGGCCATTGCCGAGCTCGCGCGCGCCACCCGTGAACGCAACCGGATCATCGCTGCTCAGGTGAATGACGCTCGATTGCAAAACTCGCGCACGGAAAGTGCTGTGCAAAGCGACTGTGTGGACACTCTCTCGTGTGAAGGGAGGCAACGATGAATCTCTTCACCCAGAGCCCCATCGAGGCGAGCCTGTGGACGAGTTTTGTTTTGATGCAGGATTGGATTGTAGATTCCATTTTGCTGACCCCTGTATTTAAAGCGGCGGTGTTTACGTGGATGGGGTTTGTCTTCATCAAATCCATGATGCAAATGGGCAGCGCTGGAAGACCTACGGGCAGCTTCATACGGCTGATGTCGGCACTCATTGTTTCAGGTCTTGGGTTGGCCATTCTCAACAGCCGTTCCGGGGAGGTATTTCGCCCCATCAATGCCGCTGGAGGCGTGTGGAGCAGCTCCGCGCGTGTGATGGCCACGGGCAAATACGACAACCTCAATTCGAGCACAGCGCGTGGGCTCAACGTTTATGTGCAGATCCATCGCGCGGCGAATCAGTTGGCAGAATATGCAACGCTCAAAGTGGGCGAGATGTTCCGAAACCCGAACGCGACCAAAAGCCCTTACTTGATGATTCAAACGCTCGCGCAAACAGCGGGCAGCACCATCGACGACCCGAAGGCACTCTCGAGTCTCAACTGGCTGTTTGAGAACTGCGCCGACAGTCGGCAAGCGAAGCTCGTGGGGCCTCAAGAAAGTTATGCGGGACTGTTTGAATTGGGCAAGCCCGATTGTCGGGAACGACATCAGAAATTGCGCAAGGAGCTCACCGCATGGGCACAAGGAAAGTGGGGGAGTTCGTGGTGGAACTCAGGGCAAATTGCGCTCAGTCAGTTGGGTGCGAAGTTTGGTGTTGTGGATGAAGAAACGCTGCGCAATAAAATGATCGCTTCAGCACTTGTGAACACAGCACGCGCGCAGATGGGCCAGAACAAGCAGAATGTAAACTCGGGAGCACTGCTTGGCGAGGTGGGCTCCGACCCTCAGGCTTCGTTGGGTGCAAGCTACTTTGCCTCGGCATCCAATCTGTTTTCTGTCAGCGGCCTCATGAACACCCTGTTCAAGCCGCTCATAGGAACAGACCTGTGGTCCGCCGACATTCGCAATCAGTCGGCAGCGGCCTACAACCGCATCATCCAGTTCATGCCGCCCATCCGAGGCTATGCCAAAGGCATTCTCGCTCTTGGGTTTGTGTTTGCTGCGGCTGCACTTTGCTTTGGTTCCACCCGGTTCATGATCGGCTGGCTTGGGATGCTGTTTGTGTTCAGCGCATATGGGCCGCTCTCGACGCTTCTCTACGAAACGACATTGATGCTCACCCGCGCGAAGGAAACCACCGACGCCCTGCAGGCCTTGCGCAACGATCCTCTCGTGCTGTCGGGTGCTGCGATTGTGGATGACAACCTCGCGCGCATTCAGAGCATCTACTTCGGATTGCAGATGGGTCTCGCAACCGTGTGCGGCGTGGGCGGGATGTCGATTTTCGTATTCGCAAAACGCGTGGGCTCCGGACTTGGCGACGGCTTGCTCGGCAAGGCTGTGGGAGCCCTTCACACCGTGACGTTCGTTCGCAACGTCACCTTATCGAACAAGGGAGTTGAGCATGGTGGATAAAAATACCGAACGGCAAGAGCTCAAGCGAAAGGGAAATGTTGGAGAGAACGTGCGATTGCCAAAGCCGTCGCGTGGGCCGAGCATTGAGATTGATGTTCCCATTTCAACCGTGCGAAAAACGTTTGCCGTGAAAGAGACGCTGGTCAAAGACCTTGCCGCTTATGCGGCGTACCTCACAGAGCACCATGGCAAGGCCATTGATGAGGACAGGGTGATTGAGGGGCTTTTAGCCACTCTGAGCAGAGATAAGTCATTTGGAGCATGGAAGAGTTCTAAGGAGGCCCTGTGATCCTTCAGAGCCCTTCAAAATGCCTCCGCTCAGGTCGCTGCGGCTCCCTTCGCTGCGCGTCCTCTTCGAGTCCTTGCTTTCTGCTGCGCCACTCGGGGGCCCCAACGCTGCGCGTTGTCCCCTCGTGGCTACGCCGTTCGTTTTCGTCCGAGACGCTTCGCTTGCGCGAATCGACTCGTCCAAAAACTCACCACACACTACGCCACCCTGATTATGAATCCATGGCATGTAATTCCAATTTTAGGGGGGTCGGAAAACCAGATTTACCAAGCGCGAAATTGAATTGGAACTTCAATAGAAATTCCATTGGTCTATTGGAGTTTTCCAATGCGAGTCAATTTTTGAGTCTTTCAATTACCCAATATCATTAACCAATAAACCATTGGAGTGCATTGGATGACGACCTATTCAATTTATCTCAAAGAGGCGGCCGACGAGGAACTCAGACGGACCGCGCAAAAAAAGGGAATCACTCCTCTAAAGATTCTCAAACAAAGATTAAAAAATGGCCTCAAACGGGAACAGACTTCCGCACTAGAGATGCGTCTTGAGGCTGTTTTGCAACTCTTGGAATTGATTATTCCTGAGATTGGTTACACAGGCGGAGCCAATCGTGCCGCGAGCTCGAATATCGCTCCCGCAGTTCAAAAAGGAACCGAGATTGAAACGAACCTTAGAAAATCTGCAGCGATCATCAGAGCTCGACTGGAACAAAAAACCAGCGAGATTTCGCTATGAGGCAGGCCCGAGGTCAAGAACTTGCAATCAGCGAATTAAAGTTAATGATGCATTCTCTCAGTCGCAGGTTTTTATGGGCTGCCTGCACCGGAATTCTTCTCTCATTGATAACTTTTTGGCTCTTTGCTCCCAATAATTTTATCGGTCACTTGGGCGACTTAGCGAGGGAGCGTTTGACGCTCGAATTCCGCAAAATCCCCATTTTCGGAGTTCGAGAAATCGATATTCATAACTATGCAAAGGCGTGGTCACGCGTGGCTCGCGATTTGTACTTTTGGGAGGTTTTGATTTGGACGTTATCGCTCTCAACTTTGACGTCTTTCTCAATTCTCACATACCTTTTCTGGAAAAAGGGAGAGGATGACAAGCTCGATCACTACAAGCGGGGATCACAACTCCTTGATCCCCAAATCCACAACAAGCTCATGCGCAGAGAATATCGAAAAAATCCTCCTCATGAGATGGGTATCCCTCTCGCACTGGGTCAAGAAGGAGTTCTGATCCCTGAGTCTCTTCAGTACAGGCACTTTGGGTTTGTTGGCGCGAGTGGCTATGGGAAAAGTACGGCTATCGAAGAAATCTTAGCGCATGCCCGTGCGCACAAGCACAAAGCTTTAGTTGTCGACCTGAATGGGATTTTCTATTCCAAATTCGGAAGCATTAACGACCGTCTTTTGTCATTGCGTGACGAACGCTCGCTGGCATGGGACTTCTGGCATGAGCCTGTCGCCACTCCCACCAACATTGCAGCTGCAATTGTAGAAGAGGAGACTTCGGGAAATTCATTTTTCTACAAGAGTGCGAGAGAGGTTTTATCCGCTCTACTACGAATGAATAAGAGCCTCAAAGAGCTAATTGAAGATCTCGATCGCCCTCAACCCGACTTGAAAGAGCGACTCAGAATGAAGGGCGAGACAGCTCTCAAAATGCTTGGTGAAGGATCCGGAGATCAGGCAGACGGTGTCATGGGCACAACTGTTCTGGATTTTGGTTTTCTGAAGCGACTCGCCTCAAGAAATGGGGACCGATTACCCTTTTCCATCAGCCAGTGGATGAATGATCCAGCGGATTCAAGTTGGGTCTTTCTGACTGTTGACGACGTCGGACTCAAGGAGTCACGGCCGCTGCTTCGAGTCTGGTTTGAACTCGCGTGTCTTGCTGCTCTCGCGCGTAACCCTTTGCAAGCCAAGCAGCCGCACACGTGGCTTGTCATCGATGAGGCCAAAAGTATGGGTCAGCTCCCATCTTTGCCGGCCATCCTCGACAAGGGACGTAAACATAATGTGTCGGTGGTATTGGGATTTCAGGCGTTCTCACAAATTAAAAAGATCTATGGGGAACACGATGCCAATGCGATCTTTCAAGGCCTACAAAATCAATTCCTCTTTCGAATGACAGACGTTGAATGCGCCCGATATGCGTCGGACGTATTGGGTGAGGAAGAGGTGGATGCGGCAAGTCTTGGGATGAGTTTCGGAGAGTCTGATGCAGCACTGCGCGGGAGTATTAATCATGCCCGCGTTCGGCGAAAAATCATCATGCCTGAGGAAATTCGAAACCAAAATATTCTCAAAGCCTTTGCGAAAATATGTCACCATCAACCAGTGAAATTGTCGTTTGCGCCGTCGGTTCATGCGGCTGTGAATGAGCCATTCGTAGTCTCTCAAACCAACGAGTTTGCTTCGGTCGTGGCTCCGGAATTTGGCGTCTATTCTGCACGTTCTGGAGGGGAATAATTTATGCTTTCGCTTGCGCCAGTAAGTGCGCATCAGGGACAAACCTACTATGCCCAAGAGAATTATTACACTCAGAATCGAACCGTTGAGAACTCTGAATGGCAGGGTATCGGTGCTCAGCATCTTGGCCTGCGAGGGAATATTGCCGCACGAGAATTTCAAACCTTACTCGAGGGGGTTTCGCCAAGAAGTAAACAAAAACTGAATGGTGACGGCGACACAAACGCCGCAGAGCATCGAGCGGGAATTGATCTCACTTTCTCAGCTCCAAAGAGTGTCAGCCTTGCCGCATTTGTAGGGCACGACGATAGGCTAGAGGAGGCGCATCGTGAATCAGTCAGAATTGCCCTAAAAGTTGCTGAGGAACGCTATTCACAAACACGCACAGGAAACAAAAAGTTTCGTGACATAGAGGTAACTGGCAACTTGGTTATTGCAAAGTTTCATCACGACACCAGCCGTGCCAAAGATCCTCAAATGCACACTCATTGTGTCGTCATCAATGCGGTGCAGAGGGCTGATGGCAATTGGCGCAGTCTGCACAACGAAGCTTTGTATCAGAATTCAAAATTTCTCGGGCTGGTTTATCAAAATGAACTGGCAAGCCGTGTTCAGCGGTTGGGATATTCAGTGGAGGTCAAAAACAATGGGACATTTGAAATAGCAGGATATACCGAAGGACAGCTCGAAAAATTCTCAAAAAGGCGTGAGCAACTGGAAGAGTTGGGCGTCGAGAATCAAAAGCAGGCTCGCTCTGCAGTGACGAAGAACAGGCCCAAGAAGGGGCCAGAAATTCCCCGCGAAGAACTCAACAAGGTTTGGCAGAAAGAGGCTCACGATGTTGGAATTATTCACCCTCATCCACGCCAGAGTCTTTCAATTCAGGAGGAGAAACTCATTGTTCCAGATAGGGAGGTTTTGCGTCAGGCGACTGCCCATGCTTCCGAACGAGACGTGAGCTTTCGGAGAGAGCAGGTTGAGTCCTTTGCTCTCGAATCGAAGCTGGGTCGTTTAAATTGGGAGGAATTTCAGGGCGCAATCCGAGCAGCTCAGTCCCGTGGCGAGATTATTCGGAATGCTGAAAAACTTTGGACAACTGAGATTTGTCTTTTAAGAGAAATAAAGATTCTAGATGCGCTGTGCAAAGGTAAGGAAGCCTTTGCTCCAGTCGTAACGAGCTCGCACGAAAAGGTTCAGAAAATACATCCTGAATTGAGCCAAGGACAAGCCGATGCAGTTCTTCTGACCCTGCAATCAAGAGACCAATTTATTGCATGGCAGGGTGTCGCTGGAGCCGGAAAAACCTATGCAATGAATGTTGTGCGCGAGCTAACCCAAGAGGCGAAAATTTCAATCCGAGGTTTTGCGCCGTCTGCTGAAGCAGCAAAGGTCTTGCAACAGGAAAGCGGAATTCCTGCTCAAACTGTTGCTGCTTGTTTGGTGGAATCACAAGCACGACAAGGTACTCGAGAGGGCGAGCTTTGGATCGTCGATGAAGCTGGATTGTTGTCAGCGCGTGATTGCCAGGCGCTGATGCTGAAAGCTCAAGAGCAGAAAGCAAGGGTTGTTTTCGTGGGAGACACCCGCCAACTCTCGTCGGTGGGGGCTGGAAATCCGTTTCAGCTTTTACAGAAATCCGAGATTGCAACGGCCTACTTGAGCGAAGGTCGTCGGCAAAAATCGGAGGATTTAAAGATTGCTGTGCAAGCTCTCTCCGAGGGTAATGTTGAACTTGGTTTCGAAAGACTTGAGAAACGAATCACAGAGCTCCGACGTGAAGAAACACGAGTCCGACATGTTTCATCCAATTATGTGAATCTGTCTGCGGAGGAGCGATCTCAGACACTCGTCTTGGCGGGTACCAACCGAGAGCGCAACCTTCTGACCGACGAGATTCGAGAAAGGCTCAAAGAGCAGGGAGTTCTCGGAAATTCAATGCAAATTGTGTCGCTGCGTCAGCGCGACTTGACGGCCGAACAAGCACTGAATCCAATCCATTTGCGTGAAGGCGACATTTTGGTTTTTCATCGATCATTTCGAGCCAAGGGAATTGAAAGAAATGTTGCCTATGAAGTTGTGCGAAAGCAGGAGTCTTCTGTGCGGGTGCGCGGACCAACTGGTGAAGAAATGACTGTTTGTCCGCAGCGTGAAAAGGCGTTTGTAGTCTATGAGAAACGCGAAACTGAATTTGCGGTGGGCGACCGCGTGCGTTGGACTCGGAACGACAAAGAACGGGGTGTTCGGAATGGTCAGGATGCGGTTGTCATAGGGGCCAAGGAGGGTGTCATTTCTGTTCAGAATAAAGATGGTCAAAGAGCCAATGTGCCCCAAAATTCTCTGCAGCATCTCGATCACAATTACGTGAACACGGTGTTCAGTAGTCAAGGTAAAACCTGTCATAAGGTGATCATTTCTGCAGATAACACGTTTGGCAAAGAAGCTTTGTATGTTGCTGTGTCACGGGCAAAGTTTGACGCTCAAATATTCACCGAAGACCGCGCCACTCTATTGCGAAATGCATCAGTGAGTCATGCCAAGAAATCAGTGTTTGATTTGCTTTCGGAACAGGCGTTGCGCCCTGAAAAAAAATCGATGTCATTGGAGTCAGAAAAAGAACTTTCTCGCTCGAGAAAGCGTTCCTGAAGGAGTCCATCATATTGGAGGCAAGAGGAATGGCAGTTGTGCATTTTGTCGAGGCATCCAAGAAGTACGAAACAACAAAAAATACCGCGAAAACGGCCGAATCATTCAAAAAAAATGACATCCCGAAATACTTGTTTCAGCCACGAAATGACAGTAATGAACAAGGTGTGTTCTTTGAAAAGTTGGTCACCAAGCGTGAACTTGCAAACTTGCTCTGTGTTTCTGAAGGCCTCATCAACAAGCTCGTTGGTGAACGCGGAATGCCACACATCAAGCTTGGAAGGAATATAAGATTCTCGGTCAATGCCGTGTTTCTTTGGATGGAGCAGAAAGGCTTCAAACAATGAATCAGGCAAAAAGAAAGTTTAGCACGAAGGAATATCAGGGACGTCTGCGGATCTACACAAAGATTTCGGGAGCAGCGAATATTCAGAGGATTTGGGTCTGGGACAAAGATCGCTCTGAATACGTAACTCCTCCGCGCGGCAATGTTTTTGAGGCTCTGCGGTATGAGATAACTTCTGATGGCGGGCGTAAACGCGTCAGGCAATCGTTCTCGGCGTTGGATGATGCTCGCCAATGGCAAAACAGGATCAACGAAGAGAGCACTCCGGTGGTTCGCACTTTCGGAGCAGATGCTTTTATATCGCAGCCAGAAACTCACGTAAATTCGCTTGTGTCTTCGGCCGCAGGCCTCCTACTTGGAGAGGTCTATGCAGAATATCACCGCCGGAAACTCATGCGATTGAGTGAGAACACCCGACGAAAATATGAGCAGTATGTTCGACTCCATTTGCAGGAATTGATGCAAATGCCGATTCGTAGCATTACTCCTTACACCCTCGATCGGTGGTTAGATGGTGCGCGGCGAAACGCATTGAATCGGACTTCAAACGTAAAGAGAACCTCGTTTATGCACGAGCTGGTTTTTCTGAATAGCTTGCTGAATTATTACGTTGAATACTACGAAGATTCGGAGTTCAAAAATCCCATGCGCAAACGGCATCGTCAGGATGCTTTTGTTTGCAAGGCAGCTCCAAAACATCGTGATTTGACGGAAGATGAATTCAAGAGGTTTTTGGTTGAACTAGGTAATTGCACCCGCGGTGAAGTGTACGTCGCAATGGCAACGGTTCAATATTACCAGGCGTTGAGAATATCTGAAGTTGCAGCCATTCACTTTGAAGACTTGAATCTCAACTGGAGGAATCCGGAGGATTCGACTCTCCGAGTGTGTCGGCACATGGTGTACATGCGGCAGAAAGGATGCAAGCCCACTCTGATGGACGGCTTCAAGAATGCGTCGGGTGGGCAAGACTCTGTGCGCGAGCAGCCATTGTTTCAGCAATCATTTGAGGCCCTCAAGGACCTCTTTCGGTTGGGCTCGGGGCTGATTTTTGCAAGCACAGATGGTTTACCCCTCACGTATCGGCAGATTCAGAAGGCTTTCGACGGTGCGTTCCGCAGGGCGGGGTTGCCATACTCGGGCACCCACGTGTTGCGGCACGGCGGCTGTCGCAGGGTCTACAACGCTACCAAAGACCTCGCCGTTGCCCAGATGCTTCTCGGCAACACAGACATGGATAGCACCCTCGTTTACGCAAAACGCGATAAGGGAGCAGTTCGAGAGTTCGCAAAACAGACCTGGGTTCGAGAGGGGGGCGGAGAGGGTCGTTGAAAAATGCCTGAACGCACTTGAACGCAAATCGATTTCCCAAAACAAAAAGTCCAAGCACTTCTTGTGCTTGGACTTTACATGGCGGAGAAGGGGGGATTCGAACCCCCGGTACCTTTCGGTACGCCTGATTTCGAATCAGGTACGTTCAGCCACTCCGACACCTCTCCGCGACTGTGGGGAGGTAGCTAGCATAGCGGGATGCGGCTTGCAAAGGTTGGCCGTAACTTACGGCGACGCCCGGGCTTTATCGCACTCGGCTGCAATCAAGCCATTTGATAAATCGAGTCATTTTGTCTTCCACCTTAACGTCCATTTCAACGTAAACGGAATTGTTGTCGAGTCCAACGGGCACTGAGGCTTTCACTGTGGCGATGGAGTCTTTGCCCGTGAATACGAAATGGCTCCAAGTGGCGCCCGTTTTGGTGATTTTCATTTTTCCCTCAAACACAGTCGGGCTTGCGACCGGAGAATATTTATAAGTGAGGGTGCCTCCAGCGCTTGATTCGCGGATGTTGAGTTCGACGCGAGTGTCTTCTTGCTGCTCTGCAAAGACGCACAGAAAACGCGGCCCTGCGTGTGCATAAGATGTGGATAACAAGGTTGCGACGAAGGCAATGGCAGCTGCGATGTTTTTGCCAGACAAAGATTTCATGATTTTATCCTCACAATTAAAGCCCTCTCGCGTGCTCTAATGTGTTGGCAGAGTGGCTGCAATCTAAAATAAATTGATATCCCCTTTCAGGCCGTCTGGCCTACTTAGGCTCGCTGATTCCGCAGGCATTCTGACGGGCTAAGAGCGCTCAATTTTCCGAATCCCCTAGCAGAGTGTCAAATATTATTTAGAAAATATCTGATTTAAAACGTACACTTATTACTAACGGTTAACTATTTAATTAAATACTTGAATAAAGACTCCGAAGAGAGTAATGTCAGGAATCGAAGTATGGAGGTTCCCTATGACGCTTCTTAAAATGAACTGCCCGGAATTTATGGTCCGCTATCGCGCGGCAGCTCCTGGCAGCGCGGTGATGCTTGATGTTCGGAACGATGATGAGGTGGCTTCGGGAATGCTCCCCAATGCCATTCATATTCCGCTGGGTGAACTTGAGAAGCGAAAATCCGAGCTCGACAAAAGCAAGGAAATTTATCTGTACTGCCGAAGCGGCCATCGCACACAAGTTGCATTCGATCTTCTAAAACAAGCTGGGTATCCGAACGTTATTTGTTCCATTCAAGGCGGATATGATCTTTTGAAAACTCTTTGAGGAGAGCGTCATGAGTCGCATAATTTTTGAACAATATATTGATGAAGAAACATCCACGTATACTTTTCTGATTGCTGACCCAAAATCGAAAGAAGCTGCGCTGGTTGATTCCGTGCGCGAGAATGTTTCTTTCTACAAAAAGCGCATTCACGAGCTCGGTTTAAAACTGAATTACCTACTGGAAACGCATGTGCATGCTGATCATGTGACCGGCAACGGACAGTTGCAAGATGCATTTCCAAATGCTCAGGTTGGATTAAGTGCACAAGCAAATGTGAAGTTCCCGCGCATTCTACTCAATGATAATCAAGTTTTGATGCTTGGTGACATTGAAATTAAAACCCTCTTTACACCTGGCCACACAAGCGAGAGTGTGTCGTTTTTGGTTGATGGAAATCGCTTGCTATCAGGCGACACCATGTTCATTGGCTCGTGTGGGCGCACAGATTTTCAAGCAGGCGACTCTAAGCTGATGCACCAAAGCCTCATGCGTTTGGCGGCACTTCCAAGGGAAACACTCTTGTATCCCGGCCACGACTATAACAAGCGCTTGGTTTCCTCGATCGGTGAACAACTCATCAGCAACAAGCTACTCTCAATGAGTGAATCTGAATTTATCGCAGAACTTGATAGTTGGAAGTTGCCTCCTCCGCGAAAAATCAAGGAGTCTGTTCCAGCGAATTTACTCAATGGTCGGAATCCTGCTGAAGCGCGCAGCGCCGGTGCACGAGCATGATGACCCCATTATTTGTGATTGGGATCTTTTTAAGCCTCCTCATCGGAATTTCATTGGGGCTTTTGGGCGGTGGAGGTAGCATCCTAACCGTTCCCATTCTCCATTATGTTTTTGGCTTAAATGCCAGTGAGTCAACGGCACTATCACTTTTTGTCGTTGGTATTACTGCAGCAGCAGGCTCATTTGCATACGCACGCAGAAAAGAAATTGCTTGGAAGGAAGGTTTCATTTTTGCCGTTCCGAGTTTTATTGCCGTGTATGCAACACGGCGATTCGCCCTTCCTGCTCTTCCCTCTGAGATTAATCTGCTCAATCTTACAGTGAGCAAAGACACGCTGATTTTATTGGTTTTTAGCATCGTTATGCTGCTTGCTGCAGGTGCAATGCTGAAACCTTCTAAGGCACAGCCTGTCTCTCACTCGAATCTGAATCTTTCACGCATACTACTTATTCTCGCAGAGGGTGCGGTTGTCGGTGGAGTGACGGGATTTGTGGGAGCGGGTGGAGGCTTTCTGATTGTTCCCGCGCTTGTGATACTGGTTGGGCTCGATATGAAACGAGCTGTGGGCACTTCGCTGGTGGTCATTGCTTTAAAATCTTTGATTGGGTTTGCTGGTGATCTTTCCGCTGGAACTGTCATCAATATGCCCGTGCTTGCAACTGTCACTGCGGCGTCGCTGGTTGGGATGTTCATTGGTACCAACCTGGTGGCAAAGGTATCGAGTGCGAAATTGAAACCTGCGTTTGGTTGGTTTGTTCTTGTGATGGGAACTTTTATCTTGCTTAAGGAGACTCTTCTAAAATGATGATGGCTTTTTATGGCGGCTTGATAATTGGTTTAGCTGCTGCACTTTTGATGCTCTTCAACGGTCGCATTATGGGTGTGAGCGGAATTGCTGGAACGTTCATCAACATGCTTTTCACTCCTAATGCGCGCACAGCTCAAAGCGGTGAATTCTACTGGCGTGGATTTTTCTTGTTTGGAATGATTCTCGGTGGAATTCTTCTTTCGAAATTCACAAATACTTTTGTAGAAGCTGCGATGGTGACCTCGAATCCCGCGGTTATTATTGCTGCAGGATTGCTGGTGGGTGTGGGTACTCGCATGGGTTGGGGGTGTACTAGCGGTCACGGCATTTGCGGCATTGCTCGTTTTTCTGGACGCAGTGTGATTGCGACAATGGTTTTCATTGCCGCTGGCATGGTTGCTGTTGCAATTGCAAATGCACTCCTCAATGTTTCAGGAGCAGGACAATGAGTTCGAATTTTGTGCGTTCATTGATTGCTCTTGCTGCAGGCGCAATATTTGCAATTGGACTTGGCGTTGGTGGGATGTTGAATCCGGCGAATGTGCGTGGCTTTCTAGATGTACTTGGTGAATGGAAACCTGCACTGATGTTGGTCATGGTGGGTGCTATAGTTGTATACGCACTTGCGAATCAGCTTGCATTGCGCATGAAGAAACCTTTGCTAGACATTGACTGGAGCAACTTACCTCGCCCAGGATTCGATTTTCCGAATCAGGCGAAATTGGGTGCGGTTCTCTTTGGAGTGGGCTGGGGTATGGCCGGATTTTGTCCGGGTCCTGCAATTGCGTCGCTTGTTAGTTTGCATTCAACCGTATGGACATTCACAACTTCAATGTTGGTTGGATTTTATCTCTTTGCTCTTTACGAGCGTCGTAAACACAGCAAAGGCACTTGAAACTGAGTGCTCTTGCTCCCTCTCCATTTCACTTGCCAATACGTGCGCAGCGCAGGGAGTCGGGAAAAGCTTTGGGATGCCCTGCTTTCTCGGCGCCCGCAATGCGTGTGTACTTCACTCCGCTCAATTCGGGTAAAGCCCACAAATCAACGCGTTTTTCAGCCAAAAGCGCATCGGTGCGGTCGTCACGCACGCACGGATCGGCGATGTTTTCGCAAATTCTTTTTTCAATCCCGCTCCATTTGTCGCATTTTTTTTCGATCTCTGGAGCGGCTGCAAATCTCTTGAATACATCTTCTACCGATGTCAGGGCCGACTCCATGCTTACCTTCAACGAGCTTGTGGTGCCTGGAACTTTTGCAAGTGGAGCTGTTTTACCATCAACTTTGAGCGCTCCGTAGTTGTCAATGTAAACAAAGGCCGAAGTCATTTCCCGCCAACCCGGAATTTGAATTTTTACATTGTCGAGGCGGCCATAGGAATACCAAGATTCAGGAGAGTCGGTATCGATGCCTTCCGATGAATGCATACGCTCCATTTCCTGTGCGTCGAGGAACGTCATCCACACTTCGCTTTCAGCCCCGGCATTGTATGCGATTCCCGCTGGAAAACTTCCATTCACGGGCACAAAATGTGCTGCATGCACAATTTCGAAATTTTTCATTGTTCCTTTAACAACTGGGATGATTGCCCAGCCGCGAGCAAATTTCTCGCTGATAAACTTTCTTTTGAGTGCGCTGACAGCTGCATTGGAACCATAGGCAATAATGGGCGTGCGCTTGGTCATGGGATCGGGCTTTGCTTGTTGCTTGCTGCGGCCAAGTTCATTCAGGAAGCTATCAACCTGAACCACCTTACCACCCACCTTAATGGTTCCGTCGGAGAGGGGATCTTTGCCGAGAAACTCGTAAGGATAAGCTATTCCATTTACAAAAAGATAAGAACCCGATTCTCTTTCGTACGGATAGCTGAGCCCAAGTGCAATTGTTTCTGCGAGTGCTTTGTCGGCCCCTTCTGAGGCACTGCCTTTGAGTTGGCTTTTGTTGTTGAACAGTTGGCAAGAACAAAGAATTTGCAAGACGAATGGGGCAGCGATGAGTTTCATTGGTAACTTCATTTTTTTCGCTCCGCACCGGATGTGTTTGGTGATTCACTGCGTGGGCCTCGGTTTGCATCAGCAGTCGTTGGTTCAAGGTCAAGAGCGGTTTCGCGCAAACACCAAGCCTCGATTCCATTTTCTCTCAAAAATTCTGCAGTGCGAGAGGCAGTGACGCAGTACGCACCGCGGCAAAAGACATAAACAGGCTTATCCTTTGGGGCTGCTTGCAGAACTTTCTCGAGGTCACTTTCGTTTTCAACAGGGATACGAATTGCCAAGTGAACTGGTGTAGCTGACTGTTCGCGTGGAGTGCGAACATCAATGAGTTCGGCGCGTTTTTCGGCCACATCCGAAAGAATGTTTTCCAAGCTCGCTTGTGCACGAAGTTCGGGAGCAACGAGAGTTTCCTCGGCTTGAACAACATCTGATGAAATTTCCCGCGCGAGCTCTTGCAGCGCAGCAACCACTTTTTGAACCGCCGGTGAGGCGAGGGTATACACTCTTTGAACGCCTCTTTTTTCTGATTCAACAAGATGCGCATTTTTGAGTTTTGCAAGGTGTTGAGAAACATTGGCCATCGACTGGCCCGTTATCCAGGCGAGCTCTTCCACCGTGCGGGGCGATTGAACGAGGGTTGTGAGAATTGTGAGCCGCACAGGTGTTGAGAGCATCAGAGCAGTGTTGGCCAAATAAGAGTTGAGGAGTTCACGCGACTCCTCAACTCTCTTTTCTCGGCTTGAAACCCTCAACACTGGTCTTATTCTCCTACGGCCTTTTTGTATTCATCGTGCTTATCGAGTTCGAATTTCTCGCATTTCATAATGAGTCCGGCCCGACTGATTCCTAGGATTTTGGCAGCTCTGGATTTGTTCCAGTTCTCTCGAATCAGACAATCGTAAATCATTTTGCGTTCTAATTCTTCGATACAATCCTTGAGTTTACCATCAACGCGCAGGCCTGGAAACTTTTCTTCCTTCTTTGAGCGAACGCGATCAGAGAGCAGTTCTCCATCGATTTCAGTATCGCTACCCGCGAGAACGCAGAGGCGTTCTATCTCGTTTTGGAGTTCGCGCACATTTCCTGGCCATTCGTGCATCTCAAGCTTTTCAAGACAATCGCGAGACATTTTTTTACGCGGTGCGTTGGTTGCAGCAGCGTAGTCGTCGAGGAACTTGTTGACCAGAAGAGGGATATCTTCTTTGCGTTCGCGCAGTGGTGGAACTTTCACCGGAATTACATTCAGTCGGTAGTACAGGTCTTCACGGAATGTGCCGTCTTTGACCATCTGTTCGAGATTTTTGTTGGTCGCTGCAAGAATGCGCACATCTACTTTCCTTTGTTCTGTGCCACCCACAGGAATGAATGTTCCTTCCTGGAGTACGCGCAGAAGTTTGACCTGCATTGCAGGTGATGTGTCACCGATTTCATCGAGAAACAAAGTTCCTCTATCGGCAAGTTCAAAGAGTCCTTTTTTGTCTTTGATGGCGCTTGTGAAGGCACCCCGTACGTGTCCAAATAGTTCGGATTCGAGCAGGTTATCGTTCAATGCTCCGCAGTTTTGAATCACGAAATTTTGCTTCTTGCGCTTTGAGTTGAAATGAAGGGCACGAGCGATGCCTTCTTTTCCTGTTCCATTCTCGCCCGTGACGAGAATGGTTGCATCGGATTCACAGACTCTACCAAGAAGTTTGAAAAGCCTGATCATGGGGGCGGAGCGGCCTACCATTTTACCGAAGTCCCATTTTTCGCTGAGCTCCTGCGAGAGTGCTTCGAGACGCTCTCCAGATTCACTGAGTGTTTTGCGCAGTGTAAGAACTTCTTCAATAACCACGTCAACAAGTTCAGTGAGGTATTCAACCTCTTTTTTGCTCATTGTTGGCAGGGAATCAATGTAGGTTTCGAGTGCTTGCGCGTCGTTTGGGAATTTGTTCTTGAGATAAACACGCAGATGTCGTTTTTGCTCCTCGGCGGATTCCTGCATCAGGAATCCGTCTGCAAAAACCGCTCCCATAAACTTTCCTTCGATCCGCAACGGAATCGTGAGCGTGCTAAAGCCTGCGTGGCATGTTCCGCTGCGCGGACTCGCCGCTTCGCTGCTCGCCGAGGTGCATTGGCGGGCCGTGCCCATGCAATCCTTAAAGCCTTCGTTGTTTTGCGTAATGAAGGCACACACTCTGTTGGCGGGGTTGAAAAACCGGCCCTGGGGAACTCCTCGGAGGAAACCTCGTACATCGGTAAAGTTCAGCTGAACTTTCCACCAGTTGCCTACAATTTGTCGCAGCCGACGAACAACGTGAAGCCTCTCAAACTCCTCGTAATTCATGACACTTGTTGAATCAGCCATGCCTGTCCTCCTTGATTCGGTTCTGTCAAATTTTTCGGCAGGCTGTGTTCGAACTTGAGAGTGCTGTCTGACAAAAAGACAAGTGGCTGAAAAAAGATGGCAATTTTTTAGACACGTGACCAAAAAGTTACACTTGACGGCGGGATTGAGGCGAGGTGATACTGAGAATGCCTCAGGTGAGCTTGGTTAATATGCCGGTGAACCTACAATGTAAGACACGGGAGCCAAAACGTCCTCGGTGTGCAAGCCCTCCGACTTAGTGCGATAGAGGGAAGCCTGAAGAGGTCGAAAGCGGCACCCACTTTAAAAAAGTGGGTTTCTCTGTGCTCTTTTTCCGCTCACCTGGGGTTTCTTTTTAAAAAGTCATTACAAATCCTGCCGAAACAGCGTTGTTTTTGTGGTTGAAACTCACATCAGTTTTGTTCGAATCATCAACTTTGTAGCTGTAGGATGTTGTGCGCTCTTGCGACGACTCATCGAAGCGAACGTTGAGGGCATGTTGTTTCCAGGGGATTTTGTACCCCCATACGAGTGTTGATGCTGATGCATTTCTCGTGTCGGGAATTTCGGCAAACGCTAGCTCTTGCGATTCCATAGCGCGCAGTGCGAATTGGTTCTTGCCATCTACGACCCGCCGCTCTGCACGCATGTTCACTTTTGTGAAAGGAATATGCTGTAGCCCTGCGAGGCGTGAAAGATATTTCATGGAAGAGATAGTGTCGGAGGATAAATTTTCCTCTGAGTTTAACTCTGGCTGCGCGTTTAAGGTGCTCTCAATTTGTGGAGCGGGCTCAAATGTTTCGCGCAATATTCGCTTGGCTCGACGCGGTTTGTTGCTGAGCCAGTGCGCCGAACCTGCTTCTCCATCAATGCTGCCCTGTGGCAGCTGGCCCAAACTGGCAACGTATTTGCGCTTACTCAAACTGCGCATGTTTGTGGGTTGATGGTTTACTTCAACCAGAAATCGAGGCCGCTGCGCAGTATGAGCGACCTGCTGATTTGAGCTCGACCAGAATTGCCCCAGCCCGAAATCAATGGAAATGCGACCCTGGATGATGTCGGCAAGTGTTTTGTTCTTTTGCGCGAGTTCGTTGACTGACCGCTGAAGAAGACGTTCCCGTGCTCCCGCGCTGATGTTTGTCCATTGAACTCGACCTCCTAAGGGTGCTGTTGCAACACCTTGTGTGTGGGGGTCGGATTGAAAGCGTTCATCGAAAAGAACTGCTTGTTTGCTTTTATGTTCTTCCAAGCACGAGTGCACAAAGTTGCTGTAGTTCTTTTCAAAAATGGAAGGCACTCGGCTCGATGTTTCGCAGTTGCCAAACGAGCCCGACCCATAAAGTGCGTTCAGATCGTCGTTGTTGAAGGCTCTGCCTAAAACATCTGTGACGCGGGGGTTTCTGACAGCACCTGCCGGTGTAGGAGGTTGGGTCATGAAGATTGTTGAATTGGGAAGCAAGCGAATTGGATTTTCCTGAGTGAGTGGATTCGCACTTTGAAGCACGGAAAATTGTGACGCGTTTCCATCTGGAGAAGAAACTGCCGCAAGCACAACTGCAAGCGTGCCTATTGGTTTGATGGAATTGTAGAAAGTCTGGACACTCATTGCGGACTCTCCTCCCCTGGAATTCCCTCAAGCAAGCTGCGGGCCAACGAGAAAAAGATTCATTCAACACCCTCGGGCACTCTCAGAAGCACACAAAGCCTCGCTTTTTGCGCTTCTTTGGCTTGTCACGAATAATGTGAAAGTGGTCAAGTGAAAAGAACGGCAGGAAAACTTGGCAAATTTTTAGACAGTGTTTAACTTTTCGTTCAAAGATGACTGATTTTTTTGCATTGGAGATATCAATGAGTTTTTATGAAAAACACGTGTTCGTTTGCGAAAATCAGCGTCCTGAAGGCGATCCTCGCGGTTGTTGTGCCTCAAAAGGCGCCTCTGCGTTTACGAGCGCGCTGAAGCAAATGGTTAAAGACGCCGGCTTCAACAAAAAAGTGCGCGTCAATAAATCCGGATGTCTCGATCAATGTGCCTTTGGAGCAGTGGTGGTGGTTTATCCAGAGGGCGTCTGGTACCGCGGAGTGACGGCTGACGATGCAAAAGAAGTGTTTGAGCAGCATATTCTGGCAGGATGCCCCGTTGAAAGATTGCGGCTCAAACGCGCTGAAAAGAATTAAACACAGGACTCTGCCTCATGCTCACTCCTCCGCGTTCTCTTCAAGAGTCTCCATTTTATCGTCGTTACCTTGAGCTGACCATGCCTCAAGGAGCGCTTGATGCCCTGATGCTTCCGGTTTTGCATATGCTTGCGCAGCGCCCGAGTGGTAGCCCGAGGCTACTCAAATTTGCAGGTGTACTATTTGCAGGCGATCACGCTGTGGCACGCGAACATGGCGTGAGTGCGTATCCTGCGGAAGTAACACCACAGATGGTTGCCAACATTGTTTGCGGCGGTGCTGCCATCAGTTGTCTTGCACGTCTGCGAGACACTCCACTTTGGATCTGCGACGTTGGTGTTGCCCATGGATTCGATGAAATTCTGGAATTAAAATCAAGCGAACTTATTTCTTTCAAACGTGAAAATATTCATAAGAAATTTCCGAATGAGGGTTATGAACTCGGGAGCCGAGACATCACTGCGGTGCCTGCTCTGTCCTTGGAAGCACATGAGCATTGCTGGAATGTGGGCGCTTCGCTTGTGGAAGAGATTATTGCCAAAACAGAGTGCGACGCTGTTTTTCTTGGTGAAATGGGAATTGGCAACACAACCCCTGCGAGTGCCCTTGCTTCGTTGGTGCTCCAGCGAAGCGTAGAAGAGTGTGTGGGTCGTGGTACGGGTATTTCCGATGCCGCATTGAATCGAAAGAAGGAAGTTGTTGGGCGAGCGAACCAGCGTGTCAGAAATCAGCCTGGCTGGAAGGGAATTCAAAATCTGGATGATGCTCATCATGCATTGCGAGAGGTGGGTGGAGCTGAGCTGAGTGCACTCGCTGGTGCAGCGTGGCGCGCTGCTCAACTGGGACGCTTTGTGCTGATTGACGGATTGATTGTGACTGCGGCTTTGGCTCCCTTTGCCGTGGCCGAAAAAAGTTTTTCGCCCTGGTTATTGGCAAGTCACGAGAGCGCCGAGCCTGTTCACACACACCTTCTCCAAGAGATGGGACTTAGGCCGCTTTTAAGATTGGGTCTCCGATTGGGCGAGGGAAGTGGTGCTGCTCTTGCGGCAGGACTGCTGAAAGATGCTGATTATCTTGTGCGCAACATGGCAACGTTTTCATCTGCGGGTGTTCGCTCAAGCACCACGAGCAATGAGGTCGAGAATGACCCTGAGTCTGAGGGGTTTTGAAAAGATGTGTTCAACACCGGCAAGGCGCGCGGCATTCACCTCAGGTGAATCTTGCGTGTAGCCCGTAATGGCAATAAACAGCGGCTTGTTGTCTTTGTTCTTAGACAAGCTGTGTAAATCAGACCCTTTGGGAGAGTCGGGCAAATTGAGGTCGCACAACACAATTGAATAATCCGAGTTTTGAAGCAACACGGCGGCCTCAGTACCACTTGCAGCCAATTCCACTTCGTAACCAAATTTTTGAAATTTTAATTGTAGCAGTGCCCGCAGCTCAACTTCATCATCCACAATCAAAATTCGATTGCGTTGTGTGGCTGCGGATGCAGACTCAATCATGGATGAACCCGATTTCCAAGAGTCCAGTTGATCGGTTGGTGTTTTGAAACGCGAGCTTGAATATCGGAGATATTCTTGAGTGCGAGTTCAGAGCTGATTTGATACTCATTCATGTGCGCTGCTGAAACTCCCGCCGCAATTCCTGAGTGCCACTCGATGGGATGCAGTCGTGTTGCCGCATTGGCATGAAACGATTGTGCCATTGTTTTGCCTGCAACGAGCAAGTTGTCGAATGAATTATTTGTGAGTGCTCTGAACGGAATGAAGAATGGCAGCGTTTCGCTCTTGTTCATATAGGTCGGTAATTTGCAGGTGGTGAGACCATGAAAATCCGCAACATAAGAACCAATGCCAACCCTGTCAGGAAATTGCTCGCCGGTGACGTCTTTTGAATTGTTTGCGGTGAGATCTTGAAACTTCAAAACGAAGTTGTTGAGGCCAATGCTCCTGCGCGTATCTCTCAGGTAAGGAACCTTCGACAAACCTGTCCCAGTTCCGAAAATCCCCCAAGCCCGCGCCATTCTTTTTTGAACTGATTCTGGTGTTTTGGATTTGAGGAAATAGTACCAGCCCACGGCGTGACGTTCTGCTGACTTTAGAACATTGATGTCTACTCCACCTGTCCAGTCTGACTTTTGGGCAATTGTTTTTTCTTTGTTGAAGAATACATATCCGTATGGATAATCGTTACCTGGATTCCAGTTTTGCATTGAAATATCGCCAGCCGACGGGCCGCTGAGAGCAGTGCCGCGCAGTCGGCGATACGTCCATATCTCTTGCCAACTAAAGGAACGCGATGTTGTCCTGAAATTGTAAAAATCAGGATGTTCAACTTTAAATGGGTTCGGACCTTCGGCGACTTGTTCGGCATTAAGAACTGCCGCAATGGGATAAACAATGGCTTGGCCACAGGTGTCATTGTCATTCTGGAGAGAACCATCGGCGTCTTCCGTTCCCTGAAGCCACTGCGATCCCGAAAGAACCAGAACATCTCCGAATTCAGTGGCATCGATGAAAACGGGCATTTTGCCGTCGCGTCCAAGAAATGTAAGTGTCGCTTTGCTAAAATTACTGCTGTCTTTGTTTGAATACCAATCGGCTATGTCCTCGGAAAGGTAACGCTCGTATCCAGTGCCCCGCGCGGCGGTGCGACTGATTGCGCTGAGAGAAACAATTTGTTTTTCTTTTGTTTCAACTGACTTCACAACAGTGTTGAGAAAAACCTTCAAATAAGGTTCGGCATCGATTGCAGGACGAATTTTCTTTTCAACGAACGGCGCTGGTTCGTAGCATTTGTCTGAAACCCAGCACGCTCCTGGGTTGCCAGGCAGTGCCCGCATCCAGCTATAGAATGTTCCCTCGAGGTTCTCCGGGCGCTGGCTTTCTTTTCCAAGCCGAAGGCCGTTTGAGGTGATGTGTGAAAAATCGATGGCACTGACACCCGAGGAGGACATTTGCCCTCCGGGCCAATCAGTTGGTTCAAGTAAACAGGTCACTCGCTTTTCCCGGGCTGAAGCGAGGGCTGCAGCTAAGGCGGCCGTTGAACCACCGGCAACAATCACGTCACACCCTGGGGAGCTGAAGTTGAATTGAAAGTTACCCTGAGTTTTATCGGTGGCGTTGAAACTTCGTTGCTTGCAACCTGTGTTTGACACTGCCAATAATCCCAACAGGATCATCGCTTTTGCCAAGGGCCGACGTGAGGCATGCTGATTCATCGGATTGTCCTCTGTGCGAAAGATTTCAATGGAATAATAATTCGGAATGTCGCGTTGCGCAGTCTTCTTGGCAGAACAAAGCAGATGTCAATGAATTGGCTATGAAGGGGGATGTGCTTTGCAACAGGGAACGGTGTGGATTGATGGTCAGCTCAGCTCGCTTGATGCAGCCCGAATTCCAATCACCGATCGTGGACTGCTTTTTGGTCATGCGATCTTTGAAACTCTTCTTGCTATAGATGGTGCATTGGTGCTTTGGGATGCTCATTTGGCACGGCTGAGGGCAGGCGCTCTCCGAGCTCGTTTGGGTTGTCCAACTGAAGATGAAATACGCAAAGCCGTTCAAAAAACCCACTCGTTTTTTGCGGAAAAATCCGAGGAGTCTCGGGGTAATAGAGTCTCAGTTCGGATTCTCCTGACCGGTGGTGACAGCCTGGCTTTGCAGCCGCGTCGCGACGAAAAAGGACAACTCTCTCCCGGACGTCTTATCATTATATGCCGCGCTGCGGTTGGCCCTGATGAGGAAATGAGGCGTCGCGGATACTCATTAAAAACCTGCCCAGATGCTCGTTCGAAGGAGTTGGTAGATATAAAAAGTTGCTCATATTTGTGGAATTTAATGTGTCTTGATGATGCTCAATTGGATGGTTTTGATGACGCTTTGCTGATCAATCCGAACGGCGAAATTTCGGAGTCAACCACAGCAAGTTTTGTTTGGATGAGAAAAGAAGATAAAGTTCTTTGCTCGGCACCTCAGGAAAACAATGTTCTTCCGGGAACAACTCTTTTGTGCTTACAGAATGCTCTCGAAGCCATGGGTCACAATATTAGTTGGAGTGCATTGAAGGTCGGGGAATTCAACTCTGTGTTGGCATGCGCAATTGTTTCTTCAGTCCGTGGATTAGTACCTGTGCGGCGCATCGACGATTTCATTTTTGACGCGGGAGTGAGTCGACATCATCTCGAATTGTGGAATCAGGCCTTGTATGCTGAACAACTCAGGAATTGCGAGCCTCTACTGAAGTGATTTTGTCGCCAGAAGAAAGTATTCGTCCCTCTTGCCACGCGTTATCGAGGAGAAGCAATTCCCTATTTTTCCAGTCGTAGACGCGCACTACAAATTTATAATTGAAAAGCGCTCTTTTCTTGACCATGACCTCGCGTGGGATTCCATCGAGCGATGGCAGCTTTAGCACATGTCTGCTGTCATCCATGCTGTGCAAGATTTCATCGAGGGGGAGTCGCCATGTTTGTTTGATGATGCGCGCTGCAGTTTCAGGTGCTTCTGGAGAAACATGAAAAGATTCCCAAACGCGAAATGAAAGCCCGTTTTTGGTTTTTTCCCAACGAGTCTCGCGCTCAACTTCAGCCACTTCAATACGACGCGAGTTTTTTGTTTTTGTGTCATTTGTGAGCTGATAGCAGCTTCCTAACCAACGTCCTGCAGAATAATTGAAGCGTTCGCGCAGTCGCTCTTTCAGCCACTCTTTCAGTCGATCTTTGAGCACATAAACAATAACGTTTCCGGCTGCGAATATCGTGAAAGCGACCACGCCGCTTTCTTGAAGCGCTGCACCATCCTGCAAGGATGCTGGCCCCAACCCTTGATAGTGAATCCACATAAATGTGCCGAAAAATGCGAAAGCTGCAGAAACAGCCGCGGCACTGCCTCCAATCCAGAAGTCAACTTTTTTTTCATTGGCGACTAAATCGGTTTTTAAATCCCAAAACGCATAGTGCAATCGCTTAAGTTCCCTCAGTCGCTCGAAGTAATCGGCTGCCATTTGTGCATCGGCTGCCACGTCGGTCAAAGAAGGAAGGCGGCAGAGGATTCGCCATTCACTGATGATACGGGCCCATTCAGAAAGCCAGTTTTGCTCATAAGTGATGTGCCGAACATTCTTCTTCGCAATTTCCATTGCAGCATCGAGTTCGGCTTTTGAACTGACACTTCCAGAACGCAGCACGGCAAAGTGACTCTCGTAGGAATCATATGCTTCACGCATGAGGCTTTGAAGGTCGCCAATAGTTGCCGTTGCAAGCATCAGCACAAATTCAGCAAGGTCGGCAAGTGCAGGTGTGAAGTTATCTCCATCGATTTCTGGGCTCTCGGTCGAGTTTGGGCGCTTGGAGCTTTGTTCCTTAGCGCAGAGCGATTCCCAAAGATGGTGAGCCTGAATAATTCTAAAAGCAGAGCGTAAGCTGCTTAGGAGTTCGTGTTTGGCAGCAGCATATTTTTTCCATGAAGGGCCCTTATCAACCTCACTTCCAAGTAAAAGTTTCTTTATGGACGAGCGGCAACGCTTTAGGTCGGATTGAAAGATGATTCCCAGACGAGGCATGAATGCCTCACTCCAATAATCTTTGGCTTTATGAAGGAAAAATCGTCGTGCACGGGGAATGAGTTCCTTCTCCAGGCTTTCATCGTGATGAGAATCTTTTCCAACGACGCCAAGGAGCCAGAGTGTGTCGCGGTAAAAGATAAGTGACTGGAAGCGCACCGAAGATGCTGAATCGGCAAAACTGAGACGCGTTGTAGAGAGATTCGCTTCAGCGAGTGCTGCACGCGCTGACCCTGGAACTTTATCGCTCGGAAAGCTGAGCTCGAATTCGCTTTCAATACGTTGGCCCGGGCTGAGGGGAAAGTGATAAGACCACTCGATGGAATAATTTCCATGTGCCTCAACGTGTGGGTTAATTCTGACTTTCTGCGCAGTGGACGAGCTTGCTTCAGTTGTGTTCATATCAAATCCACGATGTTGATATGATGAGGTGAAAATAGGTGCGAGTGATTGCCGGAAAGTACAAGCGACGACTCCTTAAAACTCTCCCTGGGACCGACGTAACCCGACCAACGTCGGACCGCGTCAAAGAGAGCCTCTTTAATATGTTATCACTCGATATTCAGGGCGCAATCGTCTGGGATTTGTTTGCCGGGAGTGGTGCTCTTGGCGTTGAGGCACTGAGCCGAGGGGCGGAGCATGTGACTTTTGTCGAAGAGTCGCAGGCAGCCCAGAAAATGATTTTAGAAAATTTGAAGACTTTGGGAGTTCCGGCGGAAAGTTATACCGTTGTGTGTTCGGGTGTAGCCGATTTTCTCACTCGTCAGGCGACCACACGCGTCGAGGGATCGGCAAATCATGCACCACTAGTCTCTGTCGTGTTGGCAGATCCTCCTTATCATTCCCCTTGGTATGATGCTGCATTGGACGGGTTGGCTTCGTCGGGTGCTTGTGCTTCGGATTGCCTTGTTGTGCTTGAAATGAAAGCTGGAAGGGCAATTCCGCTCCCGAGAGATGAAGATTGGGGGCTTGTGGATGAGCGTAAGTACGGCATCGCACAACTTCAGTTTTGGCGATTTCATGGGCGAGGGGGATAAAGTGAAAATCAGTCATAGAATATTCAAAATAAAAATATGGGCAGTTACTGCTGTAGCGCTATTAACGAGTGCCTGTGCCACAACAAAAAACCAAGACACAACACGCTTTGTGCTTGAAGGCAACTCGGCTGCTTTGAGAGGCGATTACCCTGCAGCTGCGAATGCTTATGAGTCGGCATTGCGCGTGGCTCCTGGGAATTTGCCGGCAAAGAGAAATCTGGGGATTGTTCTTGTTAAAATGGGCGATTTCAAAAGGGCGCAAAAAACTCTTGCTGGGATCCAAACTGAATACAAAGACGATATAGAGATTTTTTACTTTTTGGGCGAAGCCTCCCGCGGAGCGAGCGACCATAAGTCAGCACTTGTGCACTATCAAAAGGCCGCGAAAATAAATCCTCTTGATTTACGTGTGCAGAAAGCATTGGCATGGAGTCACTTTCGGCTGGGAAATTTGGAGAAGGCATTCTCTCAGTCGCAAAAGTTGAATCGCTCGAATGGTGAAGATCTACAAGTTAAATTGATTTTTGCAAGTGTGCTCAATAAACAAAAGAAGTTCGAGGAGGTTCAGGCCCTTCTCGCGAATGTGGAACGCTCGAATTTCAATGTGCAAAGCAAAGATAAGGTGAGCGCTGATACAGAGAAAACCCTTCTCATGAATGCTCTTGCTGAGTCTTATGTGGGGAGTGATAACTGCGACAAAGCAGAACCGCTCTACAGTGAAATTCTGAGGGCTCGGCCGTTTTTGTCGTCGGCTCTTGTGGGATCTGCCAAGTGTGATTTGAAGGCCAAGCAAAGGAGTAGAGCGATATCGCGTTTGGAACGCGCTACCAAGTCCGACCCCGACTCCGAGGAGGCGTACTTCCTGTTGGGGCAACTCTATGAAAACGCGGATAAGAGCAAAGCAACTTACTATTACCGTCGGTTCCTATTGCTTGCTAAAGATAACCCCCAGTTTGTGAGTGAGTCTAGAATCACCCGCTCGAATCTGGTGAATCTTGAAAAAGGCAGTACTCGTTGATGACAACCCTGAAGTGCTGTTGGGAAAATGGCGCCGAGCCAAAAAAGCTGCAAACAGGCAGAGGGGTTTTTGGAACGCTGATATTATCTAGAGTGAATGGTTTAATTGATTTCCACGATCATCTTCACGGAACAGGGAGTTGAGGAGTGTTTTCTTCAATTTCAAGAGGAATGTTTAAGCGGCCGACGCGCGATGCGCGTCATGCGCTGAGTAAAAGCTACGGCGAAACAGTGCGTTCTGCCGCAGAGATTACGAGCGCGCCTCGAATACTGGCAGGTCGAAATCCTGGCTCGTTCGGCGGTGAATCGGGCCAGGGAGATGGAGCAGGTATTAACGAAAATGTTCGGAGCCCCCATGGTGGTGGCCGAGCTTCGTCGAGCCCGCGCATCATTTCGGTTGGTGGTGGAAAAGGCGGAATTGGCAAAAGCTTTCTGTCAGCGAATCTGGCAGTGTCTCTGACCCGTCAGGGTTATCGCGTGGCATTGGTTGATCTCGACTTTGGTGCTGCCAACCTCCATACCTGCTTGGGAGTTCCCAGTCCAAAGATTGGCTTGTTCGATTTTGTGAGCGGGCGTATTGAAAATCTTGAAGATGTAGCTGTCTCAGGCGGTGTTCCTGGATTGATCCTCTATGGCGGCGGGCAAGAATTTTGGCAGCAAATACGGCCTCAGGCGGCGCAAAAAATCCGTCTGATTAGCCGACTTCAGCGCCTCGATGTTGATTATGTTATTCTCGATCTTGGTGCAGGCACACACGTTAATACGCTCGATTTTTTCATTTTCTCGCATGCTGGAATCGTAGTTGTGGTTCCGGAGCCAACCAGTATTGAAAATGCTTACGTCTTTTTAAAGAGCGTTTTGTATCGCAAACTGCAAAGTATTGTGAAGGCAATTCACCAGGAAGAAGTGGCAGAGCGACTTTTGCTGAGCTTAGGTGACCCTCGCTTTGCAACTCCTCCACTTGCCCAGTTGCAGAAGTTTGCTGCCGAGGAGCCAGAAATTGGTCAAAAGATTCTTAACCTCATCCAGATGACGCATTTGGGTGTTGTGATGAATCAAGTTCGCAATAATGCTGATGCAGAGATTGGTTCTTCGATCACGCAAATTAGTAAGCGCTATTTTGGTTTCTCAGCAGAGTACCTCGGCGCTACTATTTTTGATGATGTTGTATGGAAATCACTGCGAAATCGGCGGCCTGTTTGTGTCGATTTTCCGGATTCTATTGTTTCTCAGGGCTTGATGACGATCGCGAAAACTCTCTCGACTCGCTTCGAGCCAATTGTGCCTCAGCATCAAAACGTGAGTGGAATGGGTTGAAAAGGGTTCTCAACCATATGGGTGAGCGAGTGTCAAATACACCAGCTGATATTATCGGCCTGAAAGGCGAAGTAACGCTTGAAAACGTCCATCAGAGTTACCGAAAGACTCGTGACAGGATGCTCAATGGTGCGCAAAATTCTGATTTTGATATCGAAGAATTGGATTGGGCTTACCGGGCTCTCATCACAGAAATTGAACAACAGACTGTGAATGATTCCGAGGACAGTGTGGTTTCTGCGTTTTTGCTGCCGCAGCTCTCGGGTGAGTCAATCTCTCAGCTCGATCAAGACGAAAATGTTTTTTACTTGAATCGCACAGGCTCAACTCAGGGCGTATCTCAGGCTGCACCAATGAGCGCTCTCGATTTGCCCGAGCTTAAAGGCGCTTTTGCTCCCCAGCGCCCTGGTGCAACTAGCCGAAGCGTGCGCGACGTTCGGCACAACACCTCCCACGCTCCGTTCGATGCCGTTACGCCTGTGCGGTCGGGTGTGCCGTCGGCCTACCATCCACCACGGCGCCTGAAGACCCTTGTCGGAGAGCACGATAAAGATGTTGTCGATGTCTGCGCAAAGGCCGCGCTTCAGCCTGAAGCAGTGACAATGTTGAACAACATTATCGACTCTGCCGAGCAAATAACCGGGAGCATGTTGAAGAAACTTCGCGAGGAGATGGGCGTTGGCGTCGAGGAAATGTCAACTCGGACAAAAATTCCACGCAAATACCTCACCGCAATAGAGTCTGACCAATATGAACAACTTCCGGCTGCGGTTTACTTTCGCGGCTTTTTGGTGTCATACCTGCGCTATTTGAATCTGAAGCGCGAGGATATCATCGATGCAATCACTGAGAATTATCGCTCGCGCCTTCGCATTCAAGCCAGAACAGTACGCCGCTGAGCTTTGAGGTTTTATATCAGTGACTCCTTCAACACCCCATGAGAGTGACGAGAAGGTCTCACTGACCATTCCTAGTGAATGTGTCGGAATGAGGCTAGATTTGGCGTTGTCCAGACTCGTGGAAATCATACCCAGCCGTTCTTTTGCTCAAAAGTTACTGGATGCCAACGCCGTTCTTGTGAGCGGTCGGTTGCGACGTGCGTCGTGGAATTTGGGCGAAAAAGACATCATTGAAATCGATTTGGCTGCCTTGCGTCCGCCTCCCACCATTCCAGCACCACAATCCATTCCGTTGGAAATTATTTTTGAGGACGACGACATTCTGGTTCTTAACAAAGCCGCTGGAATGGTTGTGCACCCAGGTGCAGGCGTCCCTGATGGCACGTTGGTGAACGCAGTACTAGCGCACACCGGATGCACGCTTCCTACTTTGGGAGATCCACTGAGAGCCGGCTTAGTGCATCGTCTTGATCGAGATACCAGCGGGGTCATGGTGGTTGCAAAGTCGCAAAAAGCCCTCACCGAATTGTCGCGGCAGTTTGCCGATCACAGCCAGTTGCGGCGCTATAGCGCGCTTGTGTTCGGTTCTCTTGTGCGATCGCCCCAGGTTGTAGAAACATGGCACGGTCGGGATCCTAAACACCGATTGCGTTACGCTGTGCTCCCTGAAGGTCAAGGCAAACAGGCGCGTATGCAAATCAAAACTGAAAAGGCCTATGCCGGTGGTAGGGCGAGCCTTGTTGTTTGCGAACTCTACACAGGTCGTACCCACCAAATTCGGGTTCAGATGGCACATCTTGGGCATGGATTACTCGGCGACACCCTTTATGGCCCCTGCGCTGCGGGCGCAGGTGCAGTTGCGATGCCTCTTATGAAGGACAAACTGCTTTGGACTGGCGTGCGTGCCGCCTCGGTTCGACAGATGCTGCATGCTGCAGTTCTGGGCCTCACTCACCCCCGCACGGGAGAGCGGATGCAGTTCGAAGCCACCGTACCCAACGATTTTTCAGTTCTGGAAATTCTTTTGAGTGATGTTGGCCCATAAAAAACATTTTCCTTTAAGGTTTTCGGTGCTCCGGCCGATACCCCGTCAACACACGAGCCCCGACTGCTCGAAAGCAGAGGCTGGACGTTCGTGATGAACGACGAGGTGAAAACGAAGTCATGAAAGACGTCAAGAACTGCGGCCTTCGGATGCGCTGCGCAACAGTTTGTGCTGTTGTGGGAGTCGCTCTCTGCAGCTCATCGGCGCTCCAAGTTGTCTACGCGCAGGTTAATCTTCCGAGTGTTTCTCTGTCAGCGAAAGCCAAGCTAGCAGCTGGCAAACAACTAAAGCCTGTTGCCGCCCGTTCGGGAAAGGCATCGGACTATGCGTGGTCACCTTCATTTCCCGCGCTGTTCAAAGCGCCGCTCAATCCAACACGCTTTCATTTCTTGGATTCCGTTGGCGGCGAGGCTTCCGTCCTTGATGGATTCAACGCGAGTGCCCAAGCCTCAGCCACACGGGCTGTGCAAATTAAACTGGTCGAAGCGGAACTCAAAATTCAACCACCTAAATCCCAGCAAGCGCTCAATATCGCTCTGAGGCTCGCAAAGCTGCTTGAAGAGCAGTCGCTTTATGTTGAGTCGCTGCGGGCAACTGGAGCTCAGGATAGCAAATATCCTGACCTGAATCACTTTGTAAAATCTTGGCGTAGCCAGCTCGTGAACGTAATTGACAATATAATTAAAGCTTTTCCGAAGAATGAAAGGGCCCTGAGCCTACGTGCAACCCAACTCGTTTCTCGATTAAAATCGGGAGATCCTACAGCCCGAGATGAAGCTTTGCGCTTTGTTGGTTCAGGGCGCACGGCAGAGCAACAACGCCTCGCGCTCGTGGCAATATTGTCTGACTATGAGTCAGGACGGAGCTCCAGTCCATTTGGTAATCTGGAATTTGCATCACAAAATTCAAATGAGCCAACAGCGCGTGCAGCGTTTCGTTACTACGCGGGGGAAGCTGCGTTTGCTAAAAAGCAGTATTCACAGGCTTCAAATCTTTACCAGGAAGCCCTGAAAGATATGGGCAGTTTGAAGCGCATCGACGGCAAAGCTGGACCTTTACTTTCTCGAGTTCTGTTAAGATTGCAACAGTCATCTTTGATGCGCGATTCCATAAATGTTGATGATGAAGCGTTGCAGTCCATGCAATCAGCCGGTGCGTTAGATGTGGCTCGTTTTTACTCTGAGCGAGTTGCGCTCAACAATCTGCAAAAACAGCCGGGCAGGGCTGCCAAAATTTACTCTGACATTCAGAATCTCGGTGATTATTCGAATTCATTCAATGCATATTTGGAGTTGAGAATTCTTGATATTCACTTAGCGGCCCGTGATCTTATCATAGGTCAGGCGCAATGGCAGCGACTTGGGAATATGAGCGATGTTTTGCGAGAATCTATTCCTGGCCGAATATTCTACACCCAAGATTTGTCGCTCTCGCAGGCGCAAGCCAAACTTGATGGCGAAAGTATCGCGCGTTTTGTTTCGTTGCACGATTTCTTCGTTCAGAATTATGAGGTTTACGCCGCCAGAGAAGACTGGGCTATCAAGGTTATTGAAATTCTTTGGAAAGCGAAGAGGGCAAGCGATGTTGCTGCCAGAGCCGATGCATTAGCTGGCTCGACAAAAAACAAAGATATTCTGCTTTCAGCCTTGAGATTTTCTCTTCGCGCACGTGAATCTATCTTGGGTTTGAGTCCCGAACCGAAATTTGTTCGCAACAAAAGGTTAGGCGGCGATGATCAGGTTGCGCAAGCCTATGTCGTCACCCTTGACAAAATGCCAACTGCGGTTGCTGGAAACGAGTTGGAACAATCCGTTTTCCAGGCTGCCTATGTAACACAGATTTTGGGTCAGGAAGGTCCTGCACGACAGAGATTTGAAGCTGCGATTAACAAGTTTTCACGAAGTCGGTTTGCCGGTGAATCGGTCAGCTTTCTTCTCGAGGGAGCCGATCTCAAAAAAGACTGGCTCTATGTTGAAAAGACTGCTCGACTGGCCATGAAGTTAAAGATTGTTCCTGCGAAAGAGATTCACCGAAACTTGCGAGTCATTCTTGAAAATGCTGTGTATTCGCATGCGCAGCAACTTTCTGCGCAAGGGCAATTTGAGGCTTCGGCGAATCGGTTTGTTGCGTTCCAGCAGGAATTTCCGAGGCATCAGAATGCCGCAACCGCACTCGATTTGGCTTCTAAAAATTTCCTTCAGGCCAAGAAAACAGACTCGGCGGTGACCCAAATGGAGGCACTCCTAAAAATTTATCCGAGCTCTGGGTACGTGAAGGAAACGACTTGGCAAGCTGCAGAGCTTTCTCGCGGCATTGCTCAGTTTCTGCGAGCAGCAAAACACTATGAAGATTTTGCACGAAAGTATTCACAAGATGGCGCAAAACGCAGTGCTTGGCTGAAGTCTGCCGAAATGCACAAGTCATTGGGGCGATTTGCGAATGCAGTTTCCCATTATGAAAATTATTTAGGACAGGTCAGCGGAGCGGTTGAAAAACTCAAGATTGCCCGTGAAATTGCAGACATTCATTTCAAGTTTGGGCGCCCGGCAGAAGCTGTGGCCGCTTACGAGCGAATGATGAAATTTGTTTCCAACAGCGACGATGAACTATACCTACGAGCCCAAATTCTAGTTGTTCAAAACCGCCAGGGTCTTGAGCCTGCGACGCGTAAAACGGCCGCTCGTATGTTGAGTTTGAAGCCAAGCTCTCAAGATGGTTTCCGGCATCAGGCGAAAGCTAAATTTACAATTGCACGACTCGATTCTCCTGGAGTGCGCGATCGCAATATTCAGAACCAAAAGGAGCTTGGCAAAGCTGTTAAGAACCTGTCGTCCGAATACGATCGAGTTAAGTCTATGTTTCTTGCCTCGTGTGAGGTTCCCGGGTTGGAGTGGTGCTCAGCTGGGTACTACGAGACAGCTCGCATGGCCGAAGAAGTGGCTAAAAATTTGTTAGCAGTGGAGCTCCCACCCACGTTGAATCCAACAGAGGTGAACGGAATTAGGACGCTTTTGACACAAACTGCGGAGCGGCTGCAGTCGGAATCTAGAAACTTTGCTTCACAAGCAGAGCAGGCCCTCAGTAATGGCGCTCCCGATGCCGAAACTGCTGAGCGTATTCGAGCCTACGCTCAGCAAATGCTCGGAGATACGAGCGAATCTGTGCCTTTGCAGTGAAATATTTTAATTGACGAGCATGGTATTTAGCCATAGGCATTGGCCGTTGAGCCAAGAAGGGGAATTCCATGCTTTTTCATCCCAATCTCCAAACATTCAGTGCAGCTTTCAGTTTGCTTACCATTGCTGGCTGCAGCGCGCTGAATCGAGTTGAATCCCTCAAGCTTGCTGAGGATGTGCCCGGCTTGGAGCCTCAGGCGACTCCGGGGCAATCGAGTCTTCCAGACGCTGCACTCCCCCCGCTTGTGGCCGGCGACAACCGCCTTAAAATTTCTTCGGGAACCTATGTTCCGGTGCGCTATTCAGGTGGCCGACCACTCATTCCTGTTGAAGGGTTGCTCGCTGATTCCGGGTTCGCTCGTTTGCAAGCAAATGCCTCGCTGTTGAAAATGTCCGAAATCGAGAAGCACGCACAGCTGAATCATTTCTTGAATAAGGTTGTCGATGGTGTTGGTACAAAAGTTTCGCTTCACGATGTTTTTATCGCTCCAGACGTTGGTTATTTTTCTGCCTGGGTTGCGCTGCAGGATTACCCTTCACTGAAGGGTGTGAGCGGCTTGCCTGTGGATGTCAGAATTTCGCCTGTCATTCAATCGGCTCAACGTCCGCACAACATAACGCTCGATCATCCTGCTCCGCCGCTCGCCAATCCGGCTTTCGCTGATTTTAGCGGAATAGAGCGCATGGGTGTGAGCTTATTCATGAGCAAAGTGAAGGCTGAGTTGGGTCAGGAACCAACCGGAAAGCGCGTCAGCGTTGGTGTAACAGACACGGGCGTTACATATGCACATCCTGCATTTAGAGATGATAAAAGTGGTGCTTCTCGCGTAACCTATATGAAAGATTTCACAGCTGAAGGCGCTGGGTTTGTTTCGCCACAGGCTAAGATTTCTGTTGCACGAATTAAGAAAAATCAGACATCTGGGCCGTCCAAGGTAGTCGCTGTTACATTGAACGCTGAGTTTCTTGAACCGGATGCTCTCGAAAGTATGAGCAACAGTGCAACGAGCACATTGCCGTTCAAGAAGATTGAAGATGAAGTTTTTGTTCTTCCCGAGAAGCTTGTTGAGCTCCTTGAACAACCCGAATCTTCCATAAGATTGGGTGTTATCAATGAAACTGCTTTTGCGAGCCGTGATGAGAAAGTTGACATCAATGGCAATGGCAAAATTGATGATTCGTTTTATTTCTTTCACGTCCCTGCGCTAGAACGACGTCCACAAAAAGCATGGATTGATTTCAGTGGAACTGGAAATTTCAAAGCCAGCAAGGCTTTGCGAGACTTCAATTCTTCTGCTGACGTTCAAGATGTCATGAGTGAGCGACTGGGCCTTTCGTTCACGGAAATAGAGGTTGCTGCGCCCACCCCTAACGAAACTGCTTTGAAACTCACCCGTGTTGCCCTTGTTGGTTTCGATCCGGGTAACCATGGCAGCCACGTCTCAGGTATCATTGGGGCCGGCAAAACGTTGAGCAACGATTCCTTAGGAACTCTGGCTCGTGGTGTTTCTCCTGAAGCAAATTTAATGGTGAATCGTGTCTGCTCGAATAATGGCGGCTGCAACGCAACTCGCGCGATCATTGATTTGGCGCAAAATGGGGCGCGAATTATCAACATGTCATTGGGTGGTTTGAGCGCAGACAACGATGGCTATGGAGTTCAGGAAACGGTCATTAACCGTCTCACAGAACTTTATAATGTACTTTTTGTGATCTCTGCAGGGAACTCGGGCCCTGGACGCCAAACAGTTGGGAGTCCATCAACCGCGCGTCATGCGCTGAGTGTCGCTGCCACAGCAACGCCAAAAATGATTCTGCGTCAATACAATTGGATTGGTCGCGGTTCGCCAACAGACAGCAACGAATCTGGCGACGAAGATTTCATGATGTATTTTAGTTCGCGGGGCCCAAGTGCAGCCGGAGGATTTAAGCCAAATATTTCTGCACCTGGAACGCAACTGAGTATCATTCAACTCAACTCAGCACCTGGCTTTCGCTCGGGCGCAGATGTGTATTGGGGGACTTCGATGGCGGCACCTGCTGCTGCTGGAGCTGCAGCACTTTTGCTCGATGCTGCGTTGGCCTACAACGAAAAAAAACCAAATCAGCCTTTGCCCACAGATGCTCTGACATTGCGGCGTGTGCTTCTCGACTCGGCGCGCCCTTTTCAAGTGTCATCGTATAATCCTTCAACGGGCGAAGCTCGCAAGGGAATCTACACCTGGATTGACCAAGGTTACGGAATGGTTTCTCTTCCTGAAGCATGGGAGCTTTTGAAAAAGAAGGCGTCAGTGCAGTTGAATTCAGGGGTTGTTGCCAAGGAGCGAGATTTAACGAAAAGAAACATAGCTCTTGATTATGATGTTCGGGTGTTGCGCACGATGGGCAATGGTAAAAAATATGATGGCAACCAATCGTTCAGTACTGGAACACAACTCGGCGAAGAAACAAAAGAGCGTAAGTTCGGTCAGGGAATTTGGCTCAGCGACAAAGAATCCGACAAGTTGGTTGAAGTCCATTTTACCAGAAAACTTCCCTTATCTGCGTTAGGTCGGAGCGATGTCGGAGAATTATTGCGGCAGTTGAATACCAGTGCTGAATCTTTTGAGCTTGAAACGGTTTTCTATGGTTCACGTTTGCCATGGCTGAAAGTCGGTGTTCCACAGAGCACTTCATGCGACGAAAACTCAACACCTGAGAACAAAACCCTGACCTTGATTGGTTCGGGCGCAATTGAGAATCCAGTCGGAGAGCAGCCAGGACCTGCATTAAATCCACTGCGTGCAAGCTCTCTTTTTGTTTGTGTGAAGAAAGACACAATTGGACAACTTTCACCAGGTGATCACGGAGCTATAATTCGTGCTTATCGAGTTGTTGATGGACGTCGTGACGCAGTGGCTGCGTTTGAAATTCCTGTTTACTTGACCATGCCGCATCACTCAGCTGCTCTGCAGGCCCAGTTTAGTCAACAAGGGCAAGTTAAAAGTTTCATGGTCGATCGCCACTACGTGCGGGTTCCCGAAGGAGTGAGCGTGTTGCGCATCGCTCTTGAAGTTCCGCTGACGAGTGATGACGGAAAGCCACAATGTTCGGCTGCTGGTTTAATGGTTCTCAAAGGGAGCAACGTTGCCGAACCAGCTGATTTAGCAGGTTCTGCCGGAGTTGCGGCGAGCTGTAATTCATTGGGAGCTGCCATTTCGAACCGACGGGTGGCCAAGTTCAGTGAACTGAATCCGGCAGCGGGGATCTGGGATATTCATGTCTTCGGTCGATTCCAGTTTCCACTCAGCACTTACAAGCTCGCAATCGACTACGCGACCTTTTCTGAACTCGCTCCTCTCAATCTGACTCCTACAACGGTGTCTGGCGGAGAATTCGAGGCCACTTTGAAGGAAAGTACATTCGATGCGAACCCCGATGCAGTAAAGAGTGTGATTCGGCTCAACGCTCTTCTAGGGCGCACGAAACACGATATAGCTAAAGATGGTGGTGTTGTGGTTGTTCCCTCGGCGGCCGGCGTTCTGGCGCGCACCTATGCTGCTGATGCAGGAACGGTGACCATCACAACAACATCGGTTGTAGCCGGATTGGATATCGATATTGTCGTCGATGAATGCGATGACGCCGAACTGAAGGAATGCAAGCAAGTTGCTGCAAGCGGAAATGCTGCTGCTGAGGAACGAGCGGTATTCCTGCCCAAAGCAGGTAAATATTATGCGCTGCGTGTTGATCCGTTTGAGGTTCCAGCATCTTTGGCATTGTTCTCTGCCACTGAGATTATCAACGCGCCTCTTCCCGAAACAGGAACCTTGCGAATTTCTCCGAAGGAAGGTTCGGCGGGCGCGTTCAAGGTCGAATATGCGTTTGATGCATCAAAGAGTGGACTGCTGCAGGAAGCTCTTTTCAAGAGTGGTCAATATGAAATTGCAGGTGATTGCAAACTTGCCAACCAGGCAGGCATGGCGCTTGTGAATTTACCTATTCAAGTGCTCGCAAAGTAACCTTCAAGTGATTTTAAAATAACCGGCGTATGCGACATTTTTTCAGTGTCCTGCGCCGGTGTTATTTTGCTCCAAGCTTCAAAGGCGTTGTTGATGTCGAGATAAAACCTCAAAAGCATTTGCCCCTCTTGTGCGTCGATTCTGTGTTCGAGGCAGGCAAAATAATCGACGAGTGTTTCTCTCAGCTCTTGTAGATCTTCGGTTTGGCCAAATTTGAAAAGTGATTTTGCGTTGGTTTCGAGGAATGAATAGCACTGGCACCAGCGAGAAAATTCACTGGCATTGGTCCATTCATCGATTTGCTTGGAAAGCACCGTCTCGATATTTTCAACAGAGTATGCAGACTGGGGCTGTCCTGCAAACCACGCGGCAAACCACGCTTTGTAACCTGTGTGTTGAGTCCAGAGCTCACCGAGATCGAGACGCAGCGCTTGTGGCGCATTTCTGCGTTGCAGAAGAGCGTTGTCGCCAATGAAGAGTTTGGCCTCGGGCAATGGCTTATCTGGATCGGGCGAAATGCCAGGAGCATCGTCGGTAAGCACTTCAACTTTGAATCCTGCAAGAGCGCACAAAACCTCAAACATCCAAATAGATTGAGCGCTTTCACCAGAGGATCGCAAGACAATTGTTCCATGATGTTCATGATTGCCGAGAGCTTCAATTGGACTCGGATGATGATGCATCCAGAGTTTGCTCAGCTGTTGCCAAAAAACTTCATGACTCTCTTTGTGCAGCGCGGGTTCAATGAACACGCTCATCACTGCACCACGTGAAAAAACTCCAAGTGTTGAGCTCAGAGGGGTTTTGCCTGCCTGTAAGCCGGCTATGAGTGACGAGCAATAGGCAGCAAAGCGACTGCCGTTCAGATTGAGAGCTTGGGGAGAGGAGAGGAGTTGGAACTGACTGTTTCCCGCGAAGAACGGCAACATATTCAAATAAGCAACTGCGGCGAGTTGTGGGGAAGATTCCTGATTCTGGAATCTTTGATCCGGTTTTTGAGGAACTTCGAGCTGTTGCTGTGTGCTCATGGACTCAACTCTCCCTGTGCTTCCTTGAGGAGGGCTTGCGCCTGCGCGAGACTTTCTTTTGTAACGCGCTCTCCCGCAACCATTCCCGCCAGCGCATGAACTCGCTCTTGCGCAGAGGCTACTTTTATTTCTGCCACTGTTTTCCCTTTTTTGAGGGCTTTCGTGGCAATAAAATGGCAGTTGGCGAAGCAGGCGACCTGTGCCAAATGGGTGATGCAGAGGGCCTGTCTTTTGGCACAGAACTCAGCCATTTTTCGGCCGACTTTCGATGCAATGCTGCCACTTATTCCGGTGTCTATTTCATCGAATACGAAAACACTCATTGCTCCGTCTTCAAATAACACACTCTTGATAGCAAGCATGGTGCGAGAAAGTTCGCCTCCACTGGCGACACGTTCGATAGGTTGCGGGGCGATGCCTGCATTGGCACTCATGAGAAATTGAGCACGTTCAGCGCCGCTGCGGCTGAGCACCAGGAATGTTTCAATTTCGTCTGGGTTTATAGCGCTGAGTGTTTCTGCATTTACGCTTCGTGGTGAAGTTGCGAGGCTGTTGCGCTGCAGTTCGCAAAGAAATCGCGTGCGAGGCATGCCCAGTTCAGCAAGAGCTTTTTGAATTGAGTTGCTAAGCGCAGACAATCCGGCTGCCCGGCGCTGTGAAAGCTCTCGCGCTTTAGCCATCGATGCAGTGATCGTTTCGGTTAGTTTTTTTTGTTTGCGTGAGATATCTTCTTGAAGCGCATTACTCAGAGAAAGTGTTTTGATGCAGTGCTCGCGATGAGCGCGAACATGATCGAGGGTAGGGCCAAATTTTTGCAGAAGGGTGTTGTAGATTTCAGATCGCGCTAAGGATTCTTGAAGGTCGTGTTCGTCGATTCGAAATACATCTTCGGTTGAATCTAGTTGCTGCAATAGCTCCTCAACATGCGCCGAAATTTCATCGATCTTTTCAATTCCCAGAGAAATTTTTTCGGAGCCTGCAAGTTTCAGAAGACGTTCAATGGATCGCCGACACAAGCTCAACTGTGACAAACAACTTTGCTCAGAATCCGCGACCATCATGCGAATATCGGATGTCAGCCGCGCTGCATGAACTGCTTTTTGGCCTAAGCCAACCATGCGCTGCACTCGGGCCCATTCATCGTCGCGCAGGCAGGCCTGCTCAATTTGATCGAGTTCAAACTGACAGAGATCTTGTTCTCTTTTTTGCAAAGCAAGTTCTTTTTCTAGGCGCTCGATTTCAGAAATCAGAGTCCAGGCGCCCTGCCAGGTCGATTGAAACTTCTCGCGGAGTTCAGTGGTTTCAACAAACTCATCAAGATACAGGGTGTGAGTGTCGGAATTGAGTAGTTTTTGATTTTCAAATTGACTGCTGATGTCTATGAGTTCTGCTGCTATCTCTTGCAAAACTCTCGTGCTGATTTGAGTGTCGTTCAAATAGGAGCGGTGCTTGCCCGTGCGACTAAGCGCCCTGCGCAATGTGACTTCGTCGGGTGCTTCGGAGTCTCTGAGGCATCCGTGGGCTTCAAGTTGGGCCCAAACAGCTGAGCTTTGCGGGAGTTTGAATGTTCCAGTGACTGATGCTGAATCGTTGCCGTCGCGAATCAGACCAGCATCAGCCTTGGCGCCCCGAAGCAACGCCAAACCATCTACGAGAAGCGATTTACCGGCTCCTGTTTCACCAGTGATGATATTTAAGCCTCGAGTTAACGAGACGCAGACATTCTCGGCGATTGCTAAATTTTGAATGTGCAGCCGTATGAGCATGTTTGGGCTCCTCTGAACCCATCTTGCTTAACATCAATGCAGGCAGGCCGCCAAATTCGAAAGAACCTGTGGGCTAGAAAATTGTGCAAGGAAGAAAAATACAGATAAACTCCCGCCAGTCACCAAGTCAGACTTCGCTGGAAGGAGAAAAATCATGGAAAGAATGCGCGCGGTTGTGCTTGGGGTTGGACATAATCTACCTTCCCAGGTTGTCACAAACTTCGACCTTTCGAAGTTCATGGACACCAGCGACGACTGGATTGTAGAGCGCACGGGCATCCGTGAGCGGCGCTTTGTGGAACCCGGAACAACAACGACCGATTTGGCACTGCCAGCCATTCAAATGGCCTGCTCCAGGGCTGGAGTGACACCCCAAGACTGCGACATGATTATCGGAGCCACTCTTTCGCCTGATTTCTTTTTCCCGGGAATCGGCACAGTGCTTCAGAATAAGCTCGGTATGGCTCATGTGCCGGCTCTCGATGTGCGTGCTCAGTGCAGTGGCCTCATCTATGGTCTCGCAACTGCTGATGCCTACATACGAGCAGGCTTTGCAAAGCGTATTCTGCTTGTTTGCTCCGAAGTACAATCGCCCATTTTAGAAAGAACAAACCGCGGACGCGACATGGCTGTGCTGTTCGGAGATGGAGCCGGAGCACTGGTTGTTGAGGCTCAAACTTGCGCAGGCGGTGAAGCGCCAAGCGCTAAAAACAATGTTCGTGGTGTGATTGATTCCCTTATGGGGAGCGATGGTTCAGGGGCTCAGCTTTTGTTTTTGAAGGCGCCTGGATCAGTGGTTCCAGGCTTCATGACCCAAGCTGCAATTGATGCGGGTGATATTCACCCGAAAATGGATGGAAGGGTGGTTTTTAAGAACGCTGTAATACGCATGGTCGAGGCTGCATCGAATCTTCTCGAAAGAAACGGTATTTCACCAGCTGAGCTCGATTTAGTTCTTCCTCACCAGGCAAACCTGCGCATCAATGAAGCTGTGCGTGAGAAACTGGGAGTGTCTGAAGATCGCGTTTTCAACAACATTCAGAAATATGGGAATACAACCGCTGCCACAATTCCCATCTGTATGTCTGAAGCTACCGAACAAGGAAAGCTCAAAGAAGGGCAGCTTGTTATGACTTTGGCCTTTGGTGCTGGATTCACTTGGGGTTGTAATCTTATTCGTTGGTAAGAAAACTGTATTTTAGTGATGAAATAACTGACATTAAAAAGCCCCGGTGTTCTTGCGACCACCGGGGCTTTTTAATGTCTCTGCGAGAAATTTACTTCTTCATGAAATCTTTGCGCAGCTGAATTCCATCTTGCGAAAAGAAGCTTTCTTCCTCATTCACTTGTCCACGGCTGAGAACATCCATGGTGGTGAAAATAAAGAACAGGGCGAGGAAAAACAGAGAAATAATAAATATCAAGCTGTAAAAGCGATCGTCGTATTTGAGGTGCATAAACCAAAGCACAACGAGGGATGCTTTGACCGCAGCAACAACCATAGCAACGATAATTGCTGTTGGTTGAGGAAGGCCAACGACCGACACCACAACGGTGATAACTGTAAGCACCAAGAGTGCACCGAAAACGGCAAAGTAGGTTTTCAGTGGCAGCACATGCGGCTGGGAGGCGTGCGCTCCGCTCTGTGCAGGTGATGCTGATTTTAGGACAAAACTGCGAAGCTTCTGAAACATTTTGAGATGTCCTCCAAATCAGCGCACAAGATAGAGAAGTGGGAACAAGAAAATCCAGATGAGGTCGACGATGTGCCAATAGAGGCCAACATTTTCAAGATAAACGTGGTTCTCTGAATTGAAGTCGCCGCGCTTGATACGCACCAGGAGCCATAGCATGAGGCCCATACCAATCAGTACGTGCAAACCATGTGTGCCTGTCATGATAAAGTAAATTGCAAAGAAAACCGCTGGGGCGCCAGGAATGTTTGCAGGAACTCCGTTGTGCATTGCCTTAGCAGCATCGAAGAAGTGGCCGGGCAACAAGCCATCATGAAATTTGTGCGAGTACTCGATGTACTTCACGACCATGAATGCCCCACCGAGCACGATAGTGGCAACGATATTCCAATACATTTGAGGTTGACTGTTGACCTGTGCGCCTCGCACGGCGAGGGCCATGGTTAAGGAACTGGTGAGCAAGAAAATCGTATTTAGTGCACCCAGCTTCCAATCGAGGAGCTCGTGTGCCGCAAGGAAGGTGTCAGGGTAGAACATGCGCGCGAGCACATACATAAGAAACAAACCGCTAAAAAAGAGCACTTCCTGCCCGAGGAAAAGCCACATTCCAAGTTTGCCCGACGAGTTTTGTTGCTCCATCGACTCAAAGTGATGCGCGAGGTACTTGGGATGATCATGGCCAGTCGCAGTTGAGTGAGATGATTGTTGACTCATGTCTCAGTGTCCTCCGCGGTTTGACTTAGAATGGTCGATTTCAGGGAATTCATAGGGGCCATGATTTACAACGGGCTGACCATGGAAGTTGTGCTCAATGGGAGGTGAATCAGTCTCCCACTCAAGTGAGAGACCACCCCAAGGATTCTTTGGAGCCTTCTCACCATTGATAAGAGATTGAATCATGTAGATGAGCGTGATGAAAAAGCCCAATCCGAGCAGATACGATCCGATTGTGGAAATTTGGTGCCACGTTTGGAATTCTGGAAGGTAGTTCGCGTATCGACGCGGCATGCCTTTGGTTCCAAGAAGGAATTGGGAAAAGAACGTGACGTTGAAGCCAACAAAGACGAAGAAGCAACTCACCTTGCCCCAGAACTCGTTGAGCATCCGGCCTGTCATTTTGGGCCACCAGTGATGCAATGCGCCCACAAATGCCGTCATTGTTCCGCCCATCATCACATAATGGAAGTGAGCAACAACGAAATAGGTGTCGTGAAGGTGAATATCCACAGAGAGGGTTCCTAGGAACAAGCCTGTGAGACCACCGATAGTGAACAGGAAAAGGAACGCTTGTGCGTACCACATCGCAGAGTTCATACGCAGTGAGCCGCCATACATCGTGGCAACCCAGCTGAACGTTTTGATGGCTGTAGGAATGGCTACCGCGAAGGTTAGGAATGAGAACACTGCAGATGCAAGCTCAGACTGACCACTCGTAAACATGTGGTGGCCCCAAACAAGGAAGCCGATGACGGCAATCGCGACACTCGACATCGCGATAGCTTTATAGCCGAAGATCTGCTTGCGGCTGTTGATCGTGATGATTTCAGAGATCACGCCGAAGGCTGGCAGAATCATGATGTAAACGGCAGGGTGCGAATAGAACCAGAAGAAGTGCTGGAACAAAACAGGATCGCCGCCGAGTTTTGCATCAAAAATACCGATGCCCATCGTTCTTTCGATTGCGAGGAGCATAAGGGTGATTGCGAGAACCGGTGTTGCGAGCACTTGAATGAGAGAGGTTGCGTATTGCGCCCAAACGAACAATGGGAGGCGTACCCAAGTGAGGCCAGGTGCGCGCATTTTGTGAATGGTCACAATGAAGTTAACGCCGGTCAGGATGGACGAGAATCCAAGGATAAAAACACCCATGACCGCAGATACGACTGATGTTGATGTTGTGGATGAGTAGGGGGTGTAAAATGTCCATCCTGTGTCAACCGCACCTGTGAAAATGGAGAACAACAAGAAAATACCACCAAGCACGTAAACGTAAAAGCTCATTAAGTTGAGCTTAGGAAACGCAACATCTTTGGCTCCAAGCATCAAGGGAAGAAAGAAATTTCCCAAGCTTGCCGGAATGGATGGAATGATCACGAGGAAGACCATCACCGCGCCGTGGAGCGTGAAGAGTTTGTTGTAAGTGTCGCCGCTAAATAGCCACTCTTGCTTTCCAGATGCACCACCAAAAATGGGCCCGAGAAGTTGAGTGCGCACCAAGAGCGCAAAAATTCCGCCCAAGCCAAAGAAGGTGAGAATACCCGCGAGATACATAAGCCCGAGGCGTTTGTGGTCGACAGTTGTCATCCACGACCAGATGCCCTTGTGCGCATTGATGTAGTTGGGCTCCGCTCCGCCAGCCGAAGCTGCATGTGCGGACTGAGGCACGTTGTTGTGGTTGCTTTCCATGGTGGAATTCCTCACTTCAAAGTCTTGATATATTCAATGATGGATTCGAGCTGCTTGTCGTTGAGCTGGCCCTGATAGCTTGGCATCACGCCAGCATAACCGGCGACAACTTTCGCGTTGGGGACGAGAATCGATTCGCGGATGTAGTTTTCATCAGCTGCAGCCAGCGCAGAACCATCAGTAAATTTGCGCGCCGAGCCGTACAAACCCTTCCAGGTCGGGCCAACTTTGTTGGTTCCATCGATGGAGTGGCAGGCAACGCATCCACGCTGCTCATAGAGTTTTTTGCCTTTGTCAGCGAGAGGAACGGGGATGCCGCCATCTTCATCGCCACCGTTCGCAAGCCATTCTTCATATTTTGCGCTGGAAACGACTTTAACCTTCGATAGCATGTTGGAGTGCTCGGTTCCGCAGTACTCGGTACAATAGATTTGATGCGTTGCTTCTTCCGAAGGTTCGAACCAAAGGACCGAGTATTTGCCCGGAACTACGTCACGTTTGATGCGAAAATCGGGGATGTAGAAACTGTGAAGAACATCTTTAGACGTCATCACGAGTTTCACAGGTTGACCCGCAGGAACAACCAGATCCGCTGAAACAATTCCTTCTTTGGGATAGGTAAATGTCCAGTTCCATTTTTGCCCCGAAACGCGAACTTCCATCGCGTTTGCTGGAACAACAGCGATAGCGAGCCAGTCTTTGAAGCCCCACGCAAAAATGAGAACGAGCAGTATGCCGGGAATGACACTCCAGACAATTTCAAGAGTGTGATTGCCCTTAATGGGACTCGTACGCTCAGGGCCATTTCCCTTTCGGCGGTACTTCACGATGAAGTAAACCATGGCTCCGACGATAAGAACAAAAAAGAAAAAACAAAGGTACATAATGAAGTTGAATAGGGTGTCAACAGCACCGGCGTGAGCAGATGCCTGAATGGGCTTCCACCACGATGTGGTGTTTGCAGCCTGCGTCATCATGTATCCAAGAGCAGAGCCTAGGTTCACTGTGCATACTCCTCACGACGAAGTGCCTTTTCTTTACGAAAAAGGACAACTACCAAAATCAATAAGCATAAACTGAATAAGATGCCAGCGACGCGCATGGAATTCATGGCGATAGGCGTGTACTTCCCTGCGAGTTCATCGAAGTGGAAGCATCTAAGAATCAATTTCTCTAGTGTTGTGCCCAAACGTCCTTGGGAGGCGTCGAGCAAAGCAAACTTTAAGTCTCGTGATGAATACTGAATGCCATAGAGATAACGTGCAACTTTGAAGTCGGGCGACAAAAAGAAAATAGCTGCACTGTGGGCGAATTGATCGCTCTCTTGGTCATATTTGTATTGGAAGCCAACAGCATCGGTGATTTGGTCGATGTATTTTTGTTCGCCAACTAAAAACTTCCACGAGGCATCTGGTCGCCCAAGGCTCTCGAGGTAGTTTTTTTCCTTCATTTTTGCCAGTTCTGGTGTGTTGCGGGCATCGAAACTCACGGTGACCAGGTTGAAGTCGCGGCCAGGAAGGTAGTCGAGCTTCTTTAAGCCATCAACCAAACCATTGAGCTGAAGCGAACACAAAGCAGTACATTGGAAGTAATTCAACGTGAGTAGCGTGGGCAAATTGGGTTTCACATGCTGGTCGAGTGACAAAGCAGGGCCCTGGGATGTCTGACGAAAGAAAAGTTGTTGAGCAGGAAGAATTGTTCCGAGCTTTTCAACGATGGTCACATTTTCGAGTTTTTTAGGAACTTGGAGATCGGGGCGGGTCGCCTCCGATGGAGGAGTGTCTTGAGCAAAAGCTCCCTGACTCTGCCTCAGGCCAAAATAATCACCAGGCAACACAGAACACAAACTCGCTACCACGAGGGCAAAGAGATGATGTCTGTGTCGTGGGTTCAGCATGAGTCCTCGTTAGTTCTCTCAGTTGCCGTTTTTCTTTACGTAGAGCTTCATGGCTTCATCCATAGGCAGTCGGAAAATACCTTTTTGCTGGTCGACGACGTCGTAATTGCTCAATTGATCTTTGTCAGCAGCATTCAATTCCGACAACAGTTTGTTGGGGACATCGAGCTCATTTGTTTGAACCAGCTTTGAGCTTGTGAACCAGTAGAGCTGGCGCACGGCAATGATTGTTCCAGCCACGATCACTATGAGGGCTACAAGAGCCCCAGTGATCGATTTTATGGGCAGATTGTCAGGCTCTATGGATGTTTGGCCTGCTGTTTGGTGACTTTGGTCAAGGACTTCTTTTTTCATCGTTTCGTCCCTCTTTCACATATTCTCAAATGCCAGCGATTCCGCCAGACGTGGGTCTTTTTGAGGAATCAGGCTCTTACGTTTCAGCAACAGACTTGCAAAGCCAAAGAACAAACCACCGATGCCCACCAAGGTTAGGACGTCGAAGAGACCAAAGTGGTTCAGCTCGCTGTGCCAGTTCGGGCGGATGAGCCAGTGGATGTCTACGTAGTGCATCACGAGCATCCAAAGAGCGCCGAGTCCAACAAGCATAGGGCGTCGTTTGATGTGTCGCGACATCAGGAAAGCGAATGGAACAACGAAGTGGCCAACCATCAGTGCAATTGTCCATGGCAGCCAATGAGCGCCGTGTTCACCGAGTGAGCGTATCGCATAGAACTCGGTTTCTTCGGGGATGTTGGCATACCAGATGAGGAAGTATTGCGAGAAGGCGATGTATGTCCAGAACACATTGAAGCCAAACAGCAGCTTACCAAGATCGTGAATGTGTTCAATCGAAATGTAGTTGGAAACTTTGGTTCCACTGCGCACAGACAGGGTTGTGAGCAGCATGAGTGCGTAAACGACCATGATGCATCCAGCAAAGTAGTACACGCCAAACATGGTTGTGTACCAGTGGGGATTGAGTGACATGATCCAGTCGAAAGCGCAAAAAGAGACGCTTAAAGCGAACAGGGCAATGCCTGGGTAGCTTGATTTCTGCAATTTGGATGTGATGGATTTGTCGCCGGTTACATCTTGGCGTGTTGAGTTTCGATAATAATAAACTCCGAGAACACTCCAGATAATGACGTAAACAAGTCCGCGCACTGTGAAGAATTGCTCATTCAAAAAGGCTGATTTTGCCTGAATGATAGGATCGCTCTTCGCTTCTTCGGAAGTCCAGTGGTGAAACAGGCTGTGGAAACCAAAAAGCATTGGAATGAAAAGAACTGCGAAGAGAGGCAGAGTTGCCGCGTAAGTTTCTGCAAATCGACGCACTACAACCGACCAACCCGCGCGTGTTGCGAATTGCACAAGCACGAAGAACAGACTGCCAAGTGCCATGCTCAAGAAATACATATAAGACGTGTGGAAAGACCACTGAAGGAGTTCCACCTTTTCATGGTTGCCAAGTGCCATTGCCAAAGCACCAACAAGAGCGAGTACACCGATAACAATTGCAATCACAGGCAATTTGCTCAGCCAGTGAGTTTGGGGCAGTGCGAGATCTAAGGGGTTGATGGCTTTTGCGTGGTTTGAACTCATCGCTTCCATCCTTTCGCTGCAGCAATGTCAGAGGGAACGTCGTTGATTGTTCCGCGACGGCTTAATTGCAATGCCTGGAGGTAGGCCACAATCGCCCAGCGGTCTTGAACGGGAATCGCATAGGCATACGAGGGCATATTGCCACGCACACCATTGAGAATTGCATCGTAGACTTGCCCTGCAGGCATGTTCACAAGGCGATCTTCGTGGAAGCTCGGTGGTTTGAGCATTCCGGCATTGCGTTGAATGACAATTCCGTTGCCTTGGCCTGTTTTGCCATGGCAAACTGCGCAATAAATGTTGTAGCGTTCTTGTCCACGTTCAACAACTGACAATGAAATTCGTACTGGAATCTTGCTGACAAAAGTGTCGCCGCTCTTGCCATAATGCAGAGCCGTATCTTCTTTCAGTGCACCTTGGGCAAGTGTGCCAGCCACTGGCGAGCGCATCGCGCGACCGTCTTCAAAAAATTCATTTTTCTTTTGCGGGCGATATTTTGTTTGGAAGTCCATGTTCAGGTTCGGATGGATTGGTGGATCTTCCGAAGGCTGGCCTTGGCAACCTGAAACAAGCCCAAGAGCGAATGTTGCGCTTACCATGCTTATGTTTGAAATAAATTGTGCAGAGATTTTCATTTTCATTGCTCCACCAATTCCACATGAGTTGCGCCAAGTTCGCTCAACATTTTGGAGGTCGCAGTTGCATCGAATTTTGGGTCGCATGCTTCAATAGAAATGAAGAATTTATCGTCGGTCACTTTTTCGAATCGCTCGGAGCGAAACAGAGAGTGGTACCACATCGGCAGGCGGTTTAAGAACAGCATCCCAAAAACAGCGCCAAACGCTCCAAGCAAAATGCCCAATTCAAACGTAACCGGCACAAATGCTTGCCAACTAAAAAAGGGCTTGCCGGAAATAACCAACGGATAGGCTTGGGTGTTAATCCACCATTGAAGTGCCATACCTCCACTCGCGCCAGCAAGGCCAAGCACGAGAACAATCCAAGGTATCTTGCTTGGCTTCAATCCCATGGCTTTTTCAAGACCATGAACTGGGAAAGGTGTGTGTGCATCCCAGTGTTTGAAGCCTTTGTCACGAACCTTTTCACATGCATGATAGACGGCCGCTGGCGTAGGGAACTCGGCAAGCACGCCATAGAGGTTTTGCTTCTGACTCATGAGTGTGCTCCTCCTTTGTTATCATGACCATGGCCGTGTGGATCAGCCTCAGGCATCACTGATTTCACTTCTGAAATCGCAACAATGGGAAGGAAGCGAATAAACAACAAGAAGAGGGTAAAGAACAATCCAAGCGAGCCAATGAACGTGGCGATGTCAACGTAAGTTGGCTTGAAGTAACCCCACGAAGATGGAAGGAATGTTCGGTGCAGTGAGGTGACGATAATTACGAATCGCTCGAACCACATGCCGATATTCACAAACACCGCAATTATGAAAAGTGCCCAGAGGTTAGTGCGGATTTTACGCACCCAAAAAAGCTGGGGGATGATCACGTTGCAGGTAACCATTGTCCAATAAGCCCAAGCGTATGGGCCTGTAGCGCGGCTGATGAAAATGTAACGCTCATAAGGGTTTCCGCTGTACCAGGCGATAAAGAATTCTATCGCATAGGCATACCCAACCATCGATCCTGTGAGGAGAATGATTTTGGCCATGTTCTCGAAGTGGCGCATTGTTACGAGATGTTCGAGCTTGAACACCCAACGACAGATGATCATCAGGTTGATGACCATTGCAAAGCCCGAGAAAATTGCACCAGCAACGAAATACGGAGGGAATATTGTTGCGTGCCATCCAGGCAGCTGCGAGGTAGCGAAGTCGAAACTCACGATGGTGTGCACTGACAAAACCAGAGGAGTCGAGAGAGCCGCGAGAATCAAATACGCGCGCTCGTAGTTGAGCCAATGGCGATGCGAGCCGCGCCATCCGAGAGCAAACAAACCGTAAACAAATTTGCGGACGCCTTTTGAGCGGTCGCGGAAGGTTGCAATGTCAGGAATAAGACCCACGAACCAAAATAGAGTTGAAACTGTAAAGTAGGTTGAGACCGCAAAAACGTCCCACAACAGAGGGCTGCGAAAGTTTGGCCACATTGCCATTTGGTTGGGAATTGGAAACAGCCAATAAGCAACCCAAACACGACCAACGTGAATTCCTGGAAAGATAAGAGCGCAAATGACGGCGAAAATCGTCATGGCCTCGGCAGCGCGGTTAATTGAGGTGCGCCACTTCTGACGAAATAGGAAGAGAATTGCTGAGATGAGTGTTCCTGCGTGACCAATACCAACCCAAAATACGAAGTTGGTAATATCCCAGGCCCAGCCGACTCGGTTGTTCAGACCCCAAACACCGACGCCCTCCCAAAAGAGGTAAGCAATTGCAGCACCTAAAACGCCCACACCAGAGAGGGCAATGAGGAAGCATATCCACCATGTTTTTGGCGTTGCCATTTCCATAGGTCTGGCAACGATGTTGGTCACAGAAGAAAACGTTTCACGCCCCAATACGAGGGGTGCTCGTTTGTCGACGTGTTCTTCAAGATTCGCAAGCGTAACTGATGTTTCCATGTGCGCTCACCACTTCAGAGTTGGGTTGAAGGTTCAAGTTCGGGATTCGTATTTCGGACCTTCGCAAGGAAAGTCGTACGCGGCTCCAGAGCGAGCTCTGAAAGCACAGCGTAATTGCGAGGGAGAGCCTTGAGTTGCTTCACTCGACTGTCAACGTCATCGGCTAGGTTACCGAATGTGATGGCGTCGGTTGGGCACACTTGTTGGCAAGCCGTCACAACCGAGCCTTCACGAAGAATTTCTTCTCCCCGAATTTTGGCTTCGATACGTGCTGCATTCACGCGCTGAATGCAATAAGAGCATTTTTCGATCACACCGCGGAAACGCACAGTCACGCGCGGATTTTTCTGCATCGCGTAAAGCGGATTCGCCTCGTCATTTTCCTTCGAAAAGTTGAAGTAGTTGAATCGACGAACTTTATACGGACAGTTGTTCGCGCAGTAGCGAGTACCGATACAGCGGTTGTATGCGATGTCGTTTGTGCCTTCTACGCCGTGCACAGTAGCTGCAACAGGGCACACTTGCTCGCAAGGTGCTGTTTCGCAGTGAGCACAAGCCATTGGCTGGAACATTGCCTGAATCGAATCTGGATTATCGACGTTTCCTGTGAAGTAGCGGTCGATACGAATCCAGTGCATTTCGCGGCTCTTCAGAACTTGCTTCTTGCCTACCACTGAAATGTTATTTTCTGCCTGGCACGCAACCGTACAAGCATTGCAGCCGGTGCAGGAGTTGAGGTCAATAGCCATTCCCCACTGGTTGCCGCGAGTTTCATTGGGCTTCGTCCAAAGCAAAGTTCTGTGCTTCTTGGGGTCGAGCAAATTGAACTTCTTGAACGTATTTTCGAGGGTTGGATCGGCAATAAGCGTTGCGAGTGTGAGTTCGCGAGTTACGCCACGAGTTGTGATTGCTTCGCGACCAACCATTGTGTCGTATTGGTAGTCAGAGACGCCGTGCTCTTGAGTTGTCGCGAGCTCGTATTTTCCAGTCGTGAGTTGCACTTCAACGCCAAAGGAGAACATGTCTTCACGGCTGAGCAAGCTGTAGCCATTGAATCCAGTGCCTTTGGAAACTCGACCATTGAAAGAGCGACCATAGCCGAGCGAAACAACAACAGTGTTTTCAGCAATTCCAGGAACAACATAGGCTGCGATTTTCAGAGAACGTTCTTTGTCTTGTTTGACTTTAATTTCTACGAAGTCGCCTGTTTTTATGCCCTTCTCTTTCGCCGTTTTAGGGCTAAGCAGTGCTGCGTTGTCCCAGGTGAGCTTAGTCACTGAATCAGGAATTTCCTGAAGCCAAGCATTGTTCGTGTAACGTCCATCGTAGACGCTACGGTCGAGGGTGAGTCGGAGTTCCATTTGCGAAGCTGTGGGGATCGGTGATGCACCGAGTCCTGCGAGCTGTTGCGCAAGCCTGCTGAAATCAGCTTTAACCGCGAGGGTTTCACCCACGGTTCCTTTAACAACTCCATCATGCAGCCAACGTCGCCAAGAGGAATCGAAGTCAGACGGTGCCGACTTCTTCCATTGTGCCTGAACAAGCTCATAGGAGTTTTTGCTGATGCCAAGAAGACCAGCGAGGAACTCTACCTCGCTTATTGAAGCAAAGAGCGGCTCGATGACGGGCTGAACAATCGATGCCGTACCGTCGGTGCTGACGAGATCGCCCCAGCTCTCAAGAGAGTGGCTGCGGGGGAAGTGCATTGAGCACGCAACGGCAGTTTCATCGGCGTGGTAACCTAAATGAATGCTTGTTTTGACCTTCTTCAGAGCCTCAGAGAACTCGAGGTCAGCCGCTGCTGTGTAAACCGGGTTAGCATCCAAAATGACTAGAGCCTGGATAGAGCCTCGGTTCATTTCGGTGGTCAGTTCAGTCAATGAAACTGACGCTGGTAAAATGCTCGAGCGAACGACAACGCTCTGCCCGAGATTTCCAAGTGCGGAGTTGATGGCCAACGCGATGGAGTGAATCCATGCACGCTGGCTTTGGCCCACCATGACCAAGCTTTTGCCTTTGTTGAGCAGTAGATCAGTTGCGAGGGCTTTGAGCCATTTTTCGTTGGGGCTGGAGATTTGTTTGCTGCGAGCCACAATCTCTGCAGGAAGGGCGAGACCTTGCGAAGATAGTTCAGCTGCGAGTGCTAGAAGTGCTTCACCCATAGCAGAACTGCGCAAGCTCAAGCGGTGGTCGGCAACAACACCCGTGTTTGTGAAAGCTGACTCAACAACGTACAGGCGCGACATTGTTTTCGACTCGTCGACGCTTCTGCGCTTTTTTGCAAACATTTTTGAGTTGCGAACAACGTCGCCCTCAATGCCAAGAGGATCGGCATCAAACATTGCGAGTACATCGGCCTCTTCGAGGCGATAAAACAGATGTGCGTTTTTGAAGCCTACCGAGTCAAGAGCTGCAGTTTCCTGCCAACGCATCGCTGAATCGTGGATGGCTAAAGTTGCTTTGGGAAATAAAGCCTGAAAGTCGCGAACGAGCCCAATGAGCGTTGGGGAGGGCGCTGCTTCCATGAGAAGCGCAACACCCTGACCACCTGTGCCGTTTGCTTTCAGTTCAGCGCTTGCAGCTGCAAGAGCTGCTCTCAAAGACTTCAGAGTCGCACGAGTTGCCTCTGAAGACTTGCCGTTTTTGAGAACGGACTGACTGCGGTCAGGATCGTAGACATCGAGAATAGCTGCCTGAGCAAACGTATTTGTTGCACCCAAGCTCATTGGATGAGAGGGGTTGCCGTCGATTTTTGTCGGACGGCCTTCGTAACTGGTTACGAGAAGTCCGAAAACACTGCCACCAAAGCGGCCTGCAGACGCATAGTACTGCGGCTTACCTTCAACGAGGTCTTCGGGGCGCTTGTTGTAGGGAAGAATTTTTTCAGAGGGCTTACGGATACAGCCTGCTGTTGATGTTAGCCCTGCAAATGCAGCAGATGCGCCGATAATTCCCAAGAAGGATCGACGATCGACACCCGGGGTCACTTCAAATTCGGCAGCGCCGGATGGAAATTCATTCTTCATTCGAGCGAGCAGCTCAGGAGACTCAGCCATTTCTTCCAGGCTACGCCAATATTTTTTGCCGCTCTTTTCCTGATTATTTTCAGACTGCATGTGTGCATTCCCCAGGTTCAAGACTTTTGTTCAGTAGTGGCAGCCAGAGCAGTGTTGTGGAGGATTCACGCCGCGTTGGCGGTGTGGATCTTTCTCTGGCACGTAGCCTTCTTTCGCAGGATCGTAGGCCAGGTTCGTCACCTGATTTTTTGGAACGAGACTAGGTGTAGGATTGCGATGGCAATCGAGACACCATCCCATGCTTAATGGTTGATTTTGACCAACAACTTTCATTTGATCAATGCGACCATGACACGAGGCGCAGTTCACACCTGAGCTGACATGGATAGAGTGATTGAAGTGGGCATGCTCTGGAAGCATGTGCACCTTCACCCACTCAATTGGCTTACCAGATTGATAGGATTCACGCACAAGCTGCAAACGCGGGCTCTTTGCTTGAACCATGCTGTGGCAACCCATGCATGTTTCTGTCGGCGGGATTGCAGCAAAAGCGGCACGCTCAACGGTGCTGTGGCAATAGCGGCAGTCCATTCCCATTTGTCCGGCATGAAGCTGGTGACTAAACGCCACGGGCTGCTTCGGCGTGTAGCCGACATCCGTCCATTTAGGGGAGAAAAAGTACCAAATGAAAAGAACAACACTAACAAGAGCAATTGGGGCACCAACCGCAACCATTGTTGGGATTTGATTAGTCCACTTCGGAAAAATGGGTGTCACTCTATCACCTTCATTCATGAGGGTTTGACACACGAAAACACTCTGGGCGGGGATGAACACTTTCACCCCGTTGCGAGCATTCTCTAGTTCATCCAGCTAACGTGAGCAAGTCTCGCATCAAAACAGTCGCTTGAGAAATTTTCTTGCCTCCGTTGATCTGGATCATGACGCCGGATGAGCATAGTCTGGTTTGGTGGAGTGTAATTCAGTGGTCAGAAGAATGACTCACCGGCAACGGCTTCAGCCCGTGCAAAAGTCTCATCGATGCCTGCAGAAGTGGCATCGTAAAAACCTCGGATTTTTCCATTCGCGTCAACCAGAACAAGTTTTTGAGCATGGGCGATGTCCATCATTTTATCGCTCATTGTTGCCTCGCCCATTCCCAGCATGAATCCGCCTTCTACCAGTTTGCTCATGGAGGATCTCTCGGATGTGAGAAACGTCCAAGTTTGCGGGTCTGCGGCAAGCGTTCTGGCTTGAGTTTTCAGAATCTCAGGAGTGTCGTGATCTGGGTCAACTGTAAAACTGACAATCGTAAGTGGCAGCTTCGCGATTTGAATTCGCTCTTGAAGACTCTTGAGATGCTGAAAGATGATTGGGCAGAATGTTTTGCAGCGTGTGAAAACAAAACTTGCCACATAGGCTTTTCCGGCAAGCTGTTTAGACCCAAACGGTAAGTTGTTCTCATTCGTCAGAGTGAACTGCGGAACTTCACCCAAAACCGGAGGTGGTTCGGGAACTCGTCTAGTGAGTGGAGTGAGAACAGTAATAACAAGCATGCAAATCAATGTTGCCCACAAAAAAGGCTGACGCTTGAAACCTTCAACGATTTTTTCAAACATGACGAGCTTTCCTGTTGCGAGTCATGGCTGTTGTGAACCACACGCACACAACGGCCTGGATGAGCAAAAAAGAAAAATGAGTCAAAGATTGATTTAAGTTTTGAGGCGGAAGCAGTGCATTGCGAAAAAGAGCAGCGATATGGGTCATGGGATTAATGATTGAGAGAGTGCCTAGAAGACCCCCTTGAGGAATTGGAAACATCGCGCCGGAAACAATCCAGAGAGGAAAGAGGATGAGGCCCATCACGGAGTGATAGCCTTGCACGGAATTAATAAGAAGCGCTGCTCCGAGATTCAAAGCCGCTAATGATGTGCTTCCAACGACTGCTGAAGTGATGAGAAGTGGCCAGTTGATAGAAGCGTAACTCAGACCTGTAAAAGGCAAGAACAACAGAAGAAGTGCAAGTTGCACGAGTACAAGCGTAACAAGTCCAGAAACTTTGCCAAGCGCAATTCCCAGCCGCGGGGCAGGGGAGGCGAGTATAGCCCGCAAAAAACCGCTCTGCGCGTCTTCAATTAAACTAATTGCACCAAAGAGGGTTGTGAATAGAACGCACATGACAAGCGAACCCGAGTAGAAAAACTGCAGATAATTGCCGCTGGCTTCGGGCAGTGTAACAACGTTATTAAGACCAAAACCAATCAGGAACCAGAACATGAGTGGCTGTGACACCAAGCCAAGCCATCGAGAGCGTTCTTTGCCGAATCGGAGCATGTCCCGCTGCCAGAGAGCGCCGGCCACTTGCCAGGTTTGTGTCAGTTTCATGGAATGACCCCGGAGAATGTCGCGAGCCCTGAGCCGCCACTGTGGGCTCGGCTCGGAAGTTCGAGCAGTTTTTGCCATACGGCATCGGCGAGCCGGGTTTTACGCACGATTGTTGATTCAATCAGTGCATCAATTTCATTGTCACTTTTGAGTTCTGCGAGCGATTTCGTTGCGTCGTGGGAGTGCAATACCAATTTATCATGCATCAATTCCGTGGGGCGCAGCGACATCTTTTTCTCGATAATCTGTGAGAGATTCGAGCCATTTGTGGTGTGAATTTCCAGCGTTTCTGGAGGAAGTTGCTTAAGAAGTTGAGAACGCGGAAGGTCGAGTTCTATGCGCCCTTGCTCGAGAAAAATGATGCGTTCAAAAAGCCCCAGTTCCGTGGAATGATGCGATGCGCAAATGAGGGTGAGATTCGGTTGCGCAGCCCGTGCTTTGGCAAGCACCGACCAAAATTCCCTTTGGGCAACGATATCCAGACCGGAGGTAGGTTCATCGAGAAATAGCACCTGTGGTTCAGAAAGAAGCGCGCGAGCGAGATCAGCTCTACGCTGCTGACCTCCGGATAATGATCCCACAATACAATCGAGTAGTTCACTCAGATCGAGAAGAGACGTCAGTATCCCAAGATTTTTTGCAAGAGTTCGCGCACTCAGTCCCCATACTTTTCCAAACAGCACAAGGTTTTCTCGAACAGTCAGTTTTTTATCGAGGCAGGGCGTCTGAAATACGAGAGAAATTTTCTCCGCAGGAACTTTACAGTGACGAGTTCCTGTGCGGGTATTAAACACTCCAGCTAAGCAATGCAGAAGTGTGGATTTCCCGGAGCCATTGCGGCCAACAAGCGCCAACGTCTCACCGAGTGCAATGTTTAACGATGAAACGTCGAGTGCTTTGACCCCAGATTTGTATTCATATGTGTATTGAGAAAGCGAAATAATCATTTCATTAACACGTCAATGGCGAGGCCAATAGTCAAAACAGGAAGATATACCAACGACACGAGGAATAACTGACGCGCCCATTGTGTGTGCTTGGTTGGATTGAATCCGCGGGCACTCATGAGAATCATCCACACTCCGAGCGCAAATGCGGTAATGCCGTAAACGTAGCTGGCAACCCCCACTTGGAGCAAAAGCAAACTCACAGGAAGCAGGGCAAGAGAATAGAGCAGGGCTTGCACAGTTGCCGGACGCATTCCACGTTCGCTAGGCCAGGTTTTGATTCCCGCCCTCTTATAATCGTCCTTGTGATTAACCGAGATCGCGATGAAGTGGGGTATTTGCCAAACGAGAAGAATTGCAAAAAGAATAAGACCAGGAAGTGAAATTTCAGCCGTAGCTGCTGTCCAGCCGAGCAGGGGTGGCATTGCGCCAGGAATAGCTCCAATGAGCAGCGCATGAGGCGTTATTCTTTTCATGGGTGTGTAAATAAGTACGTATGAGAGCAGCGCAAAAAGGCTCAATGCAGAGGTGAGCCAATTGACCCAAACTCCCAGCACAGCCACAGAAGCCGCTGCCAGTGCGATTCCAAAAAGAAGAGCCCTTGATGCATTTAAGCGACCGGTTGCGAGTGGTCGCATCGCGGTGCGTTTCATTAGTTTATCGGTTTCACGCTCCCAGTACATATTGAGCGTGTTGGCCGCGCCAACTGAGAAAGCTGAACCGACGAGCGTTGCAATCACTGTTAGCCACGGAATCGACTGCGGTGCTAAGGCAATGCCGCCCGAGGTCATGAGCAAACAGAAAAGTGTTATCCGTGGTTTAGTCAGTTCGTAGTAATCGCGCCACAGGCGCATAGGTCGTTCGAAACTGACTTCTGATGTTGCGGTCATTTTGCGTACTTCTCAACTGATGCGGGGAGGTAGCCGATCGCCCGACAGTGGAGATCTAGTGCCTTGTAAGAATTTCCGCAAACTTTGTTTAAACTGCGGGAAAGCTTACGTACCTCGCATTCCTTGAAACCAAAGTGGGCGTCGGCTGGGCGATTTGTGAGAGCTGCGCATTCGCTCGCTCGGTTTTGGCCAGCAAGACAGCTGTCCATGATTCTCGGAACGGCACCTTCGCAAAGAGCCTTCATGCCGTCGCATTTTGGCACCCACTGGATGACCTCATCGATACATTTTTCTGCAGTGCCGTTCGACCCGAGGTCCTTGAAGTAAGTGTACATCTCTATGAGATGCACTTCGGTTTGGCGGTATGTGACGGAGGTGAGTCCGGCCATGAGAATAGACAATACTGCGAGAGCCCCCAGCACCCACCAGGCTTTGTGTTTGGTTTTATTGGAGGTTTGTGCGGAATCGGAGGGGGTCTGGCTCATTGAGCGATCCTTTCGGCAAACGGTGAACACACAGTAGTCTCAGTGCGCTGGGAGCTCAAGCCGGGCATCGGCCCAATAACCTGCAAAAACCCCTCGCTTGTCGGCCATCAATCGCGAAGGTGATTCACATTCCACAATTCGGCCACTTTGCATGACCACGATCCTGTCGCAGTGCATCACGGTGTTCAGTCGGTGGGCGATGGTCAGAATCGTGCAGCCTGAGAATTCGCTTTGAATTGTGGCCTGTATGAGTGAGTCGGTGTGTGAATCAACATTGGCAGTTGCTTCGTCGAGAAGGAGGACTCGAGCTTTGCGGAGCAGCGCCCGGGCCAAACAAACCTGTTGTCGTTGGCCAACGCTCAAGTTGCAACCGCCTTCTTGAACGATGGTTTGCAGCCCCTGTGGCAGAGATTCGAGTACCTGCGAGAGATGAGATCTCTCGAGTGCGTAAAGCACATCGGCGTCGGCATATTGATCGAATGGATCGACGTTCTGTCGGAATGTTCCTGAAAACAAAATAGGGTCCTGAGGGATGATTGCAATTCGGCTGCGCAATGTCTCGAGGGGCAAAGTAGTAATATCGATCTCGTCAACGAACACGGTTCCTGCCGGTGGTTCCACGATGCGGAAGAGAGTTTGCATCAATGTGCTTTTTCCCGCACCCGTGCGTCCAACAATTCCGATGCTCTCACCAGCCTTTATATGAAGACTCACGCGCTCGAGAACGGGAGGCAGTTCGGGTCGATAACGAAGTGTCAGCTGACGGAATTCAATGTTTCCAGCAGCGGGCCAAGTCGCATGTGGAGACTGCCCCTCCCATTTTTCACTCAGTGTTTCCGAATAATGATTTACTCTCTCGATGGCATTCATACTGCTCTCAAGTTCGCTCACCATGCGCACCGCCCAATTTAGAGCACCGGTGACAAGAAGGGCGTAGGTGAGAGAAACACCTGCAAATGCTGTTGTAATCTGACCTTGCAGAAGTATTGCCGAGGCCGACACACAACCGACCACAAGCGCTCCGATAAACTCTAGGCGGGTGCCGAGCCATCGATTCAAGGATATCATTGTGTAGAAAGCGCGTTGGTTGCCTTCAAAGCGACGAATGCTTTCTCGGACAAATATCTGTGTGCAGTCAAATGCTCTTATGACGCTCACCCCGGCAAGTGATTCTGAGAAATGTGCATAAACCGGTGAGCGTGAAATCGACTCCAGACGTTTGACCTCCCGAGAGGTCACTCTGAATAAATGTTGAATTTTAAGATAAACAAAAGCCAGGGGAAAAAGCGCAAGCAGCGCCATTGGTGTAGCGAGCGATACAAAAGTCAGGGTTGCACCAATAGTGAACAAGCATCCCAGGGCCTCCATAAGAGTGCTCGGTATATGCTGATCAATTGCTTCAGTGTCTTTTCCAAATCTGTTCAAAATGCGCCCAGTGGGCGTCTTTTCAAAAAAACTCATGGGTGCTTTCAACACGCCACTGAGAAGGCGTTCGTGCAGTGACCCAGCTGCTTTTACACCCCCACGCGCTGTCATTAGGGTGCGCAGAAAGGTCATGAGTGCAGCCGCTGTACCAAGCAGCGCAAGGACAAAAATGAAGACGCTAATGCTTTGTGATTTGTGTGTAGTCCACCATGCTAGCCATGAGTCACTCCCGGCATTGAAGACTTCTCGAAGTGCAAATAAAGTTGCAAGAATTGCTAATCCCTTTCCTGGTGCGAGCTCCTTCAAATAACTTGAGTAAAGCGCGCGTTCAACGGCTCCCACTTGACGTTCTTCATCGACAACAAGTCTACCTGCACTTGGATTGTGAATTCTTGCAGGAGATTGCGCAGGATGTGCGGTCATTGGAAATGTTGGCGCAATTTTAAAAGAGAGTTCCGTTGAAGTTGGAATTGAATTAACGCTCGCGGCAATAACTTGAATTGGCTCAACTGATAACTCTGGAGTGACTGGGCTTGGCTCTGCTGTTTGCAGAGTCTGAGCTTTGCGGAGCGCTTCAGCTTCGGTGGTTGAAAGTTCTCTGATTCGACCTTCTTGAATCCAAAGAACCCGGTCTGCCCAGGCTGTGTGTTCAACATTGTGAGTAATGAGAAGTCGGGTTTTGTTCGAGATCAATCCGCGCAAGCAGTCCCTGAAAATTTCTTTGCCAACTTTGCTGTCAACTGCGCTTAAAGGACTGTCGAGAAGGTAGATGTCGGCTTCAGAAAATAAGGCTCGAGCCAGCGCAATGCGTTGCTTTTGGCCACCCGAAAGGTTCACTCCGCGCTCACCAATTTCTGTTTCGTCGCCGAGAGCTAGTTGGGAGAGATCATCTTCAAGCGACGAAGCTGCGATTGCATTTCTGTAGACGTGCGGTTTTTCAAAATCGCTCAATTGAATATTTTCACGGACAGTGCCGTTGAGGATCCAGGGAAGCTGGGGAACGAATGCAAAACGTCCTGAGCTTTCGATAAGCTGATCAGAATTGTTGAGCTCGTTCAAAATGCTATGCAAAAATGTTGATTTGCCCGAACCAACAGGGCCAAGAATGACAACCAGTTCGCCAGCGCTGATTTTAATGTCTGGTAAAATGAGTGAGCTTTTTCCCTGAGCCCACTCAACAGTTCCTGCGCGTATGTGAATCTCTCCGCAGCCAATTTCAGATTGAGACTTTCGCACTGGGAATTCATCACGCATGAGAAACGCCTCAATACGACGCACCGCAATGCCTGCATCAATGTAGCCTGAGAAAGTCATGGGAAGTTGAGACATGATGGGGCGAAGGATTCCAAAAAATGCAAGGGCACTAAAAACATCTTCAACATTAAGAGTGCCACCGATCGCTAAATGGGCAGAAAATGTCGCGAGTCCAACAAAAATCGGAGTGCTGAGGAAGAGTATGTTTACAAAAGCTGATTCACGCGCGAGGCCGTTGAGTTCAGTGAGTTCCTGTGTGCGGAATTTTCTCACGCGGCCTATAAAGCTTTTTTCCCAAGCGTAAAACTTAATGACTCGGATGCCATTGAGAATTTCGTTCATCAAGCTGACGCGTTGATCGCTAAATTCCATTAGTCGACGGCGTCCGGACATCATTTTTTTCGCTCGTCGCGATGAAAACCAAAGCATGACGAACATCACAGCAACACCAGCGAGAGTCGCACTTCCCATGATGTTGAAGAGCGCAATAAGAATGACAAGTGTCTGAACTGGCAGCACCCATGTGGAATGCAGCATGCTTGCCACGTTGTAAACACGCGCAGCATCATTTGCCATGAGATTAACTATTTCTCCCGTGCTGGAAGATGCGCGGGATGCTGGGTTGAGCTGTAGGGCTTTTTTATAAATGGACACAACGAGCCCGGCGCGAATTCGCATGCCTAGCTTCAGGGAGGAGTGATAGACGTGATGGATACTGAGGTTTGCTAGCAGCGCGCTGCACATCAGAGCACCTGAAAGCAGCCATCCTTTTGTCCCGATTGGTTCTGTTGACTTCAGAGCCTTCAGAACCTCACGAATGATCAGCGGATTCATTGTGACAAAAACTAGATTTATAAAAGCCAATGCGCTGATGAAATAGAAAGTTTTTTCATGCAGCGACCACATTGTTCTCAAAACAGGATGGTTCAATGAATGTTGAATAGATTTCAGCGAAGAGCAAAATTCTTCGCCACGTTGCGCTGAGTCTTCGCGGGAGTTGAGTTCAAAGAGATGCTGATCGGATATATGCTCACGGCTTCCCAATGAAATGAGCGGACTCACCCAATGGAAAAGAACACGCTTGTACCACGGACTGTGTTCTTCTTTAATGAACTTCATTGCGAGCGATTGCTTTCACAAAAGGGTTCTAGAGCACGAGCCCAGGTGATGAGTCCGTTCCAACCTTCCGGACCGAATCTACGCCCCTGCTCGAGAGCATTGCGGCGCATGATTTTAAGTGCATCGGGTTGGTTGCAAAGCACCAGTGCTTTTTCCAGAGCGCTGGCAAGTTCCTGAACGCGACTGTGTTCGTAAATAAGAGCGCAGCTGCGCGGAAGAACCTCCGCCAGAGCACCGACATTACTGCTCACAATAGGAGTCCCTTGTTGAAGAAATTCAACTGCAACGCGGCAAATCACCTCGCTCCCGAGACTTGGAATGAGGCCGAAACTTGATTGCCTCATCCAAACGGCAATATCGCGCACCCGTTCGTCGATAAGAAGCAGACGAATTCGTTTCTCGGGGACCTCAACAAGCCAACGTGAACTCGAAAGGGCTCGTCCGGTTGCGCCGAGGGTCAACTGTGCTTTCTCAAAGAGAGCAAGGGCCGAAATATTCTGTGACTCACCCAAGAACACCACTTGAAGCCACTGTTCTTCTTTGAGGTAGGGCTTAAAATCGGCAGTCGCGAGGGCTTCTATGGTTTCCGCGTGCCCTTTCACGGGATCGTAGCGGCCTACAATCGTAAATGTGGGTAGTGAAAAATCAATTGACCAGTGTCGCGAAACCGCAAGCTGCTGCGCAGCGGAGTCAATTGACAGGGCCGGCTCCATGAGCTTTGCCGTGCAATAAAGATGAACTTTTTGCTGATTGTCCGGCACAGAAAATTCGGTGCGTTGTTTTACGACTTGTGCCGCAAATGCAACCCCGGATATTCCTCGGGTATACACCCATTTATTCAACGCAGTAGAGCGCACTGGGGCTGCCTGGCCTCTCACGCGCACAAGGCGTGTGGAGGCCCAGATTTTTTTGTGAACAAGTCTGTGAAGGGCGCATAGGGTGTGTTCACGGCCTTCAAAAATCCATACAACCGAAGGTTTGTGGATTTTGATAAGTTCACCAAGTGCATGCCAAGCGGCAAAGAAACGCATGATTGTAAATGGAAATAAAGGCAGTGCGTTTGTTTGCAGTGATGATTGATTGGCTTTGCGTAAAGCAAGACTGCCTGCAGGCGCGCAATAGATAACCTTGCTCGTTTGTTTCGAAGAAACAAATCGTGCCAACTGCAAGCTGTAATCCGTGACCGCGGAGAACCACGGATTGGAATTGAGTACTATTTGGAAGTCCATTAAAGAGTGCCGACCTTCTGGAAAACAAGAACTATGTTCGTCGAGATATTGCCACGTTCTTCTTCGGCCACAAGGGTTTGTAGGGGAGTTTGTAGATGTGTGTGGGCTTTCATCCACCCCAAGTCGTAGCTTTTTGCCTTAAAGCTGACGAGCTGTAGGCCATATTCGCCAGCCCAAGCGAGAGTGTCGCGGAGGCCGAGCGCGTGGTCTGATGGATGCAGAAGAGCATCTGCAACCCGCGCCCGCGAGAGTCCGATGTAGCGAAACCGGCCTGATTTCGCACTCGAGGCGGCAACTGGCAAAAGGAGTCGCCAGCACAGAAGCTTCAGACTTGCCCAAGTGATCCTCAACTTTGTCATTTTTGAAAAGGGATTATGCTCGCTCACGTGTGGCAGTATGCCGCGCCAGAGTGAATTAAATTTCTTTTGAAGTCCGCGTTCCAATCGTCGCCCGTTGCTCGAATAAATCATCAGCCGCAATGTTCCGCCTGAATTCATGGACTCGGCCATGGTTTTGAGCAGTTTTTTGGGATCAGGCTGATGATGAAGAACTCCGAAACATTGAATGTGATCGAAGAGTCCTTCGCGTTTTAGAACTGTTTCAGCATCTCCATGAATCAGTGTCACTGGTTTTAACTGGTGCCAGCGAATTTTTCTTTCGGCTCGGAGCAGCGAGCGGTGACTGAGGTCGATTGCAACCATCGGGTTGTGCGGGTGCAAAGTGCGAAACAAAAGAGGTTCGTCGGTGCCGCAGCCTACGAGCGCAATACGTTTATTGACTGAAAATGCATGCCGAACGTCTCGTAATTGGAGGTCGTCAACTCGACTACCCGCAGGTATCTCGCTGTGCCCGGAGAGAATTTGAGCGAAGCCTGCATGCGCGTCTATCGAACCATTCGGATTAGGTTTCAAAAAAATGGGTCGGTTGGGATAAGGAAATAGTTCATAAAAAAACTGCATCCTCTCCAAAAACAAAGCTGGTGCCTGAGCTTCGCTCGGGCTTAATGAATTTTCGACAGTACGCATGATGAGATCCCACCAATCCCCATGCTGAGCTTGCCGCAGACGAGGCCGTTTGGCGCTTCTATCGTCATTGGCTTGTCTGTTGCTAAGGTTCTGCCAACATTGCGAATGCTTGGATGCACGTTTTGATTCTCAATGCCTGAGCCTAGGAGAGAATACTTGCTTCCAATTTTCTGTGTTGAGAGAAGTTGAGCTGTGAGTTCCCAGCCGCCACATGTTGACATGCCGTGACCAAAGATTCCCTTGCGCGCTGTGATGATTGTTGAGGTGGGCAGATTGTCGATGAGCTTGAATTCAGACCAGTCGCCTGGCGTTCCTGTTGCGTGCATGTCCCAGGTGTGAACATCAGCGGGAGCGATGCCCGCTTGCACGAAAGCGTCGCGGATACAAAGCTTTGGACCTTCGAGCGAGGGAGTGATGATGTGTTCGGCATCAGAACTCAAACCAACTCCCATAATTTCAATTCCGAGTGATTTTTGTCCGAGGTTTTCCATGACATCATCGGCTGCCAGGATCCATGTGCAGGCTCCACCTGCAACGTGCGTGCCGCGCAAATTGCACAGCGGAACACCAATATCGCAACCGGCCGCAAGAACTTTTGCCGCGTTGAATCCAGCAACGAGTTCTGGTGGGGGTGCTAAATCTGTTGTTCCGACGATGGCTGCGTCGTAATTTCCGCTACGGATGCCATCTAATGCTTGGCGAAGAACAAGCCCAAATGTAGCGCACGCGCCAAAAGACGCGTAGGAAACTCCATGAATCCCATGCAGCATTGAAACTTGAGCCGCGGGAGCATTTGGCAAATTCCAGAGCAGTTTTGCATTGACTGCTTCCCAAGGCGGAACGGGGTGTTTCCATTTGTCGGCCAACGCTTTTTTAGCCTTGGCTTTGGCGCGAATCACATTGAGCTTGTCATTTGCGACGTCGGCGCCAATGGTGATTGATTCCATTTCATTAAATTCGCGCAGATATTCTTGCAATCCATCCGATTTTTCTGACCAGAAATCATTCCAAGCAAGCCATGCGCAGGCTCGCTCTTGCGTGTCAATTTCGAATGTTGTTGGTGAGTGGGGGACGTTTTCAAAAAATTTCTTGCCACCCAGGTACTCAGCCAGTGCTGCGTTTCTTTCTGGGTGAGCCCAAAACTTTCGCCATGCACTCTCGGCTGCTTTGTACTCATCGTGACCCTTAAAATAGGCTTCAAGATCGCCAAAGGCGCTGCCGTAACAAACAAAAATTCGAGGATCTATTTTCTTGAGAGTTTGCTCGAGTCCGGGATTGCTTTCGAGGGCATCAATAGATGTTCCTACCGCCATTCGAACATGGGAGTAGCCTTTGTCCGAGAGTTGCGAGAACTTGTTCGGCGCATGCCTTTGGGTGATCCAGTTGCGGTACACTTCAAAGTCGAATTTGGGGTTGCCCACGAGAAAAGCGCCTTGAAGTTCCTCTATCGGGCTCAGTGCGGGTTTGCCTTCTTGAATCAAACTCAAGAATTCGCGAAGGTTGGCTGCTCCGGGTGAAACAATTCCCACGCCATAGAGCGACACCCGGCGGGGACGACCCAAAGCAGTTGATGGTCCCGCTGAAGACGTTGAATTCAAGGAAGCGACCATGGTTCAGACCCTCCGGACGTGCGCGCCTCGGGCAGGACACCCCGGGATGGCGTGGCAAGCACCTTAAAAATAAGCCATGTCCTGAGAAATTGGTCTGAAGTTCATGCCTGAATTCAGAGAGGCCGGCAAGCAGACAGTTCTTGACTATTGGTGCCCAACTGGTTAAGCCACCCGAGACCGCCGTGGTGGCTGTAGTCAAGCGGTTAAGACAATGGATTGTGAATCCATCATGCGCGGGTTCAAATCCCGTCAGCCACCCCATCCTACATGTTTTATGTATATCTGAGCTCGCGGAGTTTGCCGCGTAGTGTCTCCCACGCGATAAGTAACGTAACAAACATCTTGAGCCATGCGTTGGCACTGTTCCAATTCATCGGCGCGTGGGCGCGTGTCTTTGGAATCTCTCCGAATCGCGACCGAGGTTTTGTGCCCCATTTGCGAATGAATTTGAGGCGAGCCTCGTTCTCATTTTGAACCCACTTGCGAGATTTTGTTCTTTTTTTTGAAGCCAAGTTGTCGTTTAAAAATCTCAGGCTCATCCCAGAAAAATGATAGAGAGCACAAGCTTGGGTGCGAACCATTTCGGCGCCGTGGATCCGAAATCTAAGAAAGAGGTCGGGGTCGTGGTAGGGTCCAGAAAACCTTTCGTCAGCAGCACCCACAGCGTAAAAAAGTTCCCTCTCGACAAAGAACGGATAATTCACGCCAGATTCAAGCTCAGTGCGCTTTTCACAAATAGACTCATTGAAAGAGTTCAGTGGCTTCGAATCGAAGTTGAGCGGATCAACGCCCATGTTGAACGAGTAAAAATAGGAAGAAGGTTTATGCCCTCCTACGTTAGGCTCCACGCATGAAACAGAAAGCACTCTGTTCTTTTGGAGAAGCGCAACGCACACATTGAGCCAATTTTCAGGAAAAACCATGTCATCGTTGCAAAGAAAAATCCATTCGCCTGTGGCCATTTCAACGGCACGATTGACTGCTGGAGTGTTGCCAAGGTTCTGCGGGTTATAAAAGAGGTGGCATCTCAAACCTACGACTGCAAAAATATTCCGACATGTTTCTAACGCATCCCGAGCTGCATCGCCGCCGCCATCACCATAAATGCAAATTTCGATGAGCTCTTTGTTCTTGCACTTTGCGAGAGATTTTGCACAAAGAATTAAGCAATCATGGGCTTTGTATGTGGGAATGACAACCGAAATCAAAGGCATCAATTGAGCTCCGCGTGTTTGGCTTCTTGCGCGGCAGGAAAAGAATAAGATTTTCTCATCCTGCGATGAGAGCGCTTTAATCTCATGGATTGAAGAGTTTTTCCAAGCTATCCTGAGCAACATAAAACGCATCATACTGCTGACATATTGACTCTTTGACAAGCGATGAAGGCTTTCCGACAACAACCTCAAGCATTTTCTGGCCGCCCAAGGTGGCAGGAGTGTTTGAAACAGCTTGAACATGATAGCCAGATGGCAGAGATCCGCAGACAGCATTGCCAGGTGCCCCGCGCTTCAAACCCTTGAGAGCCGACGTGCTGCCAGATTTTACTTTCCAGAGCTTCTCACGTGCTGGCATCGCCAGAATAAAAGCCTTTACAGCCTCGAGAGCCTCAGTGGCTGCCTGAACACTCGGATAGGGTTTGTCTATGGGAGGCATGGCACTTTTTCCTGGCGGATCCATTTTGGTGAAGAGTGTACTTCCTTTCAAATCACCAGGAACGGCCCAATTGCCCATGGCCAGTATGTAGCGCATGTGTTGCAAACCATCCGAACGAGCGTCGCCCGTATTGGTGTAGTTATCGTGACACCCTTCACATTGAGACGTGCGGATCACTTTGCTCACTAGCGATTCATAAGCCTTTTTAAAGCCTGGGAGTTCAGCGGAAAGCTGTGTGTAGGCAAGTGCTAAATTTTGGCGCGGGGCAGGCGGCAATGACTGCATTTCTCGATCGGGTTTTGCAAGTCGCAATATGGCATGGGCTTTATCGTCTGCAATCCAAATGCTGCCATCGTTGGCCTGCGTAACAGCAACTGGCGCGCCACGTGGACGATAACCGGGAGCATCGTACCAACCCGAAATCACTTCCTCTGAAAATGCGGCTGATAGTTGCTCGGGATAAAAACGTTCAATGGCCGATGTTCCGCCCGACATGTCATCATCGCGAAACGATCCCTTTCCACCTCTCAGTGGAAGTTCACTCGCTGGATCGGTTTTAAAAGCAATCAGTCGATGTCCGGCACTTCTGTATCCATGCAAAGGAACAATTAATTTGTTCTTCAAGTTTGGAAACATGTTTCCCGTGTATCGAATGAGCCCAAGAGGAGCGCTGTGGGGTGGCAAAAAAATGAAGGGAGCGTGATAATTTTTGTTTCCATTTGGATCGCAGGAAAATGAATATCCCAGCCACTCATCACTCGTCTCATTGTAGTTGTAGCAGTGTGGCCATCCGAAATGTGGAGGCAGAGCGGCCGGATTTTTTATTTGCGCAGCCGGGATGACGTTTAGCTCTTCGAAAGGCCTGGAGGACTCAGGAAAATCGCGACCATTCTCCACCAGAATGAGATCGCCCTTCGAAGTGAAAAGCAAACCCATGGAATTACGCAAACCCTGCGCAACTATCTTGTAATTCGAATCCCATCCAGCCTTCAGAGAACCTTTGTAATTGTATTTTCGGATCACTGCACCTTGGTTGAGGACATCTGGTGAGCCTGTGGTGCCGAAAGAAATATCAGCCTCATGGCATGTCTCTCCTAAAAAGTCGCTGCAGTGGTCCGTATATGCACCCACATTCACGTACAAATTGAACTGCGAATCGAAGGTGAAGTGTTTGAGTGGGTGCATACTATTCTTTTGTTCCCCGCTGAACATTCCGGGGAGATTTGTGAGAACATCAACGACTGCCGAAGAAGCGATTTCTGCAGTTCCTTGTATGGCTGAAATAGGAAAAGCTCGTATCCTATTATCTTCTGCAAAATAAATATGATTTTCCGGACCAACAGAAATTTGATGCGGCACGGATAAACCGCGCAGTGCAGGAGTCATTATTACGTCGGCTGCACTCTTCTTGGATTGAAGGAGCCAAATTTTCCCATCTTTTGGATCCCAGGCAGCAAAATCTGTGATGAGGAAGTGTCCAACACGCCCAGGAATTTCGAGCATAACGCGCGGTTGGAATTTTTCATCTTCGCTGTGCTTTACCATTCCAACACAACTTTCTGGCATTGTTTCGATACGAAGCGTTGGGTACCCGCCGCATGATGTGTCGGCAGGATTGAGAGTGTATCCGCCCTTTTTAGTTTTTCCGGCATTTTCTTTATAGGGAACTTCTCGAGTGCTGCTCGAGCTAGTCTTTTTTGATTTGCAAGCAGTCAGAAATAAATGACCAACAATTCCTGCGACGGGTAATATTAACGAAAATGCGCACAGGCGCAAAGACAGGAATTGTCCATTTCTCATGGCGAGATCCTTCTTCAGAACATTTATGACTGAAGAAGGATCTCATCAGAACTTATTCAAAGGTGCAACCGCCAACGACAGTTTCGCGTGATTCATCCCCAAGAAGAAAGGTGATCTTTTTTTCCTTGAGGTCAAAAATCAGTTCGGTCAGGTCTTTCTCCGACGCAAAATCTTCATCGAAGAAAACGTTGAGGCTCCCGTTTTTGAGTTTCACTGAGACCTTGGCGTCTTTGCTCTGCGAACCTTCTATGAGACCTGAAAGATGCTGGAAGCCAGTGTCGGTCAGTGTTTCTTTTTCGCCAGTCGCAAAGTGATATGTCCCAGAAATACTTCCGTCTTCGATTTTTACAAGCAAAGTTTCTCGCACTGTGATTTTTTCAATTTCACTGACCTGAGAGCAGCGTGCGATGCGCGGCAATGCCTTGTTCACGTCTTTTGAAAAATCAATTTGAGAATCGTTTCCCGAGCTTGCCTTGTTGCAGCCAGCTAAAGTTGAAATGCATGAAAGAATTATAGCCGATGTGCGTATCATATAAGCCCCCCCCTCCGGTGAGTTTGAAGAGCGCCACGCGGCCCCATGGCTTTTTGTAAGCAGCTTTTGTGCCAGGCAGGCTGGAAAGAAAAGTTATTGATTTTGAATTCTTAACTTGTCATCCTGCATTGTTAGCTGGGCAAGCTTTGAATATAATTCAGACGAATTGTTCAATCGGTTTACAGTCCCCAAAGAACACTGAAGAATTCTCACCTGGCACCGATACGCCTGCGTTGCTTCGAAAGGAGATTCGTAATGCTTCTGAAATTAAGCATTCTCTCTTGTGTTGTCCTCATTGTCACTGCCTGCAAATCCCAGGGGAACGATTCAAGCACTTCAGCTTCGGGCGCAGCGGAATCTTCTGGAGTGTCGGAGCAATGTGGGGTGGTAGAATTGCGCGGAGAAGATTTCTTCTTAAAATCCGAAAGCGGCATATCTCGTGCGATTGAGCCCCAAGATGGCGCCTCAACAAATGCTCTCAAAGGCTCTGCAGAGAGCAAAAAGTTAGTATGTATTCGCGCGAATTGGTCGGGCAAAGGTCCAGTGATGGTTGTGAGTGTTAGCAACATTCGCAACCCCGCAGCGACCGTTGGAGCCAAAGAAGAGTGCGGAACTGTCATGATGAAATCGAGTGAAATTGTTTTTCAGGTGACTGGCAACAACTCAGAAAATAATGTTGATCATGTGCTTGAACCACAAGACGGAGCCTCTATAAATGTATTGCAGGAGATGGCTGGAAGAATGGCCAATGCTTGCATAAAGGCTGATTTTTCAAAGCCAGGTCAGCCGGTTTTGGTGAAATCTGTCAGCGACGTGCGGGAAGCAAAGTGATTCATCTTGGTCAGATCAGTTTCGTCAATATTGGGCGCCTGCGTTGAACTGGAGCTGTGGCGAAGATAGCGTTCGAAAGTTGTGGAGTCTCGACCCCACAATTGCGTTTTTGAACCATGGCTCATACGGGGCAGTGCCCTTTTCTGTGCAAAAATTTCAGAGCCACATTCGAGATGAAATTGAGAAAAACCCGGTCGATTTTCTTGCAAGAAAACTTCCGTCGAAATTGCAGGAGCAACGGGTTTGCCTTGGAAATTGGCTCAATGTGGAAGAAAATTCTCTCGCGTTTGTGAGCAATGCAACTGCAGGTGTAGGGTCAGTGCTATCCTCAATGCATTGGTCCTCGGATGATGAAATTATATTTCATAGCCATGGCTACGGTTGGGTGCGTCAGGCACTTGCAAATTTGTCGGCACGTTCTGGGGTTGTCATTCGCGAGGCGAAAATACCCTGGCCCGCTCTATCTGAAGGCGAAGTTGTTTCTGCTTTTGAAGCGGAGTTCAGCGAAAAAACGCGTTTGCTCATCTGTGATCATATATCTTCTCCAACGGCAATTATTTTTCCAGTCGCCGAAATTGTTGCAAGTGCGAAAAAGCACGGAATTCCTGTTTTGGTTGACGGGGCTCATGCTCCCGGGCTCGTTCCGATTGATATTTTGTCAATTGATGCCGATTTCTACACTGGAAATTTGCATAAGTGGTTCGGTGCTCCACGTGGCAGCGCATTTCTCTGCGTGAAGAAAGACTTTCAATCCGTCGTTCGGCCTGAATCGCTGAGCTATTCAGGTGGAGTGACTCATCATCATCACGATTCCAACTTCTGTGGTTATTTTGATTGGACTGGGACGCGTGATTTTAGCTCGTGGTTGAGCCTTTCTTCAGCTCTTGAATTCAACGAATTTCTTGGTTGGAATGAACTGTTCAAAAAAAGAAAAGATCTTCTTCTTGAGGCAAGGGATCTCTTCGAACTTACTCTCGGATTGCAGGAGTTGAGATTGACCCCGGATTCGATGCTTTCAGCAATGTGTACGATCGAGTGGCCGTTGCGTCATGGAGTACAAGCTTCAGTGCAGCTTGCTCGCAATTTATCTGAGGAACTGTTGAACAAAAATAAAGTCGAAGTGCCGATTTTTTGTTTCGACAATCGACTTTATTTCAGAGTTTCTGCGCAGGCGTATAATCGACTCGAAGATTACATTCGCCTTTCTGATGCTATCGTCGCGCATCGCTTTTCAGCGGTGCGGAAAAGGTAGGGGAGAGGGCGGATAGGGGGCTGGCGGATACGGCGGATTTGATGGCGGTGGGGCAGGGCGCGCAGAACGAGTGCAACGGAATTCTTCATATGAACCGCTGAGTGAGAGAACTGCTGTTGGTCCATAAGGATGGCTCAAATAACCAATCGTAAATTGAGCGAGACCATAGGGTGTTTGAATCTGTAGAAGCATGCTGTCATTGATTCGATTCGAGACAAATGCCTTTAAATTTGAGGCTGAAATGCCCAGTGCGTTGAGGTCAACCCGATAGTCGGCGCGACGGCCTAGGGCCGATCGAATGTTCACGTAATCGTACCCTCCATAAATATCGTGGCATGCGAATGTCTCGACGTCAGGATAGGGGTTTGGTGGGTATCCAGGAGGTGGTGGGGGATAACCGTTGCCTGGTGTTGGATAGCCGGGGCCATGACCAGGTTGAGGGTAACCAGGTTGAGGGTAACCAGGGTTTGGATTCGGGTACCCAGGGCCCCTTCCCGGGCCGTGTCCAGGGGCTGGAATCGGAACAACCACAGGTCCATTTCCTCCCGGAATAGGGCGGATATCTCCGAGCGCATGAGTCGCGCTCAGTGTTGCTACAAGGGAAGCAAGAACTCGAACGGGTGCGCTCATGGGAACCTCCTAAAGAGTGATACGCAAAAAATAGTGTATCTGAAATTTAGATAACACATAAATTTGTGTGAGGTCAAGAGAACAGTCCTTTTCCCCTGCCGTTCTCTCCATCCATCCTGAGTCAGGCTTTGGGTTGTGGTCTGACGAAAGCCGGTTCAAACTCGTATGAGAACTTTTTAGGGCAATCCAATGTTGGAACAATTTCTGTCGTTCGATTTTGCAGATCGTCTCGTGCACGCTCATGATGCGAGCTTGTATCGCATGGTCCCGAAAGCAGTTGCCAGGCCTGAAAATGTTCATGATGTGCTCAAACTGATCGCGTGGGCCCGTCAAGAACGCACGGGATTAACTTTTCGCGCTGGTGGCACAAGTTTGTCAGGGCAAGCTGTCACTCACGGACTATTGGTTCTTCTTGGGCGCACTTGGGACGTTCTTAAAATTGAAAATGAAGGTGCAACGCTCACGTGTGGTCCGGCCTTGCGGGGCGGTGTCGCGAACGCGCATCTTGCAAAGCTTCAGCGCCGAATTGGCCCAGATCCTGCATCCATTCAGGCAGCTTGTATGGGTGGCATTGTTGCCAATAATGCGAGTGGAATGTGTTGTGGTGTTGAAGAAAATTCTTATCAAACCCTTGTGGGTTTAAAAGTTGTTCTGGCCTCAGGGCTCGTTATTGATACACGCCAAAGCGATTGTGATGAGCGGCTGCGTGAGATGGCACCATTGCTTTACGGTGGCCTTTTGTCTCTTCGGGAAAGAATCCTTGCCTCACCTCGACTCGTAGAACTCATTGCTCGAAAATCGGCAAGCAAAAATACGACTGGATATGGTTTAAGAGCTTTTCTCGACTTTGCCAGTCCGAGCGAAATTTTGTCGCACATCATGGTTGGTTCCGAAGGAACTCTTGGCTTCATAGCAGAAATGACCCTGCGCACAGTTCCTTTGCGCCCACATCGAGCAAGTGCTCTGCTTTCATTCAGGAGCATCGAGGATGCGTGTCAACTCACACCAGAATTGCGAACCGCGGGCTGCAGTGCAATTGAGCTCTTTGATTATGCCTCGGTTCAAACTCTTTTGGGGCACCCCGGTATTCCTACATTTTTGAATGACATGTCGAGCGAAAGTGCATGTTTACTCGTGCAGATTCAAGCTGAAAATGAAAATCAATTATTGGAGTCACTTGCTCGCAATCAGGGCCTCACGGGGCACAAGTCAATTCATCACCGAACCGATTTCTTTGCCGATCAAAAGCAACAAGATCGACTTTGGGATCTGCGCAAGGGAATTTTTCCAGCTGTAGGAGCGCGTCGTCCCAAGGGAACTGCCGTGATCATTGAAGATGTTGCATTTCCTCTTGAGCGGCTTGCCGAAGGAGCTCGCGATTTGCGCCTCTTGCTCAATAAGCATTCATACCTCGACGCCGTCATTTATGGACATGCTCGCGATGGCAATCTTCACTTTGTATTGGCCCAAGACTTCGCTCTGGCAGGCGAAATAAAGCGTTACGAGAAGTTTATTGATGAGATGGTGGAGTGTGTTGCGGTTGAGTACGGCGGAGCTCTAAAAGCTGAACACGGTACCGGAAGAAACATGGCTCCCTTTGTCGAAAAGGAATGGGGAGCAGAAGCTTATGGCTTGATGAGAGAGCTCAAGAGACTTTTTGATCCCGAAGGAATTTTCAATCCTGGTGTTCTAATAAATTCAAACCCGCGCGTGCATCTTGAAAACCTCAAAATCATGCCGTCCATCAGTGAAAAAATAGACTCCTGCATTGAGTGCGGATTTTGTGAACCGGTGTGCCCGAGCCAAGGATTAACATTGTCACCTCGGGGTCGAATTGTCCTTGAGCGAGAGAGAAAGTTGAATAAATATTCGCGTATCGACGACATCTCTGCTGTGAAATACGAATTAATTGACACGTGCGCAGCCGATGGGCTTTGCGCACGTGCTTGTCCTGTTGGAATAAACACGGGCGAATGGGTGAAGGAAATGCGCTCGCAAAACGCAACCTTGCTTCAAAAAACTATTGCGAATTGGACAGCCAAGGAGATGCCCTTCGTGGAAGGGCTGGCATCCGCTTCCCTCAAAGGTGCAAACGCAGTTGGTAGAGTTGCCGGAGAAAAAGGGCTGCAACACTTGAGCGGCGGTTTCAATCGACTTTTTGGAACGCCTGTTTTTAATAATTCGCTTCCCGGACATTCTCTTCAAAAAAATTCTAGAAATTCGGAAACGCAGCAGCCAGATATGATTCTCTTTCGAAGTTGTGTGACTCGCACCTGTGGTGTGACTCGTGGGGAACGCCATGAGGGAGGAACTTTGGATGCACTCATTGTTTGCTCAGAGCGAGCGGAGGTGAACTTAAAAACAGTGTCTGATGCCGGACAATGTTGCGGGCAGCCTTGGAGTTCTAAGGGCTTTAAAGAACAATCGATTGGTAAATTAACATCACTCCTAGAGCATTTCTATGAAGTTTCACTGTCTGGAAGAATCCCAATTGTGATCGACAACAGCCCTTGTGCATCATCTGTTTTCGAAGAGATTGTGCACTTGTCGGCGGAATTGCGTAGCCGGTATGAGGTGCTCAAGTTTTGGGAACCGGTCGATTATGCGGTTTTTCTTGCAGACAAATTGGAATTGAACCCGCTTCAGGAAGCGATTCGTTTTTTTCCTGTGTGCTCAGTTCGGAAATCTGGAAGAACAACAGCTTTCGAAAAGCTTGCTTGGAAGCTTTGCACGCAACCTGTTTTTCCAAATCAGGAGGCTTGCTGTGGAATGGCTGGGGATCGGGGGCTTTGGTATCCGGAGCTCACTGAAAATGCCACGCAGCGTTTTCATTGGGATACTGCTGAAGTGAAGCGGGGATTCTGTTCAAGCAGAACCTGTGAGGTCGCACTTTCCTCCTCAGGAGTTCAATTTAGTTCTTTGTTTGATGCATTAGAGATGGCTTCGCGCCCAGCTTGAATGAGTGTTTTTTGAGGAACTTTGGAACAGTTCATTGATGCTTCAGGTTTCTGATTCGCCGGGAGTTGAATTTCTATTGCGATTAAAAAGTCCTATAATCTCTTTTCGGTAGTAGATGATGGCGGTGGCTGCAAAGATTGCGATCACCCAAGGTTGGTATTTTTTGATGATCTCAATAATATCTTTCCCATACGTTCCAACCAAATAAACTTGAGTGGGAACGCTTACGAGTGCTGCAAAGCCATCGACTAGAATAAATTTCGCTGGAGAAACACCCAGCATTCCGCAACTCAGGTGCCCAGGAAATCGAATTCCGGGGGTGAACCGAAAGATTCCTGCAGCCCAAAAACCCCATCGTTCCATCCAGCTGTTCACTTTTTTCAGGAGTGCTGGTTGGGCAAGTTTGTTGAGAATAGGAAGTGACAGAATGCGATTGCCAAATTTTTTTCCCAATCCATAAACAAGAATGTCACTTGAAAGAACTGCGATGAAGGCAAGCCATGCGGCCATGTGAATGTTGATGCCATGGGGTGCCATCACTCCGGTTTCTGGATCAGGGTTATTACCCAGCCAAACAAGAAAACCGAGAGTCAGCAGAGTGATTTCTTCAGGAAGAGGTAATCCGAAACTGCTCGCATACATGATCAAAAATAGAAGAGAGAAAACCATAACCGGAGAGTGTGCTACCGATTGCAGTGTTTCGTAGATCATCTGTTCCATTTGTTAGAACCCTGCATATTTATGAGTTTCTGATCTCTCCAACCCATTGCCTTCAACCCCTCAACGGACAGTTGCCGCTCGCGATTCATAACACTTTCCGGGCACAAAAGATGCTCCAGTGGGTCCGCTTGCTGCAGATTGATAAGACTTCTTGAGTGACTCAAATGCTTTGAGAACAATAGGTTCATTGAGCTCTGCCAATTCAAGTTCCATGAAGCATTGCAAGCAAACGTCTTCATATGAATAACTCGTAATGCGTTCGGCTTGAAGCATTTGTTGAACGTATCGAATTGTGCGGTCGATGAGTTTGAAGTTGCTGGCCCGAACGCATGTCATGACGTTGCCGTGATAGCGGCCGAGGCGACCCATCACAAGGGTTGAGTGCATATTGAGGAGCATTTTAAGCATCAAGTGCTCGTTGAGGAGCGTCAGGCCATCGGTTGGAAAGTGTGCAATTCGATCGCCCAGTTTGAATTCGATGCCATTTGTAGCGCGTGAAATAGTAAATGTATTCTGAAGTATTTCTGGTTTGCGGGCTTGTCGCCATGCTGTTATCGATGAGGAAAAATCGTATCCTGCAAGGCGTCCAGGACCACCAATTTGTTCATAGTCACTCCAGCCAATCAGTGGGCGTGGAGCTCGTTTCAGCAGAACTTCCCATGCTTCAGTGGCCGTTTTTGTTTGCGGCAAGCAAAGGTAACAAAGACTTGTGGGTGCATCCTCATCGAAGCGATTTTCAAATGCAGTTAAACTGAACGTGGGTGATCTTTCTGTTGTGTCGGTGAGGACAGTGATTCCGTAATCAACAGTCTCATAAACCAGCGTTTGCCCTTTTGAGTAACAATCGCTCTCATATTCAATGAATCCAGAAAGAGCTGAAAGATCGAGTGCGCCTTGGTGCTCGAGCAGGTTGTTAATTGCGTCTTCAATAGAATCGAACGTTGGATGATCTTTTAGAGATTCAAAGAGTGCATTACCCGCTGCGAGCATGAGAACAGTACTAGCCTGCATGCGCGTGCTGCCAGAGATGGCCATAGGGCCCACTGTGAGATTGATTTTATGAAGCTGTGGATGAAGCAATGCCTGTTTGCAACGTTCGAGTTTGTGAATCAGGAGATCGGCAGGATTGCAGTAGAGAAACCAGTGTGAGCGGCTCGATATCTGAGGAGCGCGGAGTGCAGCTCCGATCACATAAGGAGTTTCTCCCCCTTCGGTTGTAGCGATGAGAAGATCACCCTCTCTGAAGCCAGATTCATCGAGCATTCGAGCGCCGAAATCGGGATGATCTTCGAAGTTTTCGATGGAACGGATGAGTGCAACATCACCACCTGCCATCAGCGAGCGAACATTGTCGTGCCAACAGTGATTAGGCCCGACAGCCTCTTTCCAGAGAACCTCCAAACTGAGCGACAAACGACCCGTCGCGCCACAGCCTACAAAGAAAATTCTTCCACCGGATTTCAATGTTTGCTGCATGGAATGAGCTAATTTAAGAATGTCGGAGCACTTTTCGTGCGTGATGCGCAGTGCGTCGCAATCAACTTCACGCATCACTCGCAACGCTTGTTCAACGTCGTTCAATGCAAGAGTGGAGAGATTTTTCGTTTTGGGGTGCTGTGATTCGGTGGGAAGATCTCCCAAACGAAATTGTCCTGCGATTGCGATGAACTCATTTGCCTTTTGTTTTGCTGTTGTTTCGAGCTGATGCAGATTTGTTGTTGTCATTGTCTTCCAACCATTTTTTGAGTGACGCATCTATGTTTGCACCCAGCTGGTTGATGCGATTCGTGTAACAAAGTGTTTTGTCAAAACACGGAATGACACGTTCTGCATCGAGCCTGTCCGAATCGGTAAAACGGCTGCCCAGGCTGGAGTTCAGCACCACAATATACTCTCGTTTGAATCCTCGCTCCGACAATCCTTTGACCAATCCGGCTTGGCTACCAGAGACAGAAGTTAGGCCGGTTTTGCTTGCGAATTCGACCTCTGCAATCTTCTGGCAATCGATGATGTTTTTGCTGAATTTGTAATCGCCCTTGAGCTCATCTGCGGCAAATTGAAAGGGGTAATCTCCAGCGGGCAATTTGAGTTGGGCCTCGGAAATCCATTTTTGAGGCATAAGTGCCGGAATCCCGAACGCGCCACCCGTTGGTTGGTTGCAGTGGATCGTGTTGCTCAGCACTTCGTGGAAGAGCTGGTTCTTCAGGTTTGCCCAAAACAATTGCTTGATTTCATCAGAGACAATTGAGGTGTTAAGTTTCTTGCCGTTACTTCCAGGCGACGACCATTGCGGCCGTTCATTGTCCGGGGTCGAATTCAAAGTACGCATCACCCAAAGGAGGCGCGCAGTGTCCCATGCCGGCATGGAGATATGGCTGATGCTAGAGCTGTCTTTCAAATACATGGTGTCGCGGTTGCCCCAGAGACCATCTAGGAGCCGGGTACGATTCATTTGGAGAGAAGGAAGTCCCATGTTGGCAAACAGTTCATTGAGTTTATTCAGCTTGGGTGGGGCAGCAGGATAGCCCGATTGGTCTTTGAGATCAGATTCAACAATATCACCCTTCTTGTGAAGGTATTGAATCATTGCAGCAGTGGCTTTATTGCCGCTCCACTGAATCATGGCATCGAGAAACTGTCGAAATGTAAGAGTCACGTCATCATTGAGGTCGGCAGTGCCAAAATCGTATGTAAATTTGTTGTCGAGTTGCTGCGCCAATGGGCCCTGTTCTTCAAGTTTTTGAAGAACTCTGATGGCAACTAAGATTTTAAAAACAGATGCAGGGTAGGGTGACATAAAGGACACACTGCCCCGACCTGCCTCTGGATTGAGGAGGTCAGTTGGTGTGTGTGGCGTTTTCCAAGCCTCAGGCACTTTTTCAAACCAAGGAGAGGCTTTGACCACCCGTCCCTCGTCGAATCGTTCTTGAGTCCAACGATACATTTTGACGTTGTTCACCGCTGCGGTTGAGGGATCAAAGGTTGCAGCGATGCCGTTGGGAAAATCGCGTGAGAAAAAAACATTACTCCCGATGACATTTTTCTTGCAGTTGGGTTGGAAGGCGACAACTGCGAGGTCAATTTGTGGGAATTTTTTTTTGCCAATCGCCGCTCGTCCGTGCTGACACACTGGTTCGGTGAGTGGACAGGAATCTTCCGTAAAAGTGGGGCCAAGATCAATGACGTTCTCGAAGTCAACTGTGGCCACCGACTGCATGAGCGCGTTATTGAGTTGTGCCGGAGTCAGGCACGAATCGGCCTTTGCAGCGCTGGTGAACGAAAAGCCCAAAACAGCGCAGCAGAGTCCGAGGTATTGCGATAATTCAAAAACCCGTGAGTCAGAATGTACAGTCCATGCACTTGCTTTCGTTTTGAATTTCATGGCTTACAGAAAGCCCCTTTCACGAGATAAGTATCGAGAGCCTTATGAGCAGCATAGATTCGATATTCAAACTCCTTCGTGCGACGAAATTTGGGAGTTCCGGTCGCATCAACACCGTTGTTCTCGTATGTTCGCCAATCAAAGGGAACCAGTCCTAGCACTCCGGCTGCGTTATACGGATTCTTTTGGCGGCATTCTTTGAGATACGGATTGCCTCCACCGAGTGGTCCAACAAAGATGTCGACGCGATCGAACTCAATGGCACCGCCAACATCCTGCGCGCAAACGTAGCCATCGTGCGTTTTGCCATTTGGAAGGGGAATGCCACGTAACCGCGGCATGAAGAGCAAAGCGCCAATCATGCGTTTTTTAATTTCACTTTCCGGAAGCTGGCAGAATCCGAGGTTAGCTTGTTTGCAGAGGTGGACGAAGTCCACTGCAACTGAGCGGTATGGATGTAGGCTGTGATTGAGGATTCCAATTCCAAAAGCCCCATTGGGAAGAATTCTGTAATCCCAAACACCGTTGACGCGTGTTGCAACATTAAGCACCCGGCCGTCCAAAAGTGCACCGGTTCCCTCCATGTCGAGGTCTTCATGAAACGATTTGCTGACTCTGGCAATGAGTGCTCCTGAGCCGGCTTCGTAGAGTGGGACACTTTTGGGGCCAGGATGAAAGCTTTCATCGGCGATGTTGTAAAAAGTTGGGAACAGATTTCCGAGTGGAACGCGCTCTCCACCTTCAGCGCTCCCTGATCCGAGCATTACGCCGAGATTACGCATTGGTGTTTTTGAGTCGTTTTGTGCGTCAGGGCACGAATCAGTTTCCCAATAAATTGGGCGCAGATTTTGAGCTGAATAGAAGCAAGTTTTTGCCCCGGCCTTAAGCTCAACCCAGGTAGAACCGTTTTTTGTGCCATCAGTCTCAAGGATTCCCTCGACCGGCTGGGCATGTAACAAAGTAGCAACGCTGATCTGCGACTTTGGCTCTGCAACGCAAGCGCAGCCTTCGGGGCTATTGGTGCAATTGGCTTTATATTTTCCAGAAAAGAATTCACTGGCTCCTGCAGTTGTTGTGCAGGCTGCAGAAACCGCCAATGACACGAAGATAGCGCCAATTTTGTAAAAGTTCATGACTTGATCTCACATCCCAGGGTTTAGAGTGTTTTACCCATAAAAAGTAAAGAAGCCGTTTTCCATTCAACAGTTTGGGAGAATTTATAGCCATTTTTTTCATAAAAGCCAACATTGCGGGAGTCTGGTGAGGTCACCAGATGAACACCAATGATTCCCTGTGAGTGAATCGTGTTTTCAAAAACGTTCAACAGAGTTGAACCAAGCCCTAAGCCGCGGGCCTTTTCTGCGCAGTTGATGTGTAAGTGAGCTGGAAAGCTTGTGAATAAGTGAGATGTTTTCTGAAACCAGGGATGCATTTCAAACAATTCAGGGTGCAGCGATGTGTTGGGTGTGCCACAAATGTAACCTTGGACTTTTTGATCTTGGTCGAGTGCGACAAAGAAACAGCCTGAGTGATTCTTTGCATACCAGTCGAGATACTTAAACTTGAACGCAGCTCGTTCCTCGGGGCTCTCAAATTTCTTTTTCACCGACGATTCAAAGAAGATGTTTTCTATTCCAGGCCAGATGCGACCTTTTTCAAGCATTGGCCCCAAATTCTGCAACGACTTAACCTGAATCATAATCGGTTTTCCTCGGTGTTTTTCAATTGAAGCCGCAGAAATTTAGTTCTTTGATCGCAGCTATCGTTACCTTTTCTTTAGAAAGGTAACGCGAAATGTTAAGCACTTCCGCAAGCAGCAGAAATGCCGGAATGAGCTCAACTGGTATGCTTGTTTGAGCCTTCACACAAAATCTCTCCGGGTGAGATTAAAGACTACCCCGGAAAGATTCTGGAAGGAAGAATTCGAACCTAGTCATGAAGAGAAATTTGATTGATTCACTCTTGTTGAAGTTCATTTCTGGAGCAAGGAGGTCATTGCCGCAGACAAACCGGCTGCATCGGTTGCTTGAATAACCTTATTGGGATCTTTTCCAACAACTTCAAGCAGACATTCTTCCGTGCTCAGATTTTTTCCAGAATTGTCTTCAAGCTCGCAAACATCCGATGTTTTGCCTAAAAGTATTCCATAAACCCTATTGGGAAAGGTTGAATTCAATTTATTAATTGCGTCCGTGAGATCCTGGCGAGAGTCTTTTGCTGCGCCGTCAGAGAAGAAGAGGGTTGTTTCAAGATTAAATTTACCGGCACCTTTGTTATTTGAATAATCATTCAGTGCAATTTTGATTCCTTGGGCGTAATTCGTGCTCTCCAATTCGCCAGGAAAACCACATATTCCGTCTCGAAAATTCGATTCAATCTCTTTGTTCGATTTACCCAACACATTATCAAAACTACCGAGGCTTTTGCCCTTGTTGCCGAAAGTTGCGATATTTATCCTGACCCGTTCGCCTGATTTGAGTTTTGTGCGCAGAGCGGCGAGCAAGTCGAGGAGGGCGTCCATCCGCTTACAACTCGGGTCGCTCCCGCTCCCTATGCTCGAAGGAGGGGTAGGATCAACCCAGAGGGAACCTGATTTATCCATCACTATGTACAAGTCTAATGACTTTCCTGCCGGCGCAAATTCTGAACCTGGGCTTACGGCTTTGCCAGCTTGCGTAGATTCTGACCCTGCCCGACTGGTTTGGTCTGGTTTTGTCTCTTTTTCGGGAGACGTAAAATTGCCATTGGAACAGGACGCAATCAAAGAAACAGTCATAACAGCAAGGCTGCCGCGAGCATTTGAATTCGTTATCTTCATTTTATCTCCATTTTTTAACGTCCGTTAGGCGTTATCGGCGTTTCAAAGAGTGAGGTTTAAGCAAGTGAGGTTTAAGCAAGTGAGGTTTAAGCAAGCAGGTTAATATGCCGAGATCATTGTCCTAAATTGAATTCGCGTTGTGGTTTGCAAAGGGCTGTAAATTTCTTGGACACCTCATTTACGAAATAGGTCTTTGAATTATCGCTATTTCCGATTGGCATAACACCTGCTGAACATTCTCAATGGCAGGGTGAATCTATTGCTCTCGCTAGAACGAATGAGGTGGAGTTATGAAAAGGCTTTTCTTGCTTTTGAGTTTGGGACTCGCTGCGCTTGTAGCTTGTACCAAAAACGAGAAAACCCCAACATCATCGACACTTGCAATTCCAGTTGATGCCCCTGCGAAGTGTACCGTGAAAGATATTTCCGATTGCACAACTGCAGCGGGAGGATTAACTTGTTTTAGCCGCTGCGGCTTTCAGCCGAGCGACAAATTCTGCAACATGGAAACTTTGGACAACTGTCTCGATGCCAAGGGCGGAAACGGTTGCTACAAAAAGCATTGCGGTGCGTCCGTTCAGAGTGGTCCGTTTACACCACCCGCAGGAAATGGCCTCGTGAGGCTTCCTGCCGAAGGCTACGGATACCAGACGTTTGATGTCGATTGGATGCGCTATGGTAAGCCCAAGACGATTGCTCGCATCAAAGAACTTGCAATTCGAGTTTACAACAAGACAGGCAAGAAGATTTTTGTAGGCGATCTTTCGAGCAGCAGCGGAACCAACGAGGGCCGGCATGCAGGCCACTATGATGGTGTCGAAGTCGATATCGCAGTGATGGGCAACACACCCACTTCGAATTGTTACACTATTTGGGAAGGTTGCTATCTTCGCAGTGCCTCTCTTGTTCTCGTCAAAGAAATTTTGAACATGGGTGGCTCAACGGGAATTCTCTTCAACGACTCTGCGGTACAGTCGCAATTTCCTGGATTTGTATCGTACGCAGGTGGTCACGATAACCATTATCATGTGAACTGGCATCGTTGATTTAAGCAAATTGTTTAAGATTTATTTTCACTCCCGAGAGCCGTTCTTCACGGCTCTCTTTTTTTCTGTTAATTCAAAGATTCATGCGGTGGAGGCAGTTGATGTTTCAAAACAGAACAATGAGAAATCGTGCGTTGACTGTTATTCTTGCTGGCGGTCTCTTGGTTCATTTTGGCTCCGCTGCACGAGCCGAGTCAACGTGGCTCGAAAATGAAACCATTGACCCACAAGGACGCTCGAATCCATTGCAGCTTTCTGAAGTGCAACTTGCCAGCGCTACAGAGCAAGGTCTCCGTCATGCACTCGTTTACCCCGTAACAATCACAGGTGAAGCACTTCCGCTCAATGCGGCCCTTCGCTTTTTCAAGCCCGACGGCGGCGCGAAAACCATCATCGACCTCCTCCAGAATTTTTTTAAACGTGCGATTCGACTCGAATCATTTTCCGATTTCGAGCGTTTGGTTGGTTTGATTGATTATCCCGAGAGTGAAGGGCAGGGAGTTTATCGTGTCCCAATGCCGGAAGCGACAAAACCATGGTATCGAATGGGAACGAGCTTTATTACTGCTCCCGAAGGTCAAGCACTGACTTTTAGCTGTGCTACCTGCCATGCTGGTGAGTTGTTCGGAAAACGCGTCATTGGGCTCACGAATCGGTTTCCACGAGCTAATGAGTTTTTTCTCAGTGGCCGAGCTGCAACTCGGTTTATTTCACCCGAAATTTTCAAGAGAGCAACGAGTAGCGATTCGAGCGAAACCGAAATGTACAGCCGATTGCGCGACAATGCTCAGTACATTGACGGACGAATGCCATTGGTGCGCGGACTCGATACATCACTGGCCCACGTAGCATTGAGTTTGGCGCGGAGGGCCGCCGATGGTCATGCGAGCAAAGATCCGGCGAATTACAGAAAATCTCGCGATACGCTACTTCATCACCAACCAGCCGACAGCAAACCTGCCGTTTGGTGGAACGTCAAATTTAAGAATAAATGGCTGCTCGATGGCTCAGTCGTCGCTGGGAATCCAATTTTCACAAATATTCTTTGGAATGAAATTGGACGAGGTACCGATCTCTCCGAGCTCTCTGAATGGATGTCTGGAAACGATGATACGATTCGCGCACTCACGGCGGCTGTTTTCTCGGCGCAGGCTCCAGAGTTTCTCGATTTTTTTGCAGAAGACCATTTTCAAGTTGAAAAAGTCGAACAAGGGCAAATGCTTTTTTCTGAAAACTGCGCCTTTTGCCACGGTAATTACGTGAAGGGATTTCAGCGTTCTGACAGAGGTGAGCTGAGCAAGCGTGAACTACTCAGAACAGTGCGAGTGGAGTATCACAGCAATACTCCTGTTGTGAATGTCGGGACTGATCCCCTGCGAGCTCAAGGAATGAAATCGCTCGCAGAGCCTTTGAATCGGCTCGATATTTCCAAACGGAGCGGTATTGTTGTGAAGGTCCAAAACGGCTACGTGCCTCCTCCGTTAGTGGGGATTTGGGCTCGTTGGCCTTATATGCACAACAACTCAATCCCGAGTTTGTGCGCTGTTTTGACTCCCTCAGCGCAGCGTCCAGTTCAATGGAATGTGGGAGAGGCTCGTGCAACACAAACTGACTTCGATTCAAAATGCAACGGGTATCCCTTGGGTGAAAAAGCTCCCAAGACATGGAAGCTAAACCGCTGGGGGCACTTCGACACTCGGCGTGTTGGATTGGGTAATCAGGGGCACGATGAAGGAATTATTACAGACAATGGCCGGGAAAAGTTCTCGCCCGAGCAAAAGTCATCCCTGATCCAGTTTCTGCAAACTCTCTGAAATATTATATTCTGTTCTGAAATAGTAAACGCGCCGGTTGTGAATTTGCACAACTGGCGCGTTTACTTGTTGTCGCTCAACTCAAATGAGACCAGGGCCAAAATCAGCGGTGACCACAAGACCTTCTTCTCTCACTCCGTCGGCAAAGCAGATGCTGTTGGCAGCCTCGCGGCCGGTGCAAACAGCGCGCTCCATAAGTGCCGATGGATAGTCTGTTTTCAGCCAATCACCAGCGAAAGTAAGATTTGAGACGCCCAGCTTTTGGGGTTCTGTAGAAGTGGGGCGAAGAAGCCCTTGGCCACAGTCGAAGGATGTAAAGTTTTCATAACTTCCAACACTGCTGGCAATGACATTCGCGTCGGCCATCTCTGGCATGATGTCGAGTACTGTGTTGCGAATGGTTGGCCAAACTTCTGAATCGGAGAGTCCAACAAGTTCGGGAGTTGCATAAAGGTGGAATTCGATCACAGAGCCACCCGTTTTGTTTGCCCAAGCGCGTGATTCGTCTTCAAGGAGTTCGAATCGTGCAAGCAAATTGATTGGCCTGTGTTGGGGTGTTTCAAGGCAATCAGGAATAGTGTCGTTGGGTTTTTTGTCGAACCAAACTCGAAGCACTTTGTAGGGAGGTGCTACCTTGAGTGGATTGACGCACGATTGTAGTTTCGTAAGAAGGAGCTCTGATTCAGAATCTTGCGCAACTGAACGAGCAAGAATTCTCTTTGTGGCGCCGACATCTGTTGCAAGAATGACAGAGTCGTATTTGGCCGATTCTCCCACAACACCACGCACCTGGCCGTCGACAATCTCGAGTCCTTCCACAGGGCTCGACAAAACAATGCGGGTTCCGAATTTTTGAAGTTTCTCAACCCATGGTTTCAACAAACCTGTGTAGTGATCTTTTGTTGTGACTTCGCGGTTGAAGGCTTTTGGATGGCTCAGGAAATAAAGATGCATGTAAAGGCACATTTCAGCGGCGCTGATTGTGTTGGGGTCATTGAGGGTGACCGACGCCGCAGGTTCCATGACGATGTCATAGAATTTTTTATTCACCTTTCTTTGCTTCGCAAGCTCCGCAAAGGTGATGTTATCAAGACGCTCGTAGTTATTTTTATAATTAAAGAAAAGAACTTCTCTGATTGTGTTCAGTGTGCCGGCTGCGTCAAGAAAGTTCATGTTCGGTGAATTCTTGAGAATGTTGAGTAGGTTCAACGGATAGATTGGTGGCTCGCTCTTGATTGTTTCATCTTCGTAGTCTTTGAATTTGAACCGTACTTCATTGAAGGAGCGGAAATTTCCGTTCACTCCGAGGCGGTCGCGTATGTTTTTGAAGACGTGATAATTATCGAACCACATGTGCAGTCCGTGTTCAACCCAGAATGTGCCAGCAGCATTCGTTTCGCGGCGCACCGCGAGTTTACCGCCAACTATGTCCATCGCATCACGAACGACAACTTTATATCCACGTTCCGAGAGTTCGAGGGCTGCGGAAAGTCCGGCAAGTCCGGCACCGACAATGAGAACTGATTTTGAGCCAGGATTCCGAAGGAGGCGTTGGGCACGCGGGTTGCGCGGAGCAATGACTCTCGGGGGGTGCGGAAAGGCCTGCGCGCTTTGTACATTCAAAACCGAATAGCCTAGCGAACCGACACCGAAAGACTTCAAAAAATCCCGACGCTTCATGAGTTGTTCTCCATCTGTAACGAAGGGGAGGTTATTGTGTTGCGCGTTAATGCACAGGCGCAGCCTAAAAAACCCGCGTTCACAGGAGGCGTAGGATCAACTCTATCGCTTCGCAAGCACAATTGTGTGAGGCATCAATCAATTATTTCAACGTGATGTTCGAGGGTTCCTGCACCTGGCCCGCCGAGAATAAGTTCGCCTAGGAGATCGACTGTTGAGCCGGCAGGCACGGCTCTCTTGGCAATAATGAGACTACTTTTTTCAGTTCTTTTGCTGCGTGGGTCGAGGAATGCTTGGCGCCAAGAAACATCGACTCCAGATCCGCGGTAGGCGATGGGTGACGGACCATCAGCGGTGACGCGTAAAATGGCGACTCTTTCTCGCTTCCCAGAATTCACAATGCGCACGGGGTGAGAGTAATGAACTGCCCAGTTGCCCCAATTAGGGAGGCGCCAGTGCTGAAAGTCATGCAGAAACCAATTGAAAAATGAGGACATTCGAACACAAGCGTTTTCTGGCTGGATTGCTTTCATGGGCCAAGCGGAAGGACACTGCGATGCGCTTCCTGGCAAGGTGAGTTCAATGAGATCGTCGAGAATTGCACGCTTTCGCTTTGGGTTAGAATCAAGCGGATCGGGCGCAATGTGCGTGATCCAAGATGTTTGCAGGGCGAGTTCTGCTCTCTTGCTGAGGGCTTTTCCTTGGCACGGAGGAAGGCTCTCGTTGGAGCAGAATCCGGCGGAGTGATCAGGACCTACGATGTCTGTCAGGTAGTATGAAACGGGCAGAGGTCCTTTGGGGGTATCGTCGTTTACCTGAAACTCAGCGCCTGTGAGAATAACCGAGGACACTGGCGAAATTCCTTTGTAAACGAGGCTTTCGTGAACTCCCCAAACAGTCCGACTGCTGTATTCAGAAGGTTTGAGTTTTTTTGCGGGCTCAGTGCGAAAGACAACTTCATCGAGCGACACCTGGCCCTGGAGGACATTAAAATCAACGACTCCGGCAAAGAAGTTGCCAGGATGAATTGATTTTTTCCCAGTATTTCCGAGTAAAATGCGCTCACCTGGGGCAAGGTGAATTGTTCTGACAGGTTGGGCTGTATTGAGTAGCTCAACAAACTCCATTCCGCCCCTGCGGCTGCTATTATTCTCAAGTGCGTCACCTTCAATTTCTATGATGGTGGAATTCTGGCCTGAGTTGCTGACCATAAGTGATGATCGGATCGCAAAAGGCATCATGTTTCGGTGTTCCCACCAGGCTCTAAATCGCCCTTTGGCGAGGGCATCGATGCGAAATAAGCTACTGGCACAGGGAATCTTTGAAAGCCCGAACGATTCATCTGCAAGGTCGCATGTCTCTTTCGAGGCCCACAGAAATTCCGGGTTGTTCATAAATAAAAGAGTGCGCGTGCTCGACGTGTTCACCCTATAGGAGAGAACAGGGCTGTGTGGTGTTGCGACGTTTTCCGGCGAAGCAGAAATATTTCTGTGTGACATGCATATCAGCAACGTGCAGGCAGGAAGATAGATTTTTTTGCGCGCTAAAAAGTGGCCAAAAATGTTCGTAATAGTGCTCATGAAGAGATTCCTTTCACGCGAAAAATCTGACACAGTCTTTCTCTGTGCTGTTGAGTTTAGTCATTTGTTGCCAGGATGCAAAAAATGAATGTGTCACTTCAAAGAATCCGCGCTCTCCAGGCACTCTTGTCGAAAGAGTCAGAGCAAGAGAAGCCGCATCACACACTCGGTGAGCTTTTGGTTTTTCTCGAGCCCATTGAATTCGCACTGGCAGGACTTCTCTTCTCGACGCCTTTCCTTCAACCAGTGCCTTTACTCGGGTTAAGTACTCCCTTTGGAGGAGTCCTTGCTGCACTTGGGCTTCTTCAGGTGCTTGGTCTTGGTCAAGCTGCGCTTCCCAAGCGTATTCGCAACCGTCCAATTGAAACTGCAACGATTAAAAAAATACTCATGTATTGCGAAAAGATTCTCCTCTCTCTCGAGAAAATACCGCATTGGAACTTAGGTTCCCGTGAAAGGATTTTAGCGCACCCGAGAGTTCTTGGCTGGCATATTGTTTTCATGGCATTGATGCTCGCATTGCCGCTTCCTATTCCCTTTAGCAATAGCATTCCGGCTTGGGGTATTGTTTTTTCGTGCTTGGCGATGATCGAGAATAACGGCTTCTTTGTTGTTTTTTCATATGCATTCCTCGTTGCAAATGTTTTCTTTTTTGGTGCCCTTGTCTATCTTGGAATTCGAATCGTGATGAGTGAAGGTGTAAGGCATTTATTCTCGATTGAGGGTCTTGGACATCTCTCCGAGCTCATGAAAAATTTGTTTTGAAAAATATTTGAGGGCCGTATTGAAATGACAGATCAGCCAACTCTTATCGGCATTCTGCAAGCCTCGCTTGCACCTGTCACTGTTATCACTGGTGCTGGTCTTCTCCTCGGCGCAATGACAAACCGATACGGACGCACGTCCGACCGAATTCGAACCTTGATGCATGACTTCCGCGCTCGTCGCCACGACAAACGTTCGGTGAATGCCATCGTCTCCGAAATTACGATTCTTTACCGCCGTGCACGGATGATAAGAACTGAAATAGTTTCTGTGGCCGTGAGTATCTTTTGTGTTTCTATCACAATCTTTTGCCTTTTTCTGAAGCTGGTTTACGGAAACGAACTCGATTATCTCGCTCGCTTGTTTTTTCTGCTGAGTTTGTGTTCTTTGATCTTTGCAATGTTGTTCTTTATTGCAGATATTGTCGCATCGCTCAGGGCTTTGCGTGTCGTGTTAAGTTCCGATGCTGAACTGTTCGATGCGTGCAGCGAGAAAATTCGTTGGTTGAAAAAAGTCGACCTGGATCCCGAGCAAGAGGTATGAATCCGGGGGGTATATGATCTCCGCCCAGACTCAGGAATATCAAAGTTATAGAAGTCGCTCGTCTGGGTGGCTCAGCGAAATGTTGCTCATTGACGGCGAAGAATACTTCCCCGCTCTGCTGCACGAAATATCTATGGCCAAGAAGTCTATCTACCTTGAAGCATATATTTTTGAGCATGAAAAAATTGGCAAAGAGTTGATTCGTGCACTCAATTCGGCGTGCGAGAGAGGCGTGACGGTTCATTTGCTTGTTGATGGCGTGGGCTCGTCGAGTTGGATTTCAAGCGCCTTTGACTCCGATACAAAACTTGATTTTGAGACAAGAGTCTACCACCCACTTCCTTGGCAACTGTTGCCTGGCCTGGGGACGCCGCGCGGCCCAGGAGTGGCTTGGATCTTCCAGTTGTTCGGTTATGTCAACAGCAGGAATCACAGAAAAATAGCAATTGTAGATGAGCGAGTTGCATTTGTAGGCAGTTTAAACATCAGTGATGTGCATTTGAAAAAAATCGCTGGCAAGAATGCATGGCACGACGTGGGTGTGCGTGTTGAAGGTGATGCTTGTGAAGTTTTGCTTGATGCCTATCTCAGTGCCTGGTTTCGCTCTTGGCGAGTGGGTGAAAAGGGCATTTTGAGACCCTCTCTCCAGCTCAGGGGGCGTAGAGAGAAAAAATCGCATCCGCTTGTTGTGCGCAATGATGGGCGCATTCTTCGCCATCGGGCGCTTTCCCAGAGATTGCGCATGATTCGCCAGGCACGTGAAAGGGTTTGGATTGCAAATGCCTATTTTGTCCCAAGTGGTCCGTTGTTGAGAGCGCTCGTTGCCGCGGCAGCCCGGGGAGTAGATGTGCGTTTGCTTCTTCCCTCATCATCAGATGTAAATTTCATGCCTTGGGTTGCGAGAGCGTTCTATTCAGCGCTTGTAAAACGAGGGGTTCGTCTTTTTGAGTATCAGCCGGGCATTCTGCATGCCAAGCTTATGTATGTTGACAATGTGGTTACCGTTGGTTCGTCCAACCTGAATCATCGTAGCTTGCTGCATGATTTTGAGCTTGATGTTATTGTTTCTGATGAAACAACGATAGCAAGAGTGAAACGGATGTTTGAGGAAGATTTTCTCATGTCAAAGGAAATCGAGAATCATTCTTTAGAATCTGCACCTTTGTGGAAGGGATTATTGGTGAAGTTCCTGCTCTATTTTCGGCACGTTCTTTAGGAAGGAAAACAATGAGGGTTGTGACTTACAACATTCATAAAGGTTTTTCGATTGCCAACAGACAATTCATTTTGTCTGAAATGCGGCAAGCACTTCATAATTTAAATGCTGATGTTGTGTTGTTGCAGGAAGTGCAGGGAGAACATAGGCGCAAAGCCAGAACTGTGGAGCGTTGGCCCTCTGCAGAGCAGCATGTTTTCTTGGCAGATGGCCATTTCGATTACAAAGTTTATGGCAGGACGTGGGATGGCTTCGACGGACACCATGGCAATGCCGTGCTCAGTCGATTTCCAATCATTTATTCTAACAACATTGATATTTCGAATGTTTTTTTTCAGAAGCGATCACTTCTTCATGTTGTGGTGCTTGTTTCACCAGAGCGCCCGCCCGTGCACTTTATTTGTTTGCATTTCGATCTGCATGAAAAAGGTCGGCTTGCTCAAGTCAATCGTCTCGTAGAACGAATTGAACAAACCGTTCCGCATCATACTCCGCTCGTCATTGCGGGAGATTTTAATGATTGGCGTGGCATCATCTCATCTCACCTTGAACAGGGCTGCGGAGTCGCCGAGGCGCATAAGCTCATTCATGGCCGCTATGCGCGGTCGTTTCCCAGTACATTTCCACTTTTACCGCTCGACCGCGTCTATTCACGTGGGCTTGATTGTCGTTCGGTCAAATGCTTGAGTGGCACGCCATGGACTCAATTGTCCGATCACGTGCCACTCCTTGCTGATTTTGAATTCCGAGAAGCGCTTACAAGCCTGGCATAAATGCGACAGGGGATGTCTTTGGTGCCAAGACTTCAGCGTACGACGTAGCGAGTTTTTTCAGGTTGGCCGCAGCGACAGATTGTTCCAAAGGAGAAAGCTCCGCTGCCGGAGCAGCCGTTCGGACGCGTTCGAGGGCTCGATTTATTTCGCTTGCCGCCGATGCGCGCTTGTTTGCAGGAATCTGCTCCTGCAATTCAAGAATTTTGAGCGCTGTTTTGAGCATGCCACGCATGGGTTTTTGAACCATGTCAGGCAGTGGAACGATGAGGTTCTCAAGAACGGTGGTTCCTTGAATCAATCCCGCAACCACGTAATCCACCGGAGAACCAACATCGCCTTGGTTGCAATCAAAGCGCTTCGTCATATCTTCATCTGTGCAAAACGTGAGTGGTGAAGAAGGTACTTCACCAAAATAGCCCCAACGTACCGCTGCTGTGTCATATGAACCGGGAATTGTTCTAATGTTGGTAATAAAACCAGGTTCATAATCCATCACAGAACTAGATATTCCGTTTGAGTCGATCTTCGTGGAACCTGAGAAGTTGTGCCGCAGGCCGAGTGAGTGTCCAAACTCGTGCATAATAACGCTGTAATAATATCCTTTAATGTACTCATCAGAAGTTTTTGAATTCGTATCTGCAAAGAACGAGACAACCGGATTTTCGCCAATGCCTTCCACGAGTGGAACGTTGCCAATCTTTCCAGATAATTTGCCAAATTGCGGGGATGCCTCGGCTGTATATTTATAGATTTCCTCAAAACCCTTTCGCGTGGTGCTGCCATTGATAAGAATTTGAGTTGAAACAACTTCACCTGTCACTGGATTTACCATTGTTGGTGCATAGCCAGCCCAAGGTACATCTTCATCGAGGCCGTCAATCCATTTGGCAACATTGTATCGTGGGTCGCCTAGGTCGATATTCTCGTTTGCAACTTCGGCTTTGAATGCAGCAAATCCAAAAGAGATATTCCAACTTTCAATGGCACGTCTGCCGACATCAACATACTCTTCAGGAAAACCTTTCAAATAGATGATTTGTTGAGCTGGCTTCTTGCTCTTAACGTCGATTTTGTAGTGAGCAATGGGAAGACTGTTGTCAGTTCCAGGTTTACGCTCAGCGGGAAAAAATCCGATGTTTTGAGCTCGAGCCAACGCGGCAGTGCGAGAAATAATGCGTGGTTTTTTGTCTTGACGTTTCAGGAAGAGTCTTATTTTAACCTCTCCACTGCGTGTTTGCTCTCCTTCTGCGGGAGCCTTGGCAAGAGAGAACGAGACACTGTGAATGACATCAACGACAACGGTGTCAGAGTCTTGTTCTACCTTTACGACTTTGGGCTGAGCAACAGTTTGCCAGCTTCCTGCGTCGCGGCCAGCATCGGCGTCTATGGTTGCGCCACCAATGCCATTCCATAAGTTCAATTCATTTCCGGCGGTCGCAAAATCGACTTCCAATTTTCCGTCTGAAGTTTCGCTCACGTCAAATGCAAGGAGCTTTTCAAGGCCATTCTTACTCTCAGTTGCAACAACGAGTTGAGTTTGGCCCTGACTTCCTTGAGACAGAACGAGTCGACTTTCAACAGGTCGAAAGTTTAAGTTCAATGCGGTGCTGAAGAATCCTTTTGTGTCGATGACGTTCAAACCGAAAAGAAAGGTGTCATCGAGGTCGCGCTTCTCCAGAAACGCCTTCTCATTTCCTGATTTGATGAATTTGACTTTCGATTGTCGGGTTGAGTTTCCCTGACAGGCAATGTTCATTGAAGCCAAAGAGACAGCACTCAGAATGGACAAAGTTGTCAGAAAGTTTTTTTTCATTACGATTCCCCGAAACAACCGAGAAGTGTGTTGTGTTCGCTGGACCCACAAGAGCCCTAGCCGACCAGCCAGTCACTGGTAGGAATGGATGCAGGTCAAGTCAACGATTTTCTGTCCCCTTTAATAAAATCCCGGAATAAATGGTTTTTTTGACGCGAGGTGGAGAGTGGCGAGAGATTGGAATCACATTCAAGCGGTTGCCATGGACATCGACGGCACACTGACCACATCTGGTGTTTTTTCAGCTGAGGTGCTGCGAGCACTTCACTGGCTTAAGGCGGCTGGGTTGAAATTGATTCTTGTCACTGGGCGGCCTTCTGGCTGGGTTCAGGGCTTGGTGTCGTATCTTCCTGTGGACGCTGCTATTGCGGAAAATGGCGGAGTCATTTTCTTAGGAGCCGAAAAGCCTCCTCTCCTCAGACAAGAGCTGACTGGGAGCTACAAAGAGTTGTCGGGCGAAGACAATCGCAAGCGGCTAGAGCTTGTTTTTGCTGCTCTTCGTTTAAATCATCCTCATTTGCGGGTCACCGAAGATAATTTTTATCGACTGAGTGATTTTACATTTCATGTCGATGGTCTCAGCGCTGACAAACTCGCTGAGCTCAAAGTTGAAGTGGAAAAACTTGGCTGCGCATTCACTTGGTCAACCATTCATGCGCACATCATGCCGTCAGGGCAGCAGAAGGGTTCAGCTGTGCAGTGGCTTTTGCAACATTTCAAGTTGGCAAACTCTCCTGCCAGCACAACTCTGACGATAGGCGACAGCCCGAATGATTCTTCGCTTTTTGAGGAGCGAATTTTTCCATATTCAGCCGGAGTTGCGAATATTGAAAAATATCGCGCCGTGATGGAGTTTTTTCCGAATGAAATAGCCCCTCATTCTGAAGGAAATGGGTTTGTTGAAATCGCAAATTCATTATTACAGATAAAGGGTATTCTAAAGTGAAGAACAAAGAGACTCCAATTGTTTTGTACTCCGATGAAAATTGGGTTGTTGTTGAGAAACCCTATGGTCTAGCAACTCATGGCGGAGATGCAGGAGATCTTGGTGTTCAGGAATGGCTTGAATTGCATTTAGGTATAAAAACTTTTGTCTGCTCTAGGCTCGACAAAGGGACAACTGGGGTTCTGATCTTTGCTCGAACAGCAGAAGCGAGCGCCTTGGCAGAGCGCGTTCATGTCGATGAATCGTCTGAGAAAACATACTACTTTCTCGCAAGCAAAGACGTTTCAGAAAAACATGGAAAACAATGGGTGTGCGAAACGCCTCTCGACGGAAAATCGGCGCGAACCGAATTCTATTTCGAGGGGAAGGTTGCTCCAGAGATTTTTAAATACAAAGCGGTGATTGCGCGCGGCCGTATGCACCAAATTCGCAGGCATGCCTCTGAATGCGGCTCGGCGCTTTGGGGAGATGTGGAATATGGAGGCTGCAATGCACCACGAATTGCACTCCACTGCAAAGAGCTCAGATGGCCCGGAATTTCCCATCCAATTTCTTCTCCTCTGCCGCAATCTTTTTTGCAGGCCACACATGTTCAAGGCCTCACGGCTGTTGAATCGGCAGTGGCTTTGGAGAGGCGCGGCAATTGGATATCGTCAATCACTTCTGCTTGGAGAGTTGTTCAGCGCGGAGAGTTAAGTGATTTTGATGTTTCAATTGATGTGTATGGGCATCATGCTCTTGTCTGGATTTACGACAGCTCTGCTGGTGATGTGTTATCAAAGGCTCTTGATCCACTCTTGAATGCTCTCAAGCAGTCCTTTGGAGTTGTTGGTTGCGTTTACCGGCGTATCAGCAAAAACCCACACAAAAAGGGTCTCATTCAGGATGTTTGGACAACCGGCAAAGCCCCCCTCGATAGCTTTGAAGTGATAGAGCACGACTGGAAAGCTTTGGTGACACTGACCCTCAGGCAGCATGTTGGGCTGTTTCTCGATCACCGCGACAATCGACGCAGGGTTGAGCAAATGGCTTCAGGCAAAAGAATTGCAAATCTTTTTTCTTATACCTGTGCTTTTGGAATTGCAGGAGCACAAGGCGGCGCCGAGGTCGTGCTCAATGTAGACGCCTCAATGAGCACATTGAATTTGGGCAAGAAAAACTTCGAACTGAATGGTTTGACAGAGCGTCGTGTTGGAAAATTTATTGAACGCGATGTTCGTGTTTGGCTCGACAAGCAAGTGCAAAAGTTCGACCGAGGCGAAGACCCAGGGTGGGATGTCATCATATGCGATCCACCAACATTTTCATCGACCCAAGATGCAGGAACTTTTCACGTCGCTGATGAATGGCGTGACTTGGCCCGTTGCTGCGAGCATATCTTGAACAGGGATGGGGTTTGTTACTTCTCCACGAACTGTCAGGCTCAAGAGCGTGCTGCTTTTGAGAAGGAACTCCGCAGCTTTTTCGGGTCTGTTCAAAGACTACGACCGCCGCTTGACTTCCCAGAAGTCACGGGGCGGTCGCATGCGCGATTTTATGAGTGCCGAAAAACTTAGAGACCGCGTGTGAGTTTAATTCTGCCGAAGGTGTCTTGAGAATTGTTTCTCGTGCCACGGTAGTCAGTTTCGAACGACGAGTTCAGAGCGCCACTCAGATCAAATTTATAGATGGTCTGATCAACCACGCCATCCAAAGAAACAGCCACATTGTATGTGCCATCTGTATTTTTGCTAATCATGGAGGAATCAATACCAATCTGTGCTTTGCGGTTTCCGCCTTTGAGAGTTGTTAGATTGTTGTCGTCGTTTGGCATTGCACTTGCAGCGAAAGGAGTTCCGCTCGAGTCTAGAATCAATGTCATCCAGCCATCAACACTCGAGGAGCTAGCGCATATGTATACACTGCCGAACGAACCAGAACAGGTATCGGTTTGCCAGCTATACCCACGAATGCTGCCTGCCTTGCCGGCGAAAACAAAAAGCGAATCTTCGAAAACGGTTGTGAAAAAATATGCGCGGTTGGTTGGGAAGCCAGGGTTTGGTCCTGAGTCGCTGCGTCCCATATTGTAAAAGCGGAGCATGCGGTTCACGTCGATGACCATGGTCAGATTGCTCTTTTGACCTGCGGTGATAGTAAGGCCATCTTTGATCGGAAATGAGAGTTGCATGTTGCTCGCGCGCGATTCCCAGCTCTTGTTTAAAAAGAGTTCTGTTTCTTGTGCTGTGACGTTCTTGAAATCAGCATGCGCGGGTGTGATGCTCTCGTTTGTAGAGGCCTTTTCTGTTTGAGTGCAGTATGTTTGAAGCCCTGTGCTGCCGTTTGCCACGTTGTTACCGAGGTTACTGAATGTTGCACTGACACAGCCTTTTATTTTTGCTTTTGGTGCAAAGGTGACGCGGAGTTCAGTGTATTTGAGCGCAGAAATATCGAGTATTCCAGCTGGCTCAGTAATTTCTACAAGATCGCCTTGGGCGTTTGTCTGCTTGCAGCTGCCGTCGGATTGAGGGGCAATCAATTTGTCACCTGGGCCCACGCCACATTTGCAGGTTTCACCTGCAGCTAAGATCAGGGGTGATCCATCTTTCTTTTAACATTCGTAGGTGGTAAAAAGCTGACTCAAGTCAATCTCTGATCCTGTAATCTTAATTGGCTTTCCTGAGTCGCTTTTAAAGATATTGACGTTGGTTTCATTTCCATTGTCTGCTTTGCCGCGCAGATCCATGCTGAGCAGATTCACCTCAAAGCTATCTGGAGCGCCCGATGCTATGGACTGTGGCTGGGCGGCTGTCGGTGCAAATTCTGTGTCACCTAAGTTGAATGAGCTTGAAGTGCCATCGGCGTTTGAGTTGGCAGTGGCAAAGTTCAGAGCAAGTTGGCCAGTAGGCCCTGATGAGACACTTGACTTCTTTTTCCCGCAAGCACTCACTGCAGAAAGAGCAGTCAGCAGAATAATCCCCGTTGCAGAAAAAATGGATAGCCCCTTCGACAGTGAAGCAGGCCTGACTCGCATCTTCATATAATCCCCCTTGTTTCAACCTGGAACGTTTCACAAATCATGAACGCCTGTGATAGCACCTGAACGGTTGACTGAGATGATTGAATATTTTGAGAAAATCTTTGCATTTTCCGCCACGGGGTTTGCTGTCCAAGTTTTGGCTCTCTTTTTGTATGGGAACAGGGTTTAAAATGACTCTTTCAGCCGAAGCCACTGTGGTTTTCTTTGGTCCCTATCGCGCGTTACTTCGGGCGCTGATTGTCAAAGATGCAAAGCGTGCCCAGGCGCTTGTATCTCGAAATGGCCTCGAGCTCTCTGAATTGTTGGTTTCTGAATTTCATGTTAAAAATTCTGTATTACTGGAGCTCTGGACGAGCATCATTGAGCTGTCAGAAAATGAGCCATGTCTGACCCTCGAAGCAAGTCATCTTTTTCAGTTTCCTGATTTGGGCGAACGAGGTTGGTTATTGTCGTCGGCAAGGAATTTTGTTCAGGCCATTTCAGTGATCCATAGTTTTTTTTCGACGCATTGTTTTGAATCGGGCCAGAATGAGGTCGCGCTTTGGTGTCGTTGGACACCTCCTGCAGACACACCCTCTCTGATTTCACATTACGTCGCGGGTATCTGCCTAGGGTCGTTGTTGGGACAGAGAATTCCTCCTGAAGTGTTTACAAAAGCCATTCTTCCAAAGAACTGCGAGCCCCCTGGGGCATTTCAAGTGTCGCGTTGGATTGAGCGTTTTAATTCAACTTATGGCTTGGAACCTTCATTTGAGGGAAATTCCCTTGAAATTCATTTTAATCCGGAAATTATCAAATATTCCTTTTGTTCAGCAGACGATGCGGTTTTTGAGTTTTTTAAGACGAGGTGCGCGCGAACTGATGAAAATTCAGTTGATTGCACAAATCAAACCGGCGACTCAGTCTATAAAAATAGAATTCGAAATATTTTGCTCTCTCACATTGCTTCTACCGAATTTGGTTCACCTGAAATTGCAGCAGAGCTTGGGATGTCGGTGCGGACTTTGGAGAGAACACTGGCCAGGGAAGGAATTAGCTTGCGCCAATTGAAGCAGCAATTGCAGCGAGAAACAGCAGAGGAAATGTTGAGAATGGGTGTGAGAGCGAAGGAGGTTGCGTCGCAGGTTGGTTTTGCAGATGTTGCATCATTTTCACGTGCCTTCAATAAATGGACTGGGCTCACCCCATCGCAAGTCAGAAAGCGCAGAAATAATGAGAAATAGCAAAAGTGAGAGTGGAGTTTATTCGTTTAATAGTTCTGGGGCGCGGCCGCTATTTCGCTACTTGCTGCTCGAGCATCGAACTGCATTTGTGCAAACATTGGCAACCATTGGCTTGACACCTGACGATGTTCTTCATGGCAATCGAATTCTTTCCGAGCAAGAGCAGGCAACAATTTTTGGTTTGGCTTGTCAGCTTCGCGTGAATGACCCTCTATTGGCGTTCCGAGCAGCGCAACTTCACGATATTCATGATTCAGGTTTGCCTGGTATCTTGGCTCGCAGCTGTGGGACTTTCCGAGAAATGCTTGATATTCATGAAAAATATTACTTCAAACTCGATTCGGAAGGAGTCCTGGCGCGGGCGTCCTATACACAAGAAGAGATCGCATTCGTTTCAGATAAGCTCGCATATGCGCCCATAGCGATCCAAGAACTCGCTGTAGCGAGTATTTGGGTCGCCCTGACTTCATTGTCGCATGAAGCAAAGAAAAAAGTCATTGCTCTCGAATTCCCAGGAAGTTTATCCGCCCACGCTCTATCGCCGTCGCAGCTTTCAGACATTGAAAAACAATTTTCAGCACAGTTGGTTTTCTCAAGCACACGATTGGCAGTTTCATTTCAACTGGAAATGCTCGATCTTTCGATTCCTACGGTTGATCCGAGCTTAAAATTGCTACTCGAAAGAAAGCTACGAGTTTTGACGGGCGAAACCTTGGCAGAGGATCCCGATGAACTTCGCAGTCAGGTTTTTACGGCCATTCTAGAATTGCGCTCAGCGGGACAAACTATCACATTAGAGGCCGTTGCCGACTCTATGGGCACAAAGCCTGAATCACTGAGCTACGCACTCCGAACCCATAAAATTTCACTACAAAAGCTCAAGGCTGCCGTAGAGCCCTAGAAGCAACCTATTTAATGCGGATCGGAATGCGGACAGTCACTTTTTGGGAGCAGCTGCCCGCGGGTTCCGAGGGCAGCGAACAGCATCGATCGGCTATAATTTGAGCTAGCGAGCTTTTTTCAATGACTTTTTTCGTGATTCGCGCGTGCTGTTGCTCTTTGCCTTCTGCGAGCTTGAATGCGTCGCTGCGAACAATTCCAGAAAGATCTCTGACCTCTGCTGAAGTGAGTTTGCAGTTCATTTCACGCTTTTCTTTCACGGGCTCAAATTTTTCAACAAACTGTTTCAGAAAGACGTCATCTGTGATTGGATAATCAAGCGCGCTGCCGCTGACTCCAGTGTTGTTCAAAACGTCATTATACTGTTTCTGCGGGGAGAGGCTAAAAGCCGGATCTGCTGATTTCTTTGGTGTTGAGTGAAAGAATTTGAGGCGTGGAAATTTTGCTGCCGAATCTTGAATTGCGGTTTCTAAGCTTTTCGTGTCAAAGTTCCTGTGGTTTCCGCTGCTTGGGTTCCAGCCTGGATTGTCTGTAACCAAGAGTATTACCTTGTCAGACTTCATGAGTGCTGGGTTCGAAGCACCATCGCTATCAAACATTTTAAGCGCTTCGAGAACTCCACCTTGAGAGAATTCTTGTGAATCTTCACCGCGCCCAGCCCCCCAGCTTCTAAGTTTGATTGCAAGGGCAGAGGCGTCGGAGAAGGTGTGGCGACTTTTGATAGCATCACGAAAACCCACTGCGGCAAAGCGCGCATTCCAACCCTTTTGCTCGATGGCACTCGCAAATTCAACAACGTTACTTTTGATTGCGTTAATGTTGACCTGCATTGAGCCAGTAATATCCAATACGAAAACTATGTCTGTTGGATTTTTGGATGACGAGAGTTTCTCTGATTCAACATTACTTTTGCATGTTGTAGGTAACTCAAAAAGCTGCTCATTTGCGCTTACATTTACGGAGAGGCCCACCGGCACGGTGCGTACTTCGTCGCCACATGTGAGAGATTGTAATCCCAGCCTGGTGGCTTCGCCTCCTGCTTTGGCTTCAGTTTTATCAACGGCAATGTCACCCGACGCAGAATTTTTTTTATCACCGCCGCCAGCAGAGAAGCCTTTGTATCCTCCATTGCTACACGAAACCGTTGCGAAAGCTGCAAAGGCAAAACTCACATAAAGTGATTTCTCGATCCGCATCATCTAACTACCTCGCCCCACGAACTTTGCTCCTTATCGGAATTTTTTCTCCTGTATTTTAATAAACAAAAATTAGATCTAATAGATTTGAGTATTTAAGGTGTGCTGTGTCGATGGTTGACGAACTTTTCTCAGTTCTTGACTCTCGGTACCGGACTCGTGACCAAATCGCTTTAACCGCGAGGCAAGAGGCAATTAGAGATGACCAAAGCGCACACCCAAAAATGTCACATCATCTGACAATTTTACATCAGTCCACAGTTTGGCAATTGTTTGTTCGAGAGACTGCATTTGTTCTGCCAATGTGCCGTTTGTGCTTAGAATTGTTCTCAGACGTCGGCAGTTCAAAACCTCGCCGTTTTTGCTTTCATTTTCCACGAGTCCATCTGTGTAGAGCAGAATGGTGTCTCCTTGGTTGAGAGAAAAAGAATGAATTCCGTAGCTCTGACTTCCCGAACCCAAAAGTGAGCCACCTCCAGGAAGCTTTTCGCATGAAATTTCGCCTCCATTGCGCCGAGCAAAGATAGGCCATGTATGGCCTGCATTGAGTGAGCAGGCCTCACCTGTGCTGAGATCAATAGATAAAAAACACATCGTCATCATGTGTCCGGTGCGCGCAGCTGTTTCAAAGAGAATTGAATCGAGCGACTCGGCAGCCATCTGCAGCTGCTCTTGCATACTCGTGACGTGTCCCAGCTGCTTTGAGCGTTTTTCAGCTGCATAAACGGCCCCACAAACAACGCCAGTGAGGACTGCTGACGCAATGCCATGACCAGTGATGTCACCAATGTAAAATGTCACTCTTTTTTGTTCTTCGTGATGAATGTAACCATACCAGTCGCCGCCCGCTGTCTCTGCGGGCTGAAAATAAGTGGAGATATGAAGCCCTGGGAGATTCCCTGAGAGAGGCAGAAGCTGCTCCTGAACAGCTTGTGCAGCTTGCAGTTCGCCTTCGAGTTTTGCCTTCTCCATGAGTTGTAGTTGTGCCCTGTTTTGTTCTTTTTGGAGAACAACAATTCGATATCCCAGAGCCGTGGCCATCACGATGACCTCCCAAACCGAAGATGCTGTCAGCGTGTAAAGGATTAGGTCTGTCACTGGAAAGAAGCCCTGGGTTGCTGCGAGGAAAACAGCACCTGAAGCAATTGGAAAACCCCATGCGAGTAAAAAAATGAAGGCTGGTGTGTATTTTTTTACAAATGCAGAACGCCAGCAGGCAAGAAGCAAAATAAACTGGAAGATCCCAGACACAATATTGAAGAAAACTGCCACTTCATGATTCGGGCCTATGAGGAAGGGAAGTGCTGTTAGGGGTGCTGCGCACAATGCCGAGTATTTGAGAATTCTTGATATGGGATGTTCGTAGTCAGCTTTGAAAAGAAAATCTCTCGCAAAAAGTGCGGTGAAAGTGATCCAGCCTATCGCCGAAGCATGCCAGACTTCTTGAGCAAGAATGGGATGATTCGGGAATAAATAGACATGCAATCCTGAACAGCCTGGAAAAACTAAAAGATTTACTGCGATACTAGCAAGAATATAAAGCAGATAAACTCGTTCTCGTGTCACGAAATAAACAAAAAGGTTATAAAGTAGAACAAAAAGCATCCCGCCCAAGCCAAAGAGTTGGATTGCCCACTCTCTGTCTTTCAATTGCTCTGCGAATTCCCTGCTTGATATGTGAGGCACTATTGAAAGCCATTGACCCGATTCGGCGGAGAGAATGAACGTCGCTGATTTGCCTGCTTCTAGCTGAATTGGTAGCCAAAAATCTCGAAACAAAAATGGCCGACTCGCAAGTGGCAGATCGATGCCCGTGCGAATCATTTCAATAGGAGTCGAATTTTCGAGCTTGTAGAGCGATACATTTTTCAGGTGAGGATTACCAAGTCGCAGTATCCACTCACTCTTTGAGCTCTGATTTTTGATTTCAAATTTAGCAAAAAGGACACCGCGGTCATAGCCAAAATTTGGAAGTCCCTCTGATGCTTTTCTTGTTTCGTCTGATGCTAAAAATCTGCTCAGTTGATCTGTTTTTGAAATTTGAGTTCCAACGTGTTCTTGCTCGTGTGTGAAAACAAACTTGCTGATAGAAATATTTTCAGTTCCGTTGAGAAGCTCAACAGTTTCGGCATAAATTGGGGTTGCTATGCACGATACAAAAAATGCAGCAAGTAAAAGAAAAAGCTTCATGTTTCTCCGTGAGCACCGAGCATCAGAGTTTGCTGTACAAGATCTCCCAACGTTCCTGTAAGGATGCTAATTCACCTTCAAGTTGCTTCACGAGTTCTTGCCGTTCTTGAATGACGGCAAACATGAGTCCTTGTTCATAGCAATCATTCAGCAGTTGGGTTGCTGATGCAAGTTTGTCTTCAAGAACCGGGATTTTGGCTTCAATTTTTTCAAGTTCTTTTTTCTCTGAAAACGTGATCTTGGCCTTGTTAGACTTGGATTGATTGTCAGAATTATTTTTTGAATGACTGTCAGTTGATTTCTTTTCTTCTTTTGCTGCAGAGGTTCGTACTGGATTCAAGGCTGCGAGCAATCCGAGGGCCTGCTCTAAATTTGGAACCATTGTCCAATGATAATAGCCTTGCCCACAGTCTGTTTTTAAACCTGAAAAAGCGAGAACGTGGGTTGCAACGCGCTGAATGAAATAGCGATCGTGACTAGTGAAAACGACTCCTCCAGAGAAATTCATCAGTGTTTCCTCGAGGCCCTGCAGGGTCGGTATATCGAGGTCGTTGGTTGGCTCATCGAGAATCAACGCGTTGCCCTGTTCGAGCATCATGGATGCCATAAGAACTCTTGCCTGTTCGCCACCCGAAAGGTTCTTTAGTGTGCGCTCTGCATCGTGACGTGAAAACAGAAACTTTTCGAGGTAGCTCATGACGTGCACATAACCCTGGCTGGTGTGCACGTAGTCGCCTTCAGGACAAATTGAAGCTCGGACAGTTTTGTTGAAATCTAATTCGTGACGGTGTTGGTCAAAGTAACTGATCTTAATTAGATCGTGGCGTTTGCATTCACCCTGGCTTGGGGAGAGTTGTCCTGCGAGAAGTCTGAGGAGGTGCGTTTTTCCGCAGCCATTTGGTCCAACAATTGCAAGTTTCATTCCTGGTTTCACCTTGAGCGAGAGCTGCTTCATGAGCAAAGGCTTTTCGCTTCCGCCAGGATGTTCCATTGTAATGCCTTCGAGATCGAAAAGCATTTGCGAGCCAAGATTCTCTTTGACTGTCACCCAATAGTCCGATGAATTACGCTCGCGGCTTTCCATAGATGCATTGAAATCTAGTGCAACTGAAGGTTTATCAGCAGCTCTCTTTTCGGCTGAGTGTAAATTAACTTCCAGCACTGCCGCTCTGTTGATGCGCGCCTGTTGTTTTGTAGTGCGGGCAGCTGGACCACGGCTGAGCCAAGCGAGTTCTCTGCGCATGAGGTTTGCAATGCGTTGATTGCGTGTGCGCGCTTCTTCCATACGCCTGACTTTTTCAGTTGCATGGGCTTCATAGTTACCATTGTAGAATTGAATTTCCCCAGAGGAAATTTCAAGAATTCGATTTGCCATTGTGTCGAGAAGAGCGCGATCGTGAGAAACGATTGCCATGGCAATTGGTTCAGGAACTTCATCGAGGAGAGGCACCCCCAGCATCTGGAAACCAGACTCCGAAAGTTCAAACAGTATGTCTTCCAGCCACTCAACAGTTTCAACATCAAGATGGTTTGTTGGCTCATCGAGGAGAAGGAGCTGTGGCTGGCTGATGAGCGAGTGGATGAGTTGCAATCGCTTTTGCTGACCACCAGAGAGATGTCTGACTTCGCGTTCGGCTAGTTCTTCAAGACCCGCCACACGTATCGTCCCAGACATCGCATTTGGGATGTCTACATTGCGCGAGTGGTTGGAATCGAGATTGTGTTGCAGTTTGTCGAGCTCAGAGAGCCACTTCTCGTCAGCACCGAGATCGGGTTCGGACTCGAGTATGGCAAGGTGTTTCTCAAATCGAAGTTGAGCTTCCTCTGCTGCGTCGGTGCCAAATACTTTTTTGAGCTGTGTGTGAAGAATGTCGCGAACCGTGGATTCTGGTGAAAAAGGGATTGCCTGACTGACGTAAGCTTTGCGCAATCCGCTTCGCCACGCGACATTGCCGGAATCAGATTTTCCGACACCTGCAAGGATGCGCAGAAGAGTTGATTTGCCTGCACCGTTTGGGCCAACGATTCCAAGTCTGTCGCCTGGATGAAGTGTGAGACCAAGCCCCTCGAAGAGTGTTGTGATACCAATGCGCACGGCCAGATCTTGGCTTGTCAGCAATGGAGAAGGGGCTTGGGCCATGTGCGAGTGTCTCCTCGAAATTCTCAGAGCCTGATGTCACCAAGATCCGTAACTTCTCCTTGTTTAACGGTGAAGTTTACGGTTTTTGTAGGTGTATCTCCCAGGCTGAAACTCAGTTGATATTCACCGGGCAGAAGGGTGTTGAATACAAAGCCATCGGCCGAGCGAGTGCGGAAGGGCTTAACAGATTTGTCTCCGCCCGTGAAATCCTCGCGCTCGCCATTTAAAACTTTGGCAATGCGATAACTTACTTCACCCAGTTGGCGGCTCAAAATCTGCCCTTGGACACCCTGTTCTAGAGTGCGACGTATGAGGGTTTTCCATGCACCCTCTTGCCGAACAACCGTGATGTCGCGCCAGCGTTTGTGGGAGGGCTGAAAGCCTTGCAGGCGGCCATTGACTTCCATTGCAAAAGCCAAAACACCCGCCTCTCGGAACTGCCAATCGGCATCGGTGCCGTCTGCCTCATACAAAAGTTCGGGAGGAGTTCCCAAGGAGTATGTATTGGTTTTGCCAGCGTCATCAATAACATTGGCCTTCATATCAGCGCCAATCGATTTGAAGAGTTCGAGAGATGGGTTCGCTTCCTTGCGGCATCCATAGGGGTAAAGAATCATTTCACTAAAGGAGTGGTAGCTGATGTTCGCAACTGGCCGCTCTGATTGAATGAGGGCGATCATTGCCTTCGTTTCTGGTTCGCTCGAAGCCTCTGGTCCGCGGAATGAATCGTTCGATTTGTTTGTGCTTGAACCGTTGCATGCACCCCAAAGGGTTGGATAGTTTCGATTGATATCAACGCCAAAGGTGCGTCCCTCTGATTCCCAAGCATTCTTTCTCCACATGGCCTGACCTTCATGGACCAATTGATTTCCATCGGGATTCACTTGGGGAACTAGAATAATGCGCGCAGTGTCGAGCCAGTGTGTGATTTCCGGATCAACGCCGTATCCCCTCAAAAGAACTTGCGCCATGTGCATGACAACTTCTGTGGTCATTACTTCTCGAGCATGGTGCATAGCATTGAAAAGAATTGTTGGGCGGTTCTGGTTCGAGGGTTCGGAGGATACGACAAGTGCTTGGATGGCGCGCTTGCGACGTGTTTGTCCGATTGTTTTAAGTTCCGTGAGAGCCGGGTAGGATTGTGAAAGGCTCGAAAGTGAATCGAGAACCTCACTCGGCGTGAAATAGGGTTCAAGTGTTTCTCGTTGCAGTTGTGCATTGAGCGGCGAAAATTCGATTTGAAATCCCATGTCTTTGAGTTGGGAAAGTGCGCTTGAACTCAAGGCGATTTCGGCCAAACCTTCGCGGAGTGAGACACCCAAAATATCAAATTTTGAAAGATCTTTGAGATCTTCAATGCGGCGAATGGGATCGGTTGAAATTTTTACACTGACAATTTGTTTAATTGGTTCGCTAAGTGCGCTTTGAGTTGTTGTAAACAACATTCCGCTTGCACAGCTCAAAAGAGCCACGGACGTGCGTGAAAATTGCGACCATGCCGACCTAGGTTTTCCGCGCATAAGGCCTCCAAATAAAAAAAATGGGTGGCTGATTCGCCACCCATTCTGCCTGTCTTTCGACTGCCGTCAAATAATTCAGTTTTATTTTGCCGAGAGAGCTAAGCTCAGCGCTGTGTTCACCTGAAGAGTTGCAAGTCGTAGCATGTACTCTTTGTTGACTAGGTTCATTTGATCGCATTGCTTGTGGTAGCAGGGGTTCGCATCGTTGCCAAAGAAGTTCTCCGAGATGATGGTTGCCGGTATATTTTTGTTCCAAAAAGAAGCGTGATCCGAGCGGTTGGTGCAGGCAGCTACCTTTTTCAACTTAAGATCAAGATTGATATTCAGCTCTTCTACCACACGAGTAATTGGTTTGCTGTCAGCGCGATCGCAATCCATGGTGTGATAAGCAAAATCGTTATTGCCATCGTAGGCAATCATATCTGCTTGAATAACGCCGAGAACAATTTCATCTTTGCTCAGTTGGTTGGCGTATGCGCGCGAACCAATGAGTCCAAGTTCTTCTTGATCAAATCCTACGAATCGAATTGAGACTGGCAGCGTTTGGAGCTTAGAAAGCAAGTGGGCTGCTTCAAGTATTCCAACCGTTCCCGAGCCATCGTCGTCCGCACCCTTGTTGCGCACGGAATCCATGTGGCCGGAGATGACAACAAATTTGGAGCGATCGGCACCCCAAAGAGTTCCTTCAACGTTCGCACCTTTGTACCCACTCAAATTATAAGGAATGAGTTTTGTCTCAATTCCAAGATCGCTCATGGTTTGCATCACATACTGTTGAGTGAGTGAGCGATTTTCATTACCTCCTCGCTCGGTGATGCGTGTTTCTTTTCCTTCAAGCATGAAGCTGCGGTCGCCCGTGAGAGTTTCGAGCATTTGCATCATGCGTCCAAGATCGGGTTGCACGGCTTCCAACTTCGTCACTGCACGTGGTTGCCAGGCTGGTGGAAGTGGCTGGTTCGGGCGCTCGAGCGTAATGCTTCCCACAATGGTGGCGTCTTCCAATGCGACGGGCCAAACAAAGTTGGTTGCCTCGCGTTGAAGGCGGGTGGTTTCGCTTGAGCTCATCAAATACATTCCTCGGTTGCGCAATCCGGCCACGAGGCGTCCTTCGACTGGAGCTTGGCCCTCGACAAATGCCAGTGCAGTTCCTGCTGGCCAAGGGAGTTCGATAATAGCGCCATCAGATTTGAGAGGGCGTTTGTTTAGAATCTGTATTTGCCGTCCGGCTCCCATTTCGAATTGGCCGAGCACCACTAAATTTTCTTTGGCGGGCAGGTTTGAAGAAGTGATGCGAAGCCACACTGTCGTGGACTTGGGCTTAAAATGCTGAATTGCAAGTGCTGGTCCATGGCCCATGGCATGAGCGGCGCTGGTTGCGGTGAGACTGCTGAGGATAACCAATGCAGATGATGCCAAAATCGACTTGCAAAGTCTCATTGCGATTCCCTTCAAAATGGGGGTGCTTCTGCCAGTGTCTGTTCTGTTTTCAAGAATAAAGCTGGTGACCAGCACCGGCAAGGACGAGCGACAACTATTTTAATGTTTCCACCATGCATGGAGAGATAAGTTCATAAAAGGCAATTTTTTCATGTTTGTTTACAGCCAAGCCCCTGACATTCCCACGAAAACATCAGAGGTGTTACACTTGAGTGTGGGATACACACTGAACTTTTGGGGTTTTTCGCCCGATAGACTGAATGGGGCTGGAGAACGAATGAGCGAAAGTAAATCAGATATTTATAAGATGTTTCAGGTAGCCGAACCAGAGCCGTTTGGAAGTCAATTGGATATTCTGATTGCCGATCCACAGAGTGACTTGCGATTAATTCTCACTCATCACCTACAGAGGTTAGGTTTCACGAAGGTGCGCGTGGTGAAAGATGGGTTGACCGCGCTGCTGGAAATGCGTCGTCAGCCTGCCAATGTACTTTTGCTCAGCAACGAATTTGAAGGTCCGACCGCGATTGATGTGATTCAGGAGCTTCGCGAAGACCCTGCGCTGCAAAGAGATGTCGTTGTTCTTGCGTCTAATCCTCTCAATAAGTCTGAAATCATGTATGCCCTGGAGTGTGGTTTTGATGATTTTCTTATCAAACCCATCATTCCAAACGAAATTATGCCGAAGCTGCGTAACGCCCATGCTGCTTTTTCAAGTCATAAAAACCCAGAAAGAATTTATGAGTTTGCAAAAGTTGCTTTAAAGATGAAAGAGTTTGATCACGCAGAACTAGTTTATCTTGAATTGGCGAAGCAAACGCTTCATGCCGCTCGTCCGTATGTTGGCCTGGCGCGCATAGCTTCTGAGAAAAATGACCAAAAAGGTGCGGTGAGTTTTGTCCGAACTGCGATTCAGAGGAATGAGAAATACGTGCATGCCCACGCTTTATTGGGTGATCTCATGCTCAAGGAGGGAGATCTTGATGCAGCCCTTGCTAGCTATCGAACAGCCATAGAGCTCAGCCCCTTGAACGTGGTGCGGTATGAAGTTTCAACCAAGGCATTACTGGACAAAGGACGAGTTGACGATGCGATTTCCTTGCTTGAAATTGCAACAAGTGCCGCTTTCGAAAGTCCGTTTGTTGTCGAGCGGCTTGGCTACTGCTTTTTTCAGAAAAAAGAATATCAAAAGGCTGCTAAGTATTTGCGACAAGCCGTCAATGCAGAGCCTGATAATATTAGTTTTCTCAATTCTTTGGCAATTTGTTATCGCGATGCTGCCCTGTACGAGGACGCGCTTGATACATATCATCAAATTCTCAAGCGCGAGAATGAAAATCATTCAGTGATGTTTAATAAATCGTTGTTACTCGTAATGATGGGACGAAAAGAGGAAGCTATAAAGATTCTCAAGAAAGTAATTGCAAAGCAGCCAGATTTTCAAAAAGCAAAAGATAAAATTATTGAATTGGGTGGAGCCCTCGACTGAGAGCGAGGATTCTCTTCAGGATAATCCGGCTCGCAAATCCTTCATCAAGTCATCAACACTTTGAACAGAATCGATACCCTCTACACTTTTTCCCGCCTGCCAGAAGTCACTGTATGAGTAGCCTTTGAGTGATGCTTCTTTCAATTTCCATGCAGATTGTAGTGTGTAGTACATGCGCATCCAGTGCTTGAATTTGGGATGGCGCAGCATATATCGAGCCACTGGATTAGCCCTTAGTCCCATGCGCTTTACACTTTCGGTGTAAATAACTGACACAGGAACTCCACTGATTTTATCAGTTAGAACGATATCTTCTTCAAGGGCGGAGATAATTGCTTTCTTATAATCGGCATGTGCCGTGCATTCTTGGGTTGCAATGAAGCGAGTCCCCATTTGCACTCCTTGGTAACCAATTGAAAGAGCACTGTGAATGTGGTTTGCGGTGGAGAGGCCGCCGGCTGCAATGAGGGGAACTCCCAGATCACTCATTTCATTGTGGAGGGTCTCCAAAGATTGCTGTCCGGCATGCCCGCCTGCTCTATTGTTGACACAAATGATTCCATCAACTCCGCTTTCTAACGCTTTTAAAGCCCACTTTCGATCGACAACGTCGTGGTAAACATAACCGCCCTTTGCATGAACTCGTTCAACGACCCAGCGTGGGTTTCCCAACGATGTGACAAAGAATCGCACACCCATTTCAAGTGAGATATCGAGGTATTTTTCCATTCGGTCGCGATACATTTTCGATGATTTTTCAGTGATGATGTTCAGTCCGAATGGCTTGCTTGTGAGCGACTGAATATATTTAATTCCCTCAGTAAAATCTCTTTTGTGAACAAAAACCAATGAGAGCGGCTGAATGATACCCATCCCGCCCGCTTCTGAAACCGCAGCGACCAACTCCGGATTGCTGCACGGATACATGGCTCCACAAATGATGGGAAGTTCAGTGCCGGTGTGTTTAAGAAAGAGCGATTCTGTCATGTTAATTGATTTCTCCTGTAGGACTCACCAACCAAGTGGTACGGGCTGCTGCAACTACGGATCCTGAGGAATCAGTGATTTCGCTGTCCACTAGGACATACGTTGGTGCTTCGAGGTGCTCTATCGTATTTGCCATTTTGGCAGTGGAAGTGAGGTTGCCACGGCCTTTCTTGTGATATTCCACCTCTAGCTTTACCAAAATGGCTCGGGTGTTGGCCGGAATTGACGTATGAAGGCACAGACCGGCCGGGAATTCTGCCAAATTTGCCAGTGCGAGAGCATGAACTGAGTTCAAATGGTTCCGAACAGCCCTGCGGTCAGCCATTTTAACTTTCGCTACTCCCCGTTCAAGTTCAGTCACAACAGGCTTTACGCTTCCGGTATAGGGAATCACGGCTCTCAGGAGACGGCTAAATGCCATGCGCCCCCCTGGAACCTGATTAAAGTTCTTCCAAACCTGGAGAATCCGGTGTGGACGAAACAACTTACGTTGCATTTTTGTGAGCATTTCGTTCGTCCAGCGCATTACATCTCCCCCTTTGTGGCCTTTTTCGACTTCACCAACTAGTGTTGGCTCTTCTCATGCAACAAGCACAATCTTCGACCAGGAAAGTCTCCCATGGAACAACGCTTGAAAAAAGTACTGAGTCAGCTTTCAATCGGCCCTGGTGAGTGGGTTGGGCTTCGTTACCACCGTGAGCACTCACAGTCGCGCGAAGTGCGAGACACGCATCCAGACTCAAACGAAAACAGTGAATCGTCTGGGGTCATGATTGAATGGCTCGTTCACGGACAATTTGGCTATGCTGCAACTCCCGACTTCAGCGAGCAAAGTTTGATGCGAACGGCAGTTCGCGCTCATGAGCTTGCGACTGCCGCAGCAAAGCGCGCACTGCATCGTTTCGATGCAAGCAGGCGTCCACCATCTCAAGGACGCTACTCATCCCGAGTACGCTCTTCTTTGGGCGTTCTCACAGAGGCAGAGCAATTTGAGCTTTTGCTTTCTCTCACAAAACGCATGCGCACCTCTGATGCAGTGATAACAGCAACTGCTTCTATGCAAAACGTGCAGGTAGAAAGTTGCTTTGTATCTTCAAACGGTGCGCATTTTGAACAAGATCTCTCTTTGGTTACAGTTGCACTTGAAGCCGTTGGACAAAAAAATGGTGTTGTACAAAAGCGCTCCAATCACGGATTGAGCGCGTACTCTTATCAGGGCGGAGCGGAGTTCATTGTTGGGCAGGTTCTGACACAGCAGGCTGATAAAGTGGCTATTCAACTGCACGAGCTCCTCGATGCTCAAGAGTGTCCGAACGAAAATACTCATCTTGTCCTATCTCCAGATCAAATGATGTTGCAGATTCACGAAAGCATAGGGCATCCGCTCGAGCTCGATCGTATTCTAGGTGACGAGCGCAACTATGCTGGCTCAAGTTTCGTAAAGCTCGAAGATTTTGGCCGTCTCAAATACGGTTCAGAAATTCTCAACGTCACTTTCGATCCAAGCGTGGAACATGAGTTTGCATCCTATGCCTTCGATGATTGTGGGCATCCTGCCGCGCGTGAATTTTTAATTGAAAAAGGTTTTCTGAAGCGTGGATTGGGGAGTCTTGAAAGCCAGGCTCGATCAGGTGTTCCTGGTGTTGCCAACCAGCGGGCCAGTTCTTGGAACCGTTCTCCAATTGATCGCATGGCAAACATCAATGTTGAACCAGGAAATACTTCTTTTGAAGATATGATCGCTGGTATTGAGCGTGGCATTTACATGGAATCGAATAAATCATGGTCCATTGATGACTATCGAAATAAATTTCAATTTGGCTGCGAATACGCTCGTCTTATTGAAAATGGGAAGTTAGGGCGGGTTTTGCGTAACCCAAATTATCGTGGCGTAACTGCAGATTTTTGGAACAAGTTGGTTGCTGTCGGCGATGCTTCCACTCTTGGTGTTTTTGGGACTCCATATTGCGGAAAGGGAGAGCCTAATCAGAGCATTCGCGTTGGGCACGCATCTCCTATGTGTGCATTCGCAGGAGTTGAAGTTTTTGGAGGTGCCGGATGAATATGCAAGGAAATTCCTTCTCAGAGAAAAATCTATCCGAAAATTTCGCGGCATTCTGTGAACTGTTCTTTTCCGCGCTGCAAAAAGGAGAGCATGCTCGAATCTCTCTCGCTGCCGAAGAAACACATTTTCTTCGCATGAGTCGCGGTGCCGTCCGACAAAATGGAATGGTTCAAGATGCGCAATTTGTATTGCAGTTCATGACAGATGCCGGACAATCGGTTGATCTCGGTGTTCCATTTGTCGTGGGTGAAAACCACTCAATTGCGCAGCTCGTCGCAGAAACTCTGAGCAAAGCTCGGGTCCAGGTGAAGGGTGTGCCTGTTGATCCTTATCTCAATCTGCCTTCTACTCTAACAACGAGCCGCGTTTTTCATCCAGGACGCGTGCTCAAGCCTGATGAAGCCGTAGATGCTCTCCTCGGCCAACTCAACACAGGCGATGACCTCGTTGGAATTTATACCGGTGGTTCAACCATTTCAGCGCTGGCTGATTCCGCCGGAACTCGACATTGGTTTGCAAGCGAATCATTTTTCGTTGATTATTCACTTTGGTTGCCAAACGGGCGCGCGGTGAAATCGAGCTATGCCGGCAGAGAATGGAACCAGGCCGACTACGAAGCTTCACTCGGGCTCGCGCGAAGTCAGCTCGAGATTCTCAAGAAGCCACAGCGGGTTTTGGAACCAGGAAACTACAAAGTGTTTTTGGCTCCCTCTGCCACAGCAGAGCTTTTGAATATGTTCTCGTGGGGAGCGGTGTCGGAGGGTGCTTTGCAGCGCAACGACAGCCCGCTTTGTGCAGTGCGCAAAGGTGAAAAGAGTTTCTCGCAGAAATTTTCGCTCCGGGAGAATTTTGATCTTGGACTCGCGCCGCGTTTTTCTGAAAACGGCGAGCTTGCTCCAGAAATGGTTCCGCTGTTTGAGAATGGCAAATTCATTCAAGCATTAGTCAGTGCACGCACTCAGAAAGAATTCGGAGTGCCGAGTAATGGCGCGGGTTCGGAGCGATTACGGACCCCTGAAATGGGGCATGGAAGTATGGCCTTGAGCGATGCCTTCAAGATGCTTGGTACAGGTCTGTATCTCTCTGATTTGCATTACCTGAACTGGAGCGACATGAACCAAGGTCGGGTCACGGGCATGACCCGTTATGCGTGCCTTTGGGTTGAAAATGGTGAACCGGTGGGCCCAATTCAAGACATGCGTTTTGATGAAACGCTCTTTCGCTGCTTTGGCAGTGAGCTCGCTGAGGTAACCCGCGAGGCGCATATCATTCCAGAGACATCCACATACAGCAAACGCGCATTGGGTGGAGCGAGAGTTCCTGGGATACTCGTGAATAATTTTCAATTCACGCTTTAGTGCGATTCATGTGTGTTGGGGTATCGAGGCTTGAATGAATCATGCGCATTAAGGTTCCATTATTTTTGAATTATTTGACAATTCTTAAAATTATTCCGTAGGCCGTGGAATAGGAGCCGATATCGAAGGAAGGGAGGGTGAGGATAATGAAAATATCCCGATTTGAATGGACCTTGCTTCTTCCGATACTTTCATTGACCGCGTGTGCACCGGGAAAAGTCTCTGGTGGGATTGGCTGTTCAAAAACATCGAGTGTTCTCAAAACTCCGACCATAGTCAAAGCCGATAGCGAATCTGCCTTTGATCCCGATAACAGAACCTCCCCCGAGGAACAGCAAAGTTTATTTTATAAACACTTCGGTCAATTTAAATCCAAAACAACTGGTGGCTATATTTATATCCAGTCACGCGCAGCCAACGATGTTATGGGTGCTGTTGCAGCGGATGCTCCTTGGTACAGATGCAGCGTGCTTCTAGAGTTTCCAAAATTGACGGGCGAAATTCGAGCTCCATCCATCAGTGGTTCACCGTGGTATGGAAAAACAGAGTCACAAATCGAAGCAGATAGATTTCCAGCGAGAGCAGATTCTTTGAAAGTTCGGATCTATTCTGCTGCACATTGCTTTGATTATTCTATCAACGACCGAGTTGTCTTGGCTCCGTTTTCTGTCACAGGACAGGATCTTCCTGCTTTTAACAATTCATATACAAACCTTGACGTTTCAATACCTGAACTTCTTGCAGTTCAGAATTTGAGAAAATCACTGACAGAAAAAGTGGCAGCGGGAACTATTACAAATCAAAATGCAATTGACATTCTGACGGCATTCCAGCCTGCCACTCGAAATATGCGAGATGTTTTTGGGCTTCCGGCGAATGGTTCGACACCATCATCGCCAAATGCAAAACAAAGCTGTCTGATACCGCCAAGCGACGCCGGAGATGCAAAACAATACACATGCGCAACATACCATGACATGATTGTTCTCGATGTTGAATTTAATGGCTTGTCTGCTGCGCAAGATACATTGTTGCGAGATTTACGAGATAAATCGGTATCCCAGCTCAAAAAAAATGAAAACGATGGCCCTGACTTGGCATCTGCAACTTCCGCTCCCATAGGCAGCCCATGGAAGGATTATGCGACGCAGCCGGGTTTCAGGATGTTTTTGGGAAATACTCTTCAACCGAGCTGCAACGATTTCTCGTATAACGAGACTACCACTCCAGGTGCCCCTGGTTCACCTCCAACTTTGACATACTCCTCCTCTCTCTCAAGCTCAGCACTAACGGCATGTCAATCGAATTTATATCCGGCAGATCCAACGTCCGTTGTTGGCGATTATGGCGCAAATCCTGGTGGTGATCCAAAACACTACCCGCGAGTCTACACAATCAAATTATCGTGCAAGGGTGTTGCTGCTCCTGAATGCGACGAGGTTCCAATCAACTCAATTCAGAATTTGCATTATATGCGCTACATGACACGTGAACGCCTGCGTAATTTCTCAAGATATAATATTGTGAGTGCATTGCCTCTGATGCCCACCGATTTGCTATCCTGCGGTTCCAGTGCAGCAGGAATATGCGCCGCCAGAGTTGAAGTTCAGAACACTCTCAACGCCGTAGCCCCAAATCTAACACTGAGTAATGTGTCGCTGAGTTCGGTAAATTTTATGTCCAGTACTTCACCTTACGGTAAAACAGAAAACCAAGTTGACGGTGCATTAGATGTCTGGAAAGACTTTTTCGCGGCAAACGATGAGGCCAACCGCACTGCAACCCCTTCCACGGGCGAAACTCTCGGTGGGACAATCCTGTCTGCGTCCAGTATGAACAGCTTTAAAAAACAACTCAATCCAATTAATTTTCTGGATCTCCATGCGAATTTCATTGTTCAAGACCGAGCACTTACGTCACTTCCAGAACCTACAAATATGGATCTGCGCCGCGCGTTTCTTAAACTTCCTATCAATAATATTATCGGGCTCAACGAATTCGCTAGTTTCACTATGGATGATCCGGCCGCGGACCCACGGCCCATTTACATTGATTCATGGAGTTCGTCCGATGGCTCTAGCAAAGGTGGTCGCTTTCTGCGTTTTTGGACAACTAAGAACCAACTCGATAGCTTCCTCGAGAACTTCACACTCAATAATTCATTTGGCGACAACTTTTCACCAGGGGATCCAAATTCTTATGTGGTTCTTTTTGACAAAGAGACGGTAAATCCACTGACAGATTTTATTGCGAAGATTCCGACGCAAGCGACTCTCCAGAAGGGAGACAGCGGATCAATTTTTACACTCGATGGTATTCCGATGTTCGCTCTCTCGACAGTGAACGGTGAACCAACTTCAGGTGGAGCGGCACTTGCTGCGATTCCTGTTGCGGCACCCGATACAGATGATGTTCTTCCGGGCGGTGGCTCAGGGGGCGGTGCTGGAGGTGGTGGAACAGTTGCTTCTAGAAGCGGTGCCGCTTGTAAATGATATTTGAAAGTATGCAGTCATTAATTTGGACGAATGTTTTACTAGCCCATGCTCTCGACCTTGTTTGATTATGAGTAACCGTAACGATTCACACATTTGATTGAGAGTTCAGATTTTCTTTTTAAGTAGATGTTATTGTTTTAACTTTAAAGCTAAGGTCGCTTTTCGTTTCCACGCCTCAGCATAATGAGAGTCATGTCATCTTCGTTCGATGGATCTTTCATGAACGAGCGCTTGTTTTGATGGAGTGTTTTCATCAGCGCTATTTCAAATTGTGTCTCGCCGCCCAGTATTTTCTTTTTTAATTGTCCTGCCCAGGAGAGCACTGTTATTCCGACTGGGACAATGCCGTCGGAATAAATCACAAGCAAATCATCGGCACCCATGACCTCTGTTTTTGGATTCCACTTTGCTTCGCCAAAGAGTTCGCCCCCCAAGCGTTCGCCAGCCGTGGTGACATACCGCAGCCCTTTGGAGTTCATAATCAATGCTCCGGGATGTCCAGCCGAGCTGATAGAAACCTCATTTGCATAAGGGTCAATAAGCGCAACCATGGCCGTGCAGTTTTCATTTTTGCGCAGTGCTGTGAGCCCTTCGTGAATCCGCAGTGGAGCAGTACAAAGGATCTCCTCTCGCGCCTTTTTATCAGTTGGGAATTCACTTTGACCGAGGCGGGAACACCAGAGGCTCCAGTGCGAACAAATCACGCTCGTGGAAAGAGATGAACCCACGCCGTGTCCAGTCACGTCAGCGAGGCAAACAGCGAGTAGCTTTCTGCCGTCGTCAAAGTGTATTTCACGAATATCGAACCAATCTCCAGCAAGTGCTTCCGCCGGATGATAAACAGCTCGCCATTTCCAAAGATCACTTTGAAATTTTTTATCGGGAAGCATACGCGCTTGAACGTCGTGACCCACTTTAAGTTCTTTTTCGATGACAGCCTTTTCCGCCATTTCCTGACCAAAGGTCAACATCCGTTTGGCGACTGAACCTACTTCCAGCAGTCCTGCGGTGAGGAGTGCTGGCATGAGCATCATGTGACGCCAGTCGAGTGGGTCGGTGAACGTGGGAACTCCTCGAAATTGATCAAAAAGCTCACTGCTATTTACACTCCCGTGGATGCACAGAGTCACGAAAGCGAGTGCAATTTGAACATGCGCTAGTGTTTTTGAAAGAGTGCTTTCTTCTTCTGTTGGAGTCGCGGTGGGGCCTGTGTGGTTTGATCCGTGTTTCTTTTGCGGCATGAGTCGGAGGTAAAAAACAACTGCAATGAGAACGAGCCCAAACAGGGCACTTGCTGAGTCAACCCAGAGAGTTGAGTTAACTTGGTACTTGGGGTCGAGCCAGTGTCCTGCAAGTGCAATACCTGCGCACACGAAAACGAAGATAATTCTGTGCCAAACTCGAATTCGCTTCAATTGAATTGAGAGTAATTTTTCAATAAACATGAGCAGGAGTGCAAAAGACGCTCCAAGGCTCAAATAGCTGAATGTGAGTTGCGGTAAGCTTAACGCTGCCGACTCTGCGAGAAATGAAAAGTAAGTATGAATGGCTCGGAAGGCTCCGAAGATCGCCAGCATGAGCATGGCTGGGCTATGGTCAAGCACCGCTGCCACGGCACCCATAACGAGAGGCAAGCCCACAAGAAGCTGCTTTGAGAGCGCAGCGCCGCTGTACTGTTTGTCGGTGAGACTCGTGTAGTCTCTGGCAGCACTTGGCTTAACAAGTGCAATGGGGAGGTCGAGCGGCCCAAAGTTTGGCAAGCCTTTAAAATTGACGATCATCTCAACGCCTTCGTTCTTTTCAAGTTGATTCAAACTCAATCCGAACGAACTATCGGAGATGTGGCCATACTCGGCCTCACCTGACATGTTACTACCAAGGAAGGTTGCGCGTTGTGAGTTGCGCGGAATGAGAAGAACCCATTCGTTTGAAGTTTTGAGTAGTTCTCTTTCTTCGCTGGTGAATTTGTATTTTAGATGCACTGTATTGGCTGGTTTCGATTGTTTGTTTGCACGTAGTTCGAAGTTAAGAATTGGACTCTCGAATTTTCGCAGTGGCATAGAGATTTTTACTTCGCCCCGCAGTGGGTCTTCATAGCAATCGGGAGAAGTGACCGCACCCTTTGCGTAGTAACAAAAATAATAGACTGCGTTCCACTCGACAAGCTGAATGATTTGCTGAGTTTGCATGAGAGATTTGAGATGTTGCCCGGCGTCAGCCATCTTTTTTTGGTGGGCCAAAATTCTTGAGAAAATCACAACGGTTGTGAGCAGACACAAAACGAGCAGAGTTTTTTTTACCAAAGAAACCTTTTGCATCTCACAGCGCCCAACCCATTTTACTCAATAAACTTCGGAGGGTTCGGCAATTGGAGGGAGAGGCTTTAGCTTTTTTTCAACCAGAGAGAGAAACTTCCTTTTTTCTTGAAGACTCATTCCGATACACACCGAGGAAGGTTTGCGGGGAAAGCTGAATGAGAATGCAAACGAGTCTCGCGATTTTTTCTCTTTGCGGCGTTTTAGCGTGCAAACCGAAAGCTGAGTCTGAACCGACAATGACCAAGGGAACTGTTCTCAATGGTCAGCATAAGTTTCGCCCATGGTTTGCTTCGATTCGAGTCTCACTTTCAGGAAATGCGATAGGCCGATGTAGCGGTGTTCTTGTTGGTCCTCGCCATGTGCTCACAGCTGCGCATTGCTTCGATGAAGCTGAATCAGTTTCTGCGATTTTTTATTCTGAGAATATGACCCCACAGCAGGTGAAGGTGGCCAGATGGAAAATTCATCCTCGATATTTGCAACTGAAAAATACAAAGGGGTTGGGTGGGGTTGCGTCTGACTTGGCGGTTGTGGTTTTGAACGAACCTCTTGTCCGCAGTTTCGCTAGCATCGAAAGTTCGCGGATGTTTTCCATTCGAGGCGGGCGTTACGTAGGAGCTGGGAGAATTGAGGATGACGTTCGCGACGGTAAAGTGCGCTATTCTCAGGGGCTGGATGCCGTGAAGAACGTCGAGCCAGGAGTGGGTGCTTCATGGCTTTCCAAGGGTGACTCTCTCATTTGTAACGGCGACTCAGGGGGACCCTTTTTTACATCAGGAGGGCGCCTCGTTGGCATTGCTTCCTCGGTGGGAGTGGCCTCTAATTCCAAGGACTATTGCGGTGCTGGAGATGTCGTTTATCACGCCGACGTCTATTCGAATATTCAATGGATTGCATGCACCTATAAAGGCTGGGGTGTTCCGCTTCCCGGTTTTGAAAAACCAACCTGCAAGTAGGTTCTCGTATCTTCAAAACGAAGGAAAGAGAGTCAGTTCTTCGTTCAAGAACTGACGCAATTTGTGTCGACCCTAAATTCACTCAGCATCTCGAGCCCAGCATCATCGAATTGCTCGCGGTAAACAACACGGTTGATTCCGGCGGCCGCAATGAGCTTCGCACAATTAATACAGGGGCTGTAGGAACAATACAGCGTTCCACCGCGCAGTTTTGGGCCATCGGCATAGATGAGGGCATTGGCCTCGGCGTGAATCACAATGCGATCTTTGATGGTTCTATCCCACCAATCGACCTTAGAGTCGTCAAATGAGGCAGGGGTACCGTTGTAGCCCGTTGCAACAACCCGGCGATGTTCATCAACAATCACACAGCCAACCTGACGTTTTTTGTCGGGGCTTCGTTTCGCAATAACCTCTGCCATTTCCAAGAAGTAGTTGTCCCAGCTAGGTTTTTCGTGGGTCATGAGATTGTCGTTCCTCTCCTCGGCTATGTCTTTCAAAGGCATATAATAGCTGACGGTGCTGACATCAAATTCTGATTTCAATTCCTGGGGTGCTGACCATGTTTTACTCGATGTCCAAGTGGTTACCTGCGAGCTTAGCGATTGTTTTGGCCACACAGAGTGGTTGTGTCAGGCGAACCTACAACGCGACCCCAAAAATCGTATCAGGGGCTCTGGTTGAGGAAAATGATCCAGTTTATACCAGTACTGTTTCGTTGGATCGCGAAGGAAAAGCCTTTTGTACGGGTTTTGTTCTCGACAAGCGAACAATTGTCACCGCTGCTCATTGTGTTGCCAACATAACTCAATATGCCAGCTTTAGCGTGGCATTTGGTAGTAAAAACAGAACACTGCAGAAGATTTTTGCTCTGACAGGCAAGCACGCATTGGCTCACCCAGGATGGGATAAGGCGGACCTTGGGCGGGTCGATATCGACCCACTGCCTCAGCAACCTAAGAATGATGTGGGCATCATTGTGCTCGGTGAAGATGCTCCAGAATGGGTAAAGCCGCTGCCAATTAAGGAAATTGGAGACATTTCGGTTGGTCGAGATGTGATTGTGGCGGGCTATGGTCTCACGAACCCACTCCCCCAAGATGTAGCGACAACCGAACCCAGAGGCTTCTTGCGCAAAACTCAAGGGAAGCTTTCAGCGGTGAATGATGCTGGCAAAGAGTTAATTTGGGATGCGCCGCAAGACAACCCTAGGGCAAGTTCGTGCCATGGCGACTCCGGGGGCCCGATGTTTTATGTTGAGGACAATGGAAGTCTGACGGTGATTGGAGTGACTTCTCGTTCCTACAGTTTAAAAACAGATTGTTCGCAAAAAGGGGTTTACACAGATGTGCGAAAGCATACTGAGTGGATAAAGACTCATAAGGAAAAAATCGCAAGCAGCCTCATTAATCCTGGCGACTGGCATCATCGTTATTTTACCTCAAAAGAAGGAATCAAAATTGCTTTAGATTTTCGTCTCAAGGACTTTGGAACAGAATATGTCTCAACTGAGGTGTGGTTGAATGTGAGTCATCCCAGTTTCACCGGAACGGAAATTATGACGGCAACTTTATCAAGCTATATAAATTCTCTCACACAAGAAAATCTCAAGTTACAATTTGCTGGTGATGGCAGATTCACAGCAAAGTTTGAGAAATTCTCTGACGAAAAAGTATGCGCAATTGCATCACGGTGGGGAATTAAACAAGACGTTGCTGTTCAGATAAATGGAAAAGCTCTGGCGGACCAGAGCAGCGGAAGTGAGGCCTTTGAATTTAAATTTTGTGAGTGAATTCTGAACTCACTCATCGTCTGTGCTTTGCCTCAATGTTGCAAGAACACTGACATCATCAAGAGTTGTTGTGTCTCCCAGACTCTCATGTCCCGTGGCAACATCGCGCAGGAGTCTGCGCATAATTTTTCCACTGCGTGTTTTTGGCAACGAATCGGTGAAGCGAACGTGATCTGGTTTAGCGAAGCTTCCAATGATTCCCCCCACATGAGAAATGAGCTCTCGTGCGAGAGTGTGTCTTTTGGTGTCGTTCCAGTCGGCAGATTGTTTGACCTCATTTTTGAGAGTCACAAATGCATAAATGGAAGTTCCTTTCACTGAATCAGGAACTCCTACAACCGCCGACTCAGCAACACTGTGGTGATCAACCAAAGCGCTTTCCACTTCCATTGTGCCAATGCGGTGACCAGCGACGTTGATGACATCATCAACGCGGCCAATAATCCAAATGTCGCCATCTTGGTCTTTAAATGCACCATCGCCCGTGAAATAGTAGGGATCTTTTTGCATTCCGCTTGGGCCTGAAAAAGTGTTCCAGTAGGTTTTAGCGTAGCGTTCTGGATCGCCATGAACGGTGCGCAATTGTGATGGCCAAGGTTTGGTAATAACGAGCTTGCCACGGTGACCATTTGCAACAGACTTGCCATGATCATCGACCACATCTACCGATATACCGGGAAGCGGTCGCGTTGCAGAACCTGGCTTGAGGGGCGTGATACCAGGCAAAGGACTCATCATCACGCCACCCGTTTCAGTCTGCCACCAGGTATCTACAATCGGGCACTGACTCTTTCCGATCACCGCGTGATACCACTCCCAGGCTTCCGGATTAATAGGCTCACCTACCGAACCCAAAAGTCGGAGCGAGTTGAGATTACTGTTGAGTGGCCATTGATCGCCTTGTCGCATAAATGCACGGATTGCCGTTGGTGCAGTGTAGAAAATAGAGATCTTTTCCCGTTCTATGATGCGCCAAAAACGTCCATAATCTGGAAAATCGGGAGCACCTTCGTACATGTAAACAGTTGCACCGGTAGAAAGCGGACCATAAACCACATAGCTGTGTCCAGTCACCCAACCGATGTCGGCAGTGCACCAGTAAATGTCGTTCGGTTTAATATCAAAAACCCATTGGCATGTGAGGTTTGTCCACAAAGCATAGCCTGCAGTTCCATGCACAACACCCTTTGGTTTTCCTGTTGTGCCGCTTGTATATAGAATAAATAAAGGATGCTCTGCCGGAAGCGATTCGGCAGGTTGCATGGAACCTTGAACCTGAACATCATGGAACCAAAAATCTCGGCTTTGATGCATGTGAGTTTTTTCGAATGCCGTCTGAGATTTGGAATATGCGGAGGAGCTTGTTTCTCCGAGTCGGTCTACCACAATGACTTTTTCAACACATGCACTCTCGGCAACAGCTTTGTCCACCGCAATCTTAAGCGGAAGTATTTTGCCGCGGCGGAACCCACCATTTGCCGTAATGACACATTTGGCTTTGGCATCAAGGATTCGATCACGAAGTGATTCTGCCGAGAATCCGCCAAATACGACGGTATGTGTTGCGCCGATACGTGCGCATGCAAGCATCGCAACAACCGATTCAGGTATCATGGGCATATAAAGCGCAACGCGATCGCCGCGAGTGATTCCAGCTTTAATGAGACCTTCGGCAAAAGCGCAAACCTGTGCATGAAGTTGTCTATAGGTGAGCGTAGTTCTCTCGGTTGGCGTGCCATCTTCACATGGCTCGCCTTCCCAAATGAGCGCAGTTTTTTCAGCAAATGAACCCTTGAGATGCTTGTCGAGGCAATGTTCACTGATGTTTAATTCACCATCTGCAAACCATTCAACAAAAGGTGGATTCCATTTCATAGGCGTTGAGAATGGTTTCTTCCATTGAATGTTTTCGCGAGCGAGAGAAGCCCAATGCTCTTCATAATTGTTTGCAGCCGAATGCATTAGTTTTTCATAATCTGTTTTGTTGAGATTAGCCTGCTTTGAGAAAAGTTCGGACGGTTGAATGACACGTTGATTAAAAATCATTGTTCAAGCCTTTCTTCAGGAGCAAATAAATAATTCGAAAAGTTTCTCAGTGAGAGAGGGTCTTTGCTTTCGTGTTTGTTGTTAACTTCTGACCGATTCTGCGAAATGAATATTTCGCCCACAGCACTGATTCTGCTGCAAGTGCAATTACGAGGGAAAAACACCCGGCACTGAGAATTGCAAGCAGTGAGAAGTGCGGAATTTTGAATAGTTTGCTGACGGCATTTGCAACAAGTGAACGACTTGAGTGGAAAGTGATAAGCATGACGATGCAGCTAAGAAATAAGAAAACCAAACGTCGCTTGAATCCTCGTTCCGTAAGTCGGAGCAAGAATGGGGCTGTTGCTGCAGCAACAACGACACTCTGCCACCAAGGAATGAGTGCCAGGCAAAGCGTGCACAAGAGAATCCAAAAAAATTCGTGCATGATGTTTCTCATTTTCTCGACTCCAGCTGAATGCGTTCACGAGTCAGGCTCTCCTTGAGGCTACCTTGCTGAACAAAAAGCAGTTCATCTAGCTCACCCTTAAGCCAGCGAGTTTTCATGTTGGTGTATAGTTCGCTCCCCACATGTCCCGACTGACCTCCTGGATAGATTCCCCAAGCCTTAGGTTGTGCTTCAACCCAAGTCACGACCATCCGCCAGCTTGGGCCGTGCTTTGCTGTGATTGCATTTACGGTGTTTCCGTTACCGCCTGTTGGGAGTTGTTCGAGTCCGAAGCCCGCAAGGTTGGCAAGATGGGGTATCGCTGTGCCTCGGAGTCGCCCCCACGGCGGGAATTCATCATCAATTCCATTCTTGCTGGAAAAAATTTTGAGTGCTTCGATACTTCTGTCGAATGCTTGTCTAGCGAGTTCGGGCAAGGAGCTCAATTTGGGAACGCTCGGAGTCCGTGGCCATTCTCCTTGAGTGTTACCCACAATGAGCTCCATTGTTCTATCTTCAGAGGGGCTCTTGAAGGTAGGCTCAGGAAAAGTTTTTTCCCAGAGCATTGTATAAAACAGATCCCACCATTTCGACCAAATTGCCGCCGCGCTGCTGTCGGCGTTGAGCTCGTAATTCCAATTTGAAAGTAAACGGACGGCCTTTTGCGCTTCGGCTGATTTTGTCCGGCCTTCTATCCACTTCAAGAAAATCGGGAGCAATGTTTTTGCTCTCAGATCAACAACGTCATTTTGCAGATTCATGAGCGCACCGATTGTTACCGGAGTCTCAGATGTGAAACTAGAGAGCTGTTGAGCAATTCGAGTTCCTCGCAGATAGCTTGTGAAACCCCAATCTCCGGAAGCGTATCCCACCGTTGGTTCGAGAGTGGGTTGTTGGTTGGCAGTTGATAGAAAACCGCGCTCTGGTGACCAGCTTTGAGGAAGGTGGGTGAATGGAATGAAGTCTTTCCAGTCACTCGCAGTTTCGGTTCCGTCGAGTACGAAGCGGCCATGACCTGGTTTGCGCAAAGGAAATTGGCCGGCCTGAATAAAGCCAATCGAACCCGTTTTGTCGGACATTACAAAGTTTTGTCCTGGGGCATCGTAGGCTTTCAATGCATTTTTCATGTCACGAACTGTGCGGGACCGATTTAGATTATGGAACACTCTATATTCGTTGCTGGGCTGGTGGCCTGTCCACTTCATTGCGAACGAAATTGTGTTTGTTCCACCATTCTTTTTTTCAAGTTCTAATTCTTTTGCAATTGGGCCTAGGTGGGTATTGATTACTTCTATGTTTTTAGGTTGCTGGCCTTTAATTTTTATGGTCTCTATTTTTATTTCTGAATTTTTCCATTGTGACTCATGCAGGTAACGTGGTGTTGGTTTCGATTTATCGAACTTCATCGCATACCAGTCGATGACGTCCGCACCTGCATTGGTAATTCCCCAGCTGACGTTTTCATTGAATCCAATAATCACGTGTGGAAGTCCGGGAAGTGATGCGCCATAGATGTTTACGCTGGGAGAGGTTAATTGAATCTCGTACCAGATAGACGGTAGTTTGAGATCAAGATGCGGATCGTTCGCTAGAACGGGGTAGCCATGCGAGGTATGAACACCGTCAACAACCCAATTATTACTGCCATTGGTGCCCGAGGTGGAAGATCTAGTTGAAGGACCAATATCTGAAAGTTTGAGAAGTCCTTCGAGCAGGAAGGGGGATGACGGGTTACTGAAGCCATAGAGATCGGCGGTCGACATTTGAGAGATGGAGGCGTCGAGAATGGGCGAGCTGCCTGCAAGAAATGAAGGAAACAAATTCTCCAGCTCTGATATGGAAAACTTTTGTAAGGCATTCGTGAATTTGAAATCTTCGAAGTGACCAGACAACGTCCAGGTCATTTGTTTGTGAAACAGGGCGCATTTGAGTGGCGTCCAGGGCTCTGGTGCATAGCCTAGAAGTTTATATTCGATCGGGTAATTAGCTGTATCGAGTGATTGAATGTATGCATTTACACCGTTCGAATACGAAACGAGCACCTCAAATTGTTCTGGGTCACTTTTTTTCAAGAATTCAATTTCTGCTTCTGCTGCTGCAAGAAAACCCAATTTTCTCTGTTTAATGTCGAACCCGAGAGCCTTTGGGCCGAGAATTTCTGCAACTCGCCCAGCCGTAGCAGCTGTTTGGAGTTCCATTTGCCAGAGTCTGTCGCGGGCTGTTGCGTAACCTTGTCCAAATGCCAAATCGTAGTCATTACCAGCGACCACATGAGGGACCCCACGAGCATCGATGGAGATGCTGACCACTGAGCGCAACCCGGTGACATTGAGCTTTTGTAAGGTGTTGCTTTTGGGAGGCGAGGGAGCATTGCGAAGGTAACCAGTTGCTGGGCTTAAAAATGTTCCCAAAGGCGGAATTGGGCCTAGTGGAAGACTAAGCAGTGCAGCAATAAATAAGAAAACGCCCCACGTGCCTAGAATTCTAAGAAGGTAGGGGCGTTTTTCTTTGGGTTCGGACATTGGTCCTGCTCTCCGGTGAAACAATGCGGTTAGATTTAGGTTCCGCAGATTTTCACCGGAAATCAGTCAACTGTAAACAGTCTCAGTTCGACCAGGTCTTCATAATATCGATTGGCTCTTTGCCAACAGCATCCTTACGGCTCAGTTTGATGCGTCCTGTGCGGTCAATTTCAATGACCTTAACCATGACTTCGTCGCCTTCCTTGACCACGTCTTCAACTTTATTGACGCGTTGCGCAGCAAGTTGAGAAATGTGAACCAGACCTTCGACTCCAGGTTTGATTTCAACAAATGCGCCAAAGTCGGAAACCTTCTTCACAATCCCCAGATACACTTCATTGATCTCAGGGTCGCTTGTGAGGAAATGTATCATGCGCTTAGCTTTCGCTGCCGCTTCACCGTTGTTTGAAGCGAGGTTGACCACTCCATCATCACCGATATCAACCTTACAGCCTGTGTCGGCAACAATCTTCTTGATGTTACGTCCGCCAGGGCCAATGAGGTCTCTGATTCGTTCCGATTTGATTTTGATTTGCTCAATACGAGGCGCTCGGCTGCTGAGGTCTTTGGCTTTTCCAAGAACAGAAGTCATCTTGCTCAGAATATGAAGACGACCTTCGCGAGCTTGCTCGAGAGCACGTCGCAGAACGTCAATTGAGACTCCGGCAATTTTCATGTCCATTTGCAAAGCGGTGATGCCGGATTTACCTCCAGCCACTTTGAAGTCCATGTCTCCCAGCGCATCTTCATCACCGAGAATATCGGAGAGAATGGCCACATTGTTGTCTTCTTGGATGAGGCCCATTGCAATTCCTGCAACTGGCTCAAGCAGAGGAACACCAGCGTCGAGCATTGCGAGTGTGCCTGAGCAAACTGAGGCCATCGACGAGGATCCGTTTGATTCAGTGATTTCTGAAACCATGCGAATTGAGTACGGGAAGCGCAAACGGCTTGGAACAGAGGCACGCAGCGCGCGCTCTGCAAGATTTCCGTGCCCAACTTCGCGGCGGGCAGGAGCGCCAAGGCGTTTGGGCTCGCCAACGGAGTAGCCGGGAAAGTTGTAATGCAGCATGAAGTGTTTTTCTTCAAGCGGGCTGTAAACACTTTCACTGCGCTGAGCATCGTCCGATGTACCAAGAGTCACAACACCCAGTGACTGAGTTTCGCCGCGGGTGAAAAGGGCCGAACCATGAGGGCGCTTGAGAACTTGTACCTGACAATCGATCGCACGGATGTCGGTAGATTTACGACCATCGACACGGCGGTTGTCGCGAATGATGTTTGTGCGAAGTGTTTTGTAGCAAGCCATTTCGAAAAGATGCGCGAAATCAGCGGCAATTGCGCCATTGTCGCTGGCAGGAATCAGCTCGGACTTGGCAGCCAAACGGATTTCGTCCACGGCATTTTTGCGATCCGACTTTTTGGCAATCGAATAAGCATCACGCAGAGCGCCCGCATATTTCTTGTCGAGGGCTTTTTGGATCGAAGCGTTTGAAGGAGCTTTCGGTACTTCGCGTTTTGGCTTGCCAACTGCGCTGCGAAGCTCTTCCTGGACTTTGCACATGATTTTGATGTGCTTGTGTGCCAGTTCGATTGCCTCAAGAATAAGTGCCTCAGAAACAAAATTGGCACCCGATTCAACCATCAAGATACCTTCAGCCGTGCCCGCAACAACGATGTCGAGGTCGGAGCCAAGCTCTTCGATTTCGGAAGGGTTGATAAGGAATTTGCCATCTCTGTGGCCAATACGCACACCGGCAATTGGGCCATTAAATGGTAGGTCGGAGATGTGCAGTGCAGCGCTCGCTCCAAGAATTGCCAGTGGAGCGGGGGAGATTTTTGGATCAACCGACATCACTGTAGCAACAATTTGAACTTCGGTGAGAAATGTTTCGGGAAACAAGGGACGAATTGGGCGGTCGATCAAGCGGCTTATCAGGACTTCGCGCTCGGAAGGCCTTGTCTCGCGTTTTACGTAGCCACCAGGGATACGGCCGGCCGAATAGAGCTTCTCAATGTAATCAACTGCCAACGGAAAAAAGGAGGCAGTGGGCGAGGGAGCTTTAGCGCCCGTAGCACACACAAGCACCTGGGTATCACCACAGGTAATTAACACCGAGCCGCCAGCCTGTCTGGCCATGCGACCGTGTTCAAGTGTGATTTCGTGATCACCCACGCGAATGGTTTTTTCAACAATATTAAACATATGGAAACCTATAGAACTGGTGGTCCGTGCAACGAGGCGGGTCACAGACCGGAGAGCGTTTATCCTCCCGACCATTCGAGAGTCCCAGCGCACCATGCGCCAGCTTTAAGCAAATGCCTAACGTCAGTTGGCACCCTAGCAAAGAAGGCTGAACGGCGAAAGGCAAACCGACCTTGTTCTTTGGCTCTTGCGCGTTGTAATGAGGCTCAGTATGCCAAGGAGCATGGTTTTTCTTTGGAGTCTCGCATGCCTGTATTCAAAGTTCTGCACTTTCCCCACGTCTTGCTGCGCAAGCCCTCAACCCCAGTTGAAAAGTTTACACCTGGTTTGAGGCAGTTTGCTGCTGACATGATTGAGACAATGAATGCTTACGAAGGTATTGGGTTGGCCGCTCCTCAAGTTGGAATCTTAAAACGGCTCATGGTGGTAGATGTTCGCCCCTATTTTGAGAATGCATCTCTAAAAGAATGGCACGGAACTTACACTTATTCGATTGATGGGAAACAGCTTGAACTGCCTTCCCCTTTAATCCTCGTAAATCCGGTGATCACCACAAAAGAACAGGAAATCATTTTTCCTTTCGATGGATGTTTGTCATTTCCAGGTGTCGATCGTGGTCAGACAACCCGTTGGAAAAAAATTATTCTCGAAGCCAAAAACATTGACGGGCTTGCCGTGCGGATTGAGAGCGATGGAATATTGAGCATTTGTTTGCAACACGAAATGGATCATCTTGAAGGAGTTCTTTTCATCGATCGAATTGACGGAAAAGTGGTCGAAGATGAGGTTGTTGCAGAGATTCAAGATCACGAAAGCGACGCTTCAACACGTCGGCGCATGAAAAAAATGAAGTTGGTTGATGCGCGCTCTCAAAAACTAGATTTTTTGTGAATTAATAGAGAGCTGGATGCGTGTGGAGATGGTCCACAAATTCAGCAATCTCTTGTTTAACATTGTCAGGTAAATTTGAAAAATTTGGCATCTGCGAGCCAGTCAAACCCTCGTTCAGAGTTTTCACGACTCCCTGAACGCTCAGCCCGTTTTTCAAGCCCGAGGGTGATGGTTCGAGAAAATTGGCTGGTCTGCGATTGAGAGTTTGGCTCGTAGGGCCATTTCCTCGTCCATCTGGACCATGACAGCCTGCGCAGTATTGAAGAAAGTGGTATCTCCCTTTTGCCTGAGTTTCGGTGAGTTTGAATTTAGCTTGCGTCTCCGGATCGAGAGCCCACGGTGCTGGTCCCTTGTGAAAGAGAAGGCCAACAGGCGATGAATCGAAAAATGCAGGAAGGATTAAGAAGCCAAATGCTACGAGTGCAAAAACGCCAGTTATTGTGAGCGCGATTGCCCTCATTGGCAGAGGTTTCGGATCATTTTTGTTTTGACTCATGAAGGACTCCATTTCTTTGCAAATCAGAGTGCTCGACCATCCTCTCGATCGCAAGTCCCTAACTCCGTTTAGCGGCGCTGGGGTATATATTTTTCTCGCGGCAGAGCGTCGACTTATTGAAGACAAACTCTCCCATCCGGCCTTGTTGCTTCAAGTTCTTCGCGATGAACTTGAAGTTTGTTACATTGGGAAGGCCAAACATCTGAATCAACGTCTTCAAACCTACCGTGGCGCAGGTTCTGCGTCTTCAGGAGATTGGCACAAAATTAATAGACTGGGTGAACTGGCTCGAAGTGTTTTGCTGGTGCCAACGCCGTCGCATTTTGAAGCGTGTTTACTTGAGCTTCTGCTGATTAGAATTCTCGTTCCAAAACTAAACTACATGAGCACCCGTGCTGGAAAACTTTATTTTGTGCAGCAAGATACGGACGCTCATGAATTGTCTGCTGGCACGCGCAGGCGCCCCAAGCTCAAAACATGGGGCTGCATGCGACTTAAATCGGAAATACGTGCAGCATTTGAGGCTTTCAATGAGGGCTTAGAGTTTTACGATCCGGATGCTGGAGTGCTTAGAGTGCGGCCTGCTGATTCGAGCTTTAGGCGTGTTTCTGCAACGCGAAGATTCTCTCTTTATGTGAATGAAAAAAACTATGCCCCTGTTGTGGATGTTCTCCGAGGCAAAAGAACTGGTCTCATGGAAGCACTTTGGCGAAGTATGCGTCATGCAGCGCAAGCTCAACAATTTCATCAGGCGGCGCACTTGCGAGATCTTTTTCTTTCTTTGCGACAGCTACAATTCCAGCTCAGGCGGTCGCGAAAGATAATGCGGCGTTTGCGTAACAATCATTTCGTCATTGGTTTTAAAAAAACCAATGAGCAGAGAGAATATGTGCTACGAAAGTTCACACTTTCTTCCGTCGCCTTTGTTCAGAATTCTAAGCCAACTGCCGAGTCGCACTTTGAGAGCATGATGAGCTCTGCAATCGAGGTTTTTAAAACTGAACTCGATGGCGAGGGTGAAGCAGAAAGGCTGAGAGTGAATTTTGAATTTCTTCGTTTGATGCTATGGTGGCTCGACAATCAGCCTGAAGATTGTGTCACCCGCTCAGCAGAAAATGCCTGACCAGGTTGCACTTTTTGAAGTAATTGAACCCAAATTCAATTGAGGAACATCGGATGAATTTACGCCAGAAACACTTTTTTGCTTCTGAATCCTTTGGCGTTCGTGTGTTTGCATCAGTATTTGCACTGGTTGCCGCAAGCTCAACGGAGCGCTCTGATGCCGCAACTGCTCAAGTAAACGGACAGGCGGCGTTGGTGGGCGAGTTTATTTCAAACTTGCCGCCGAGTAGTGCCGAGCTCAAGGGGTTGAGAGTTCCTCTAGGTCTGACCATTGAGGGCCGTGCATCTAGCAATCTTGGAGTCTTTCTCGACTTGCGATTCAACGCAAATCAGTACCCAAACACGGCTTTTTCCCTCGGAAACACTGAGGACATGGATATCGATGCTGGCTTGAGTGGCTTTGAAGTGAATCATCCATACACGCTCACTGGTGGTCGTGGAGAAAAACGCGAAGCTCTCAAAGTTAATCAGGCATTCGTTCAATATGACAGCAGCGAAGCGGGACGATTTCGGGCGGGGCGCATCCCGCGTCATTGGGGTTTGGGTTTATGGCTTGATGATGAATGGAAACCCGAAGGCGGAACTCGTTCGGCTTCCGACGCGGTTTCTTACACGGTCGATTTCCCATCGGCGCTCTCATTGACAGGATATTGGGAAAAGATTTCTGAAGGGAGTTTGAGCTCACGGGGCGATGATGCCGATGCCCTGACAGGAGAGATTCTGATTTCTGATGAACTCACTGACGCAGGTTCCTCTGGGTTAAGCCGAAAGCTCGGACTCGCATTCAGCAAGTACGACCATGCTGATTCCAACACAGAGCTCCGCATTCTCGATATCTTCGGAGTCTTTGCCTACGGAAGAATGGGGCTTGAGGGCGAAGTCAATTGGCCAACAGGTAAAACTAAATCATTGGCCTATTCGTCGGCCGGTGGTGCAACCGTGGCACAGCAGTGTCCGGAAATCTCAAATCCTAAGAAATTATACATTTCTTGTGATTCGCAAACAGTGGAAGGTTTGAATATTCTTGCACGCGCCCGATATCAACTCAGCGGTGGCGTAGCATCTGCCGACAAATCCGCGAAGCTGTCACAAACCGAAGCGGCACGCGTGCGTCGACCCACGAGTCAGGTTGCCGAGTCGCAAATTATCTCTCTTACGGGCGGATACAGCAAAGGCGATTCTGACGCATTTGATAATGTGACTAATCGAGATTCAAAAATAACAGCTCTTCCGATGCACCCAAACGTACGACCTGCTTTTTTAATGTTCAATCCGCTCTCAGCAAACGTGGCAGGTATGCCGGGGGCAATTGTTCGCAACGTGATCTTCGCCAGAGCCGACTATAGCTTTGAATCACCAACATTTGGGATGCTCACACCTGCTGTCATTTTTGCTCGTCTTGATTCGTTGAATAAAAATACTGCGAGTGACGCCAAAAAGTTCGGGGCTGTGAATAACATTGGTTTCGAAGTCGATGTTAACTATTCATACAGGACAATGGATGGTGTTCGTTTGTCTTTGGATGGTGGTCTTTGGGTCCCAGGTGGAGCTTGGGAAACTTCTGGCGTGAAGTCCGAAACTGTCTACGGATTGCGGGCCACTGCATCAACATATTTCTGAGTTTTGTTTTAAAGGCCCCGAATGAAATTCGAAGGGTCAACTTTGCGCCCTCCCACTTCCACTTCATAATGGAGGTGGGGGCCTGTCGTTCGTCCTGTGGCTCCCACAAGACCAATTAAATCGCCTTTTGAAACTCGAGTTCCAACCCTCACGAGAATTTTTTGCGCGTGTGCGTAGCGTGTTACGACTCCGAATCCGTGCGCAATTTCTACAAAATTTCCATAGTCATCTGCGGTTCCTGCGCGCACCACTGTGCCATTGGCCGCTGTTCGGATTGGCGAACCCATGGGTGCTGAAATATCAACACCCTGATGCATTTTGGCTTCACCTGTAAACGGGCTCGATCTCATCCCGTAAGAGGAAGTTACGAGACCCTTCACCGGAGAAATGGTGGGTGTTTGTGACAACCTGACGCGATAGCCCTGTAGTTCCCGGAGCAACGCGCTTAGGCCGTGCAGCTGTGCGGAGCTTTTGACTCGAATATCGCTGAGTGCTGCAAATAAATCACGGAACTCGAGGTTATCGACGTTAATGTTGCTGCCGACTGCCTGTGCAGGAAGGTCAATTTTTTTATCTTCATCTTGTGAGTTTTGTTTAGCAAGATATTGGGCCGATTCGAATTTAAAAGGATAACCGCTCGCTTGATTCGTGCGGGTTGATTCACTCTTCAGCCCTGCTCTTGCGCGCAGGGTCAAGCCAAAGCCGTTTACCTTTTTTTTTTCGCTTCTCGGGTCAAGGCTTGCGGCCTCCTGGCGCACCTGATCAGAAATATGACCAACCTGTGCCAAATTCGCTTTGACTTCTTGGAGCTTTGCCACAAGTGCTGCGGCCTCTGAGCGAATTGCGGTATTTTCACCCCTCAGCTTTTCATATTCGCCCTGCAAGCTCGCCATTTTGACGAGATTTGCAGACAGAGCGCTGACCAATCCGAGCAACCCACAAAAAAGAGCCAGCGCCGAATAGAGCGCTACTTTGGGAATGCGAACGCGGCGCGAGGTGGCACTTTCGTTTGGGATATAAATGAATGTGACGCACGACAACCGGGAAAACCAACCACCACGCGTTGTCACCACCACAGGTGGCTTGGACGCATAAGGTGATTTTGTGTTTCCGAATTTGCCTGACACTCGGTTGTTCCTCATTTAATGGCTAAGCGTTGTTCGGATGCGCAGAAAACCAACTTGAATCCCAAATTTACCTGTCGAGTCAAAAAAAACGCAAAACCATCTTTTTAAAGCCTAAGTATCCAAGGCGACTAAAAGAACTGTGATGTTATCTTCGCCTCCTCGCTCTTTTGCGATCTCGATCATGTGCTCTGCCACCCAATCGAGGTCGTCTTCCATCATGAGGTCTGCCATTTCTTTTTCGCTCAATTTGTTTGAAAGCCCATCGCTACATAGGAGAAATCGATCGCTGCGGTAGGGCTCGAAACTGAAGACATCGACTTCCTCATCCTCCTGATATCCAACGCATCTTGTGATCACACTTTTCAATTGCGAGGCCAAGGGTGAATCTGGGCTCAAAACTCCCGCACGCAGCTTTTCTTGAAAAAGGCTGTGATCACAGGTTAATTGATAAAAAAGTCCGGCTCGAAGGAGGTAGCATCTGCTATCACCAACATGTGCAATGCATGCTTTGGGATCTGTAGTGTTGCCGCCGTTGACCCTTGTGCGCACAGGGAACCAAAGCGCTGTAGCAGTGGTTCCCATTCCTCGCAGGTGGGGTAGTTCCAGTGAACGAGAGTAAATACTGATACAGGCTGAGTTTATTCCTTGCCGCATGATGATTTCGCGTGTGCTCGAGTCAGAACTAAAAAGCTCTCGGAATCTGGCCGTCACTTCGGCGTGAAGGGTTTCAACGGCCAGTGCGCTCGCGACTTCACCACCTGCCCGGCCACCCATTCCATCGGCAACCATGTACAGGCCAACCCCGGGTTCAGCCAAGTAAGCATCCTGGTTGTTTTCACGAACAATCCCCACGTCACTGCCGGCGGCATGGCGCATGTGAACCCCGTTCCATTCGTTGAGCGGACGTTTTGTACTTTTATCTGGATTATTTCTGGGATCCATACCTACCTCTGGCGTTCAAGCTGCATCGATAGTTTCTCTTATTGCTCGAAAGTAAGGCAGGAAAAGTGACCATCACGTCAAAATTGACGCAGTGAAGTTTGGTCCACGCCAGAAATTGATCAGAAAGACGAAACGCTTGCCGAGGGATGGTGAGAAAGAATGAGTGGCCTGGTCGGCAGGGTTCGAACCTGCGACCATCGGATTAGAAATCCGATGCTCTATCCAGCTGAGCTACGACCAGACACAACTGACTTACCACACCTCCGTCACGTTGCAAGAGAAGGGGCCTTCGGAAATGGCTGGTGCTCGCATAGTTGAGATAATCAAACGCTCGAATCTGGTTGGTCAAGCCGACCTGGCGCGAGCTTTGGAGTTCTCGGAGCGGGACGGAATTCCTTTGGCTCTGTTTTTATTGCGAAACAAAATGGTCGCCGAAGATGCTCTCATGAGGAGTTTATCTGAGGGCCTAGGCGGAATTGAGGTTGTAGCTCCAGATAAAATGGAGATCGATCAATCTATTCTCGCAAGCGTTCCTCGGGACATGGTGTTGCAGCATCGTATCGTTCCTATCAATAAAGTGACCAATAACTTGATACTTGCAGTTGGGGACCCCACGAACCTTGGAGTCTTCGATGCGATTTCTGCAAAACTTGGGGTCAAGATTCGGCTCAAGCTTGCGAGCGAACTCTCCATTCAAAACGGCATCAGTCGTTACTACGGAGCAAGTGACGAGGCTGCAAAGATTGCAGCCCAGCAGAAATCAATTCAACAAAAAGCAGCTGCTGCCCTCGCCAATATTCCCCTCGGCGGCGCCAACGAAAATGGTGAAAGCTACGTAATCACCTATGTTGAAAGACTAATGCTGGTTGCTGCGCAGAAGCGCGCGAGTGATATTCACATTGAGCCATTTGAGCAGAGCCTTCGAATTCGACTGCGAGTTGATGGTTCATTGCTCGAGTTCAAGCCTCAGGCCCGTTTCGAGTTTAAAGATGCTTTGCTTTCGCGAGTTAAATTGATTTCCGGACTGGATATTTTCGAAAAAAGACTCCCTCAAGATGGAAATGCGAAGCTGGAAATTCCTGGGCTCGGGAAAATGGATTTTCGCGTGAGCAGCTTGCCTTCTGTTTGGGGCGAAAAAATTGTTCTTCGTTTGCTCGACAAAAGTAATCTGCAGCTCGACATGACTCAGCTCGGATTTGACAGTGAACAACTCAGTCAATTTAAGGATTCAATACTTAAGCCATTTGGTATGGTGATCGTGACTGGGCCTACTGGTTCTGGAAAAACAACGACTCTTTATTCCGCTCTTAATGAATTAAATCGAATTACAGATAATGTTGTCACGGCTGAAGATCCGGTGGAATTTACAATTCCTGGCATTTGCCAGGTTAATGTTCGGCCAGATATTGAATTCACGTTTTCAAAAGCTCTTAAAGCATTCCTGCGACAAGATCCAGATATCATCATGGTGGGCGAAATTCGCGATCTCGAGACTGGTGAAATAGCAATGAAAGCAGCTCTTACTGGTCACATCGTTCTCTCGACATTGCACACCAACAACGCTGCAGAGAGCGTTGAACGGCTTAGAAATATGGGCATAGACAGATTCACAATTGTCTCTGCTTTGAACTGTGTTGTTGCACAGCGTCTTGTTCGAAAGATTTGTAATGAATGCCGAGTTGAAGATTCTGTTTCCGCTGAGAAACAGATCGCTCTTGGTTTGCCCAATAAATACGTCGGAAAATTCAAAATATACAGGGGTATGGGGTGTGATAATTGCAACAATACAGGTTACCGCGGGCGTGCTGCAATTTATGAAGTGCTCGTGGTAAACGAGCCAGTTAAAAGAGCAATTGTAGACAATCTCACGGCCATCGATCTGAAAAGAATTGCAATGACTGATGGCATGCAAACTTTAAGGCAGAGTGCATGGAAGAAGGTCTATAAAGGGGTCACGACGATTGATGAATTGGTTGAGGCAAGTGGATCTGATGATGACGCAAAATCAGCAGCACAGCGAGCCGAACAATTGAGGAGTGCGTGAGATGGCGCTGCGAGTTTCTCTCCAACAACTGTTGAAGACGCAAGCAGAGCAGGGAGCTTCTGATCTGCATATCAGTGTTGGAACCCCGCCACAACTTCGAATTCATGGTGAACTTTGTCCAGTCAAGGTTGAGCCATTGAGCGCATCGGATACAGAACAATTATGTTACTCCGTACTTACTGAAGAGCAGCGTAGATTGTTCGAAGAAAATAGAGAACTTGACCTATCGTTTAGCGTAAAAGGTGTTGCAAGGTTTCGTGCTAATATTTTTAGACAAAAATCTGCTGTTGGTGGAGTTTTTCGTTTAATACCTCATCAGATAAGAACATTTGAAGAATTGGCTCTTCCTCAGGTCGTTGGTGGTTTGTGTGAGCTTTCGCGAGGGCTTGTGCTTGTCACGGGGGCAACTGGGAGCGGTAAATCGACAACTCTCGCCGCGATGATAGATAAAATAAATCGGGAATTCCCTGGTCATATTCTAACACTTGAAGATCCAATTGAATTTTCGCACGAACATAAGCGCTGCGTTGTAAATCAGCGTGAAGTGGGATCGGATACAAGCTCAATCACGCGTGCCTTAAAGAGTTCACTACGCCAGGACCCGGATGTCGTTCTCATTGGAGAAATGCGAGATTATGAAACTATATCAGCAGCGCTCACCATTGCTGAAACAGGGCATCTGGTTTTTGCAACCCTTCACACCAACTCAGCAATTTCAACAATCAATCGAATTATCGATGTTTTTCCAGCGCATCAGCACAACCAGGTGCGCACCCAGCTCTCAACAAGTCTTCAGGGTGTGCTGAGCCAGCAGTTGCTGCCAAGGGCAACGGGTGGTCGAGCTTTAGCGTTAGAGATCTTGATTCCAAATGCTGCGATTCGAAGTCAGATTCGCGAAGACAAGGTTCACATGATCTATCAAAGCATGCAGATGGGGGGCGAAAAAACCGGAATGCAGACTTTGAATCAATGCCTTGTTGGGCTTGTTCAGAAACGCGCCATATCTGCAGATACAGCAATGTCGGCTGCTTACGATGGCGAAGAACTGCGCGGTCTGCTGCAAAGAGCTGGCCTTGGCAAGGTAGGGTGATAAATCATGGCCGGCATTGAGGTGACCCATGACAATGTTTGAATACGACGGCCGCGATAGAGCGGGTCGTAAAGCAAAGGGACGCCTCGATGCACGGAGCGACGCTGAGGCTCGGCAGCTACTGAAGCTGATGGGTGTATCGAATGCCAAAGTCAAAGGTGAAGGAAAGATCACAGCAGGTGAATTTAAACTTCCTCCGTTTCTTCAGAAGTATATTGAAAATCGGGGAGTTTCTGACTCCGATCTTGTGACTTTTACAAAACAACTTTCCGTTATGATTGACGCAGGAGTTTCGATGATCAAGGCTCTCGAAATTCTTGAGAGTCAGGCTGCAAATCCGGTGATGCGCAGGGCAGTGGCAAGTGTTCGTTCTAAGGTAGAACGCGGACTTGAACTTGGCGATTCGCTGGAAAGCATGCCGGCCATATTCGATAATCTGTATTGTTCGCTTGTTCGCGCTGGAACTGCCTCAGGGCAGTTAGATGTCATCTTGAGGCGACTCAGTCAGTACATTGAAAAGAATGCTAAGCTAAAGAGGCAGCTTTTTAGCGCAATGTTTTATCCCGCAATCGTTTTGACAATTGCGTTCGGTTTAACCGCGTTCATGCTACTTGTGGTTGTGCCAATGCTTGCAAGTACTTTTATTGAGGGTGGAAAAGAACTTCCAGGGCTGACACGCGCAGTTATTTCGGCAAGTAATTTTTTACGTGATAATTTTCTTTATATGGTAGCTGGCGCCATTGCAGGTGTGTATTTCTTCAGAAAATGGATTAAGACCCGAGAGGGTAGATACCAATGGGATCGATTTATCTTGCGCATCCCGTTGATTGGAACACTCGTTCAGAAAATAAGTATTGCGCGTTTCGCCAGCACAACTGCAACGCTTGTAGCTTCGGGTGTTGGAATTACTGATGTCCTCGAAACTGCAAAAAGTGTTCTTGGAAACAAAGTTCTTGAGGAAGGAATCGCTCGCGTTCGTGAAGGCGTGATTCAAGGCAAGGGGATGGGAATTCCAATGGCCCAGGAGCCTTTTTTTCCTCAAATGGTGACGAGTATGGTGAGCATTGGGGAAGCCTCGGGTCGGCTCGACACTATGTTGCATAAAGTTTCAGAGTTTTACGAAGAGGAAGTTGATGTTGCAATGGCCGCGCTTTTGAAGGCCATTGAGCCTGCAATGTTTGTCTTCATTGGCGGTGTCGTTGGAGTCATTTTGATCGCGATGTATCTGCCTGTGTTTGACCTGGCTTCGGTCGGCGAGTGAGAGGTTCTGCATTTTTGGGATCGTCGGGCCAATAGTGCCGAGGATAGCGTCGCGACAACTCCTTTTTTACGTCTGGATAGGTGTTCTTCCAGAAATTGGCCAGGTCAGTTGTGACCTGAACAGCTTGTCCGTTGGGGGCGAGTAGATGCACCGTTATTGGTAAGCTCCCTTGCAGCAGTTTGGGAGTTTCCATTGTTCCGAAAAAATCCTGCATGCGCGACGAGAGCCAGGGAGGCTGACCAGCAATATAGTTGACGTCAACCTTGCGTCCGGAATTGAGGGAGAGTTTCGCGGGAAGTTCTCGTTCAAGCTGGTTTTTGAGTTCCCAAGGGATAAATGAGTCGATGTAATCTTGCAGTGAGCACGCTACAATTTCGGAAAAAGATTTTTTGCCTTCACAGATATGGACAAGAAATAGTTCAAAATCATCACCTGAGATGTCAACCTGTTCTATGTCTGGAAACCGCTCTTTCAGAAGAGCAATTCTCTGCTGAAAGAATTCCAGTGGCTTAGCATCAGAAAATGGTCGCGGCCAGCGAGATTTGAGTTGAATAAAGAGCTCTTGTTCTAAAAGTGATTGCTCAGTTTGTGTTTGGCGTTCTTCTAGCACAAGAGAATCTATCAACGAGCGTTCAACGCTGCGCACTCTTTCTGCTTGTTCATCCCATGTCACTGAAATCTCGGAGCTGACGCGATGAGTGAGTAGAGTTTTGATAGCTCTCACATTGAGGCCTGATGCCGCAGTCACTTCAGTTGTAAAATGTGTTGAGCCGTGTCGTCGCACTTGTTCGGCTTGCAGTGCTATTGCAAATTGAGAGTCTTGGACTGTGCTTGACGTGGCGAGTTGTCCAAGACCACCGCGCGCAAAGACAACCTCCTGGTTTGCTTTTGCAGATGCCTTGTTGCGCCTCAATGAAATAATTCTGTCTGGGAAACCCGCGATAAGCTCTCGCGCGAAAGGGCTGCATTCTTCTTTGTGGGAGGATGAAAAACGAATTGGGCCTTTTTTAATTTCTGCCAGGTGACAGAGTGATTCATAGCTTTTTTCGACACGTTTGATTTGCGTTGCATCAACGGAATCGCGCATGGCTCTTCCCAGTGACTCGGGTGCGTGCAGAAAAGTTTCATAGAGTTGTGCTTGGTGGACAAGGTCGCAGTCTGTATGCACCACAGATTCATGGTGTCCACGTTTTAAAATGAAGCCTTCATTTATGAGACTCACAAGTAAACAAGCTTCGCGTAAATTTCCGGAAGCGGCACTTTCTTCAAGAATGCGACCAAGACGCGGATGGAGAGGCCACCGTGAGAGTTTTTCCCCTAAGGGGGTGGGGCAGTGAGTTGAGTCAATTGCGCCAAGTTCGAGAAGAAGATTTTTTGCTGCAGTGACGCCGTCTGGGGGAGGTTCGTCGAGCCATGCGAAAGTATGAAATGGGCGATCTTGCCCTGGAAATATTTTGCGCGCTGCCACCATCATTTCAAGCATGACCTGCGTTAGGTCCATGCGCTGAATCTCTGGCCTTTCTTGATTGCTGCGGCCAAGGAAATCAGAACGTGTATAGAGTCTGCGCGCAATACCGGGTGATGTACGGCCCGCTCGTCCCGAGCGTTGCACAGCGCTCGCTTGGCTGATTGTTTTGATGTCAAGAGAGGGCAGGCCATTCCAATGGGCATGACTTGCCATTTTTGCAAGTCCAGAGTCAATGACACCCGTCACTCCCGGAATCGTTATGCTTGTTTCAGCCACGTTCGTGGAAAGTATCACCTTGCGCTTGGGGTAGGGTTGAAAGATTTTTCTTTGCTCTGCTGCAGGTGATTCTGCTCTCAATTCAAAAGTATCAAAAAGTGCTTTGTATTTGGAATGCGCGAGAGCTGCTGAGGCTCGTCGAATGTCGGCAGCTCCAGTTAAGAAAACTAGAATGTCGCCGGGGCAGCGCGGGTCTTGAAGCAACGATTCAACAGCCACTGCAACGCGCCATTCAAGCGGACGCTCATCGGGAGAGGAATCGAACTCCACCTCCACCGGGAATGTCGGGACGTCAGCTTTGAGTAAAACCGAATTCGGAATTTTTGTTTGTAGTTTCTCAGTATCTAAAGTTGCCGACATGATTATCAGCTTGAGATCTGGTCGATTGCTTTCCTGAAGTGCTCTCGTGAGGGTAAATGCAATGTCGGAGTGCATGTGTCTTTCATGAAATTCATCAAGAATGACGTATTCTACTCCCGTGAGCACTGGATCAGAAAGCAGTGTTCGTAGAAAGAGACCTTCTGTCATGAAGAGTGCTCTTGTTTTTGAGCTCATCATTCGTTCATAACGAATTTGGAACCCAACGTCTTGTCCGCAGTTTTGTCCCAATTCCTCAGAGATTCGCTCGGCTGACATTCGCGCTGCCAAGCGCCTCGGCTCAAGTACAAGGATTTTTCCCGCAGAAGATCTGAGCAGAAATTGTGGCACTCGGGTCGTTTTACCGCTGCCCGGCGGAGCTTGCAGAATGAGCGTGGAATTCGCACGTAGCGCTGCGATGATTTCGTTTTCGAGAGCGTCAATCGGAAGGCTAATCATGAAAATCTCACACGCTGCGAATCATCAGGGATTTTCAGCTTTAATTAATTTTTAATCGACTAAAAAGGCGAAGTGCGTTTTCGGTCGACTGCTCTGCAAATTTCTCGAATGAAATTCCTCGCACTTCTGCAACGCATCGTGCCACTTCACTGACCCATGCAGGTTCGTTTTGTTTGCCTCGATGAGGAGTAGGCGCCAGGTAGGGACTGTCTGTTTCAACGAGAATGCGGTCGTCTGGAACCATTTTTGCTACTTCGCGCAGAGCATCAGAATTTTTGAAAGTTACAATTCCAGAAAATGAGAGATAAAAACCGAGGTCTAGAAAAGCTTCGCCCTCGGCTCGAGTGCCCGTGAAGCAGTGAATGACTCCACGACCACCACGTGAAGCGAAATTCTTCAAGCGTGAATGGACATCTTCAAAGGTGTCGCGCACATGAACAACAATAGGTAAATTGCAGCGCAATGCTAATTCAAGAAAAGCTTCGAAACAGATAATTTGCTGAGGCATTGCAACAAACTTGTGGAAGCCGTCGAGTCCAATTTCTCCTATCGCGACTACCTTTTCATGTTGTATTGCGATATTTTCCATTTGCGCAAAAAGATCGGGTTTAAACTGGTCGGCATCGTGAGGTTGAATGCCAACAGTGAGGGCTAGCTCTGGATAAAGAGCAACCTGCTGCAAGCCTATTTCAAGTGTTTGGCTGTCATAGGTGATATTTATGATTTTTACGACCTGTGACTCTCGGGCACGTTCAATCAGTTCACCTGCATTGCTCGCAAGTTTGTCGCTGCACAGATGGCAATGTGTATCAATGAGTCTCATGTGAAGGCCTGAATCCCTGTTAAACTTTGTCCGACTATTAAAAGATGAATGTCGTTGGTGCCTTCGTAGGTGAACACTGATTCAAGATTGCACGCATGGCGCATGCATCTGTATTCATCGCTAATTCCGTTCGCACCTAAAATATCCCTAGCTGTGCGCGCAGCCTCAAGTGCAAGAAGCACGTTATTTTGTTTTGCCATACTTATTTGGGCAGGTTGCAATGAGCCCTCAACTTTGAGTTGTGCGAGGCGATGGGCCAGCAAATTGCCTGTTGTAATTTGTGTGGCCATGATCGCCAATTTTCTCTGAATTAATTGAAAAGAGGCCAGAGGTTTGTCGAACATAATTCTATTTTTACTGTAATTGATTGCCTCTTGAAGGCAGTCCTCGGCTGCACCTAGCGCACCGAAAGCAATCCCATAACGAGCCTGGTTGAGACACATCAGCGCGTTCTTCAGGCCTACGGTTTCGGGAAGCATATTTTCAGCCGGGATACGACAGTCTTGGAAAAAGAGGGAACCTGTCACCGAAGCTCTCAAGCTCAACTTTCCATGAATGGCACGCTGCTCGAATCCTTTTGTTCCTTTTTCCACAATGAAGCCACGGATGCCTTGTTCGGTTTTTGCCCACACAACTGCCACATCAGCCATAGAGGCGTTTGTGATCCAAGTTTTGGAACCATTCAGAATCCAATCAGAGCCGTCTTTTTTGGCATTGGTGAGCATCCCTGACGGATTGGAACCAAAGTCGGGTTCTGTCAGTCCGAAACAACCAATGGCTTTTCCCTCGCGCAAAAGTGGAAGCCAGCGTTGTTTTTGAGCCTCACTCCCGAAGGCATGAATAGGGTACATGACCAGGGCACCTTGAACGCTTGCGAAGCTGCGCAACCCGCTGTCGCCGCGCTCGAGTTCCTTCATGATGAGGCCGTAGCTTAAGCTGTCGAGGCCACTGCAGCCGTAACCTTTCAGCTGCGCTCCGAGTAAACCAAGCTCGCCTAGTTTTGGAATTAATTCGGTTGGGAAAGTTCCCTCTTCGTAGGCATTTCTAAGATGTGGTCGGAACGTTTGGTCGACAAACTGACGGACCATGCCCACAACGAGTTTTTGCTCCGCGCAAAGTGTTGAATCGAGGTCGAGAAAGTCTGTTGCCTGAATTTCCATGGTTTAGTCTCCCCTTATTTTATAAACCGCTATTCATCTCTTCGGCATAACTTGCGTCAAACAGTGGAATATGGCCTCTTCCGAGCGAACCACCCAAGGTCGAGAGGAGATGTAATGATTGGCTAACATGCTTTTTTGATTGTATTTTTTCAGATATCCCTTGAGCCAGCGCGAGCCATCCGGAACACACAATTTCTTTGGGATATTCATGCAGTTCAAAGGCTTTGTGGATGATTGGTTTGCTTTTGCTCATGAGATCATCCAATCCCAAATCAGGCTCGTGCTTGAGCCATCTCCTCATTTTCTCCTCGCTCCTCAGCAAGGTCGTAAAAAGCCCCTGCAATGTTGCTTTGAGTTGACTCATGTCGAGGTCGACGGCCTCCTGCTCAAAGCGATATGTGGAAGCATAGAGAATAAAATCAAAGAGACGTCCGAATGAAATTGGGGCATTCAACATGGCACATTGAGCAACAAAGGTTGTACCAACCTTCTTCGCTGCTGGATTACCCACAACCGAGCGGACATAGGTTGATGAGCAGTGCAAGAGTTCCGGAGGGCAGAGGACAGCCCAAGTTTGAATTCGAGTATCGATGGTTTTGTTTGAGAAATAGAGGTTGAACTCTGATTCGAAATCGGTGGTTGATCGCAGACCTCTGACAAGATGGCGAATTCCGTGTATTCCCGCATATTCAACGACAAGCCCAGGCGTCGTTGTGACAACAATTTTTCCGTCAATATGGAAGGGAGTTTCTTGGCCCCACCAGTTGCTGCAAGGGTCTATTGCACTTGCAATAATCCGCGCCCTTGCCAACGGTCCAAGAGTTCCATGTTTGCTTGGATTCACTGCAACTAAAACATGAACTTCGCTGAAAACGTCCAAAGATGCTTTCAATATTGCTTCATGTCCGATTGACCATGGATCGAACGAGCCGGCGTAGATGGCTGATGTCATGGATGGGGCGTCCTTCTTGTAAGTAACGTAACGATGCTGAATTTTCCGCTGCTGCAAAAGAGTCTGTCATGCGACTGACCAATGGTGCTTCTCTCTCAGTCACACGTCATCCTATCCTAGATGTATATGCCCGAAACCACGCAGAACGGCGAGGACTACACCGATGGCTAGGATTTTGTTGTTGGATGACAGCCCAGTGATGCACAGAGTCGTGCGGCTGACATTTGCTGACGATCCGCGTATGGAGATCGCGGTTGCAAGAACGCCATCGGAAGCCGAGCAAAATCTTGCTGCCGGACAAGTGGACTTGATTATTTCCTATGTCCGATTTGGTGGAATGATTGACGCTCGGTACTTTGAGGCTCTGAGCTTTGTGAGCCCGCGCATTCTGCTGCTCGCTGAAAGCGAAGAGAATCTGGAGGATTTTACTCGCACTGGTTTTAATTCGGTCCTTCGAAAACCATTTCACAGCGACGAACTGAGACAAGTTGTTGAAGAAATGCTTTCGAAGAAGGCTGTGCCAAGGGTGTCGGAGCCTCCATTGCCCCGAATGGCTCCGGAGCCTCCAACTCAGGCTCCACAGTTTGATTTGGGGAATAGGGCTGTTGCAGGGGAAGACACTGTCGACTTCTCCAGCAAGGCAAGCTCCAAGAGCAAGTTGAAGGGTCCTGCTAGGACGATACCGAGCGAACCGAGTTCGTCAGCAAAATGGAACGAACCTCAGATAACAATGGATTTGAGCTTTTTTCAGACTGCGGCTTCCGGAAAACATGAAGGAGTTGCAAATCCGAGTTTCGATTCCAGCGATTCTCAATTCGGCGGTGAGGAAACAAGCGCAGGCACGGCTCAGCAGCTTGCAATCGAGAAGTCTACGTCAGCTCCAAGAGCGGCAGCATCGGCTGAGAAGGCCACGCGGGCAATTGAGCCTTCTCCATGGAATGCTGATCCAATGACGTTGGAAGATGTTATGGTTTCGACTCGGGTTGCGCCGGCAGCTGGTGCATCTCGTCAGGAAATTGAAAAAATAGTTGAAGATGCGGTTGCTGTGGCTGTTACAAAAGCAGTACGTCAAGCTCTCAATGAAACGCTACCTGATCTGCGTCAGGGTTTGGTGAACGAGGTAAGTCAGAGGGCAGTAGATCAACTCAGTGCAGAATTGCATTCAATTAAGAAAACCCTCCGCGAAAACATGCTCGTTGAAATCCGCGATGTGAGCGCTCAATGGCTACGCCGCGAAACCCCCAATCTCGCGAAAGATGTCATTCGGGAAGAAATTCGCAAGGTCATCGAGGGAATTTGAATTTGCGTCGGGAAATAATTTTGCTTAGAAAAATGTTCAATCTAACGTTCTAATGAGCGATAAAACGAGCTGTGCGGGAAGGTTTGCTTGAGTCAAAAGACTTGTTCCAGCCTGAACCAGAATATTAGCTCTTGTTAAATTGGAAACTTCCGTTGCGTAGTCAACATCACGAATTCGGCTTTGTGCTGCTGATAAGTTTTCACTAGCAACATCGATTGCATCCAATGCGCGTGACATTCGGGCTGAAATCGATCCGAAATCGGCTCGGAAACCTGATATTTTTTCTATCGCGTCTAAGAATGTTTCTCCAACATTGGCAATCTCAATTCCGAAAACACTTTCAACATCATCTAGCGAGATTCCCTCACCCGTGATGAGAGTTTTTAGCGATTGGATGCCGAGGTTTTCAGCGGTCGCGACAATGTCTCTGAATCCACTCAGGACCGCGAGCCCTGGGTCATTGTCTTCAGAGCCTTCTGAACGTGCCCCAATTCTAAATTGAAGAGACTCGGCGCGATCAGCCTCACCTGCCGAGTTTGTGAGCAGACTAACTCCATTGAATTGAGTATTCGATGCAATTCGGTCGATTTCGTTGCGCAGAGTTTCGTACTCAACAAAAATAAATTTACGCTCTTTGTCGGAGAGTGTCGGGCTTGAGGCTTGGGTTGCAAGCTCGCGCATTCTGTTGGCTATGTTACTCACCTCATTCAGCGCAGAATCTGCTGTTTCAACGAGACTGACGGCATCGTTGGCTGAGCGCTTCTGTGATGCAAACTCTCTTAGTTTTTGGCTCATGCCATCGGAAAGGGCCCTGTCTCCAGGCTGTGGTTGGCCGCGTGTGAAAACAACACCACTCGAAAGCTTTTCAAGGCTGTTGTTGGCCTCGTCAGTTGCCCGACGAAGATTGCCTTCAACCTTTGAAGAGCCGGTAATTCGCAACCCCATGGTTACTGCCTCCCTGCAGACGCGCAGGGGTTGTGTTAGCTCACCTTGCGCTCGTCACAGGGGGTATCGACCAGGTTCATAATCTCTTGAGCACATTGTTCTAGTTGTTCCGTAATTTCAATCATGTAGTCATCTTGTGGAATCGCTGTGCGGCCGAGGCCATTGGCTCCATGTCTCGCCACAAGGGCTGCAGAGTCTGCATCGGCACGTGTCGAAGCTAAGAATACATTTGCTTTTAGCAACAAATCATTTGCTTGCATGAGCTGAGACTCGCTGCTTTGTTGTTCAACTCTAATAGATTCCGCTCTGTTTATTTCTAATTGCAGTTCTTTTTCAATGTTGTTTAAAGATAGATACAGTCCGCTTAAATGGTTCTCCTCCAGGGAATGTGATTCAAGAGAAGATTGCGCTGACTCGCGCAAAAGGCGAGAAGTTTTAGCCACCAGGCGTCCATGGTTGAGTGTCGATTGGCATACGTTCCTGCCTGTGCAGAGTTGGTCTTCAATTCCAAGGAAAAGTCTTGAAATATGAGAGACGTGGTCGCGGACTCGAAGCAGTTTTCGCTCTGTCTCCTCCGCAGAACTTGTGGTCGATTGCATGTCATTGTAGCTGATATCTAAGGCTGTCATCGCGGTTCGGCTCTCCACATCGAGCGATTCAATTTTGTCGAACATGTCGCGTGTTGCAGATGATGAACGCTCTGCAAGTTTTCTAATGTCATCAGCAACAACAGCAAATCCCTTTCCCTGCTCACCTGCACGCGCTGCTTCAATACTTGCGTTGAGTGCGAGAAGATTCGTTTGCTCTGAGATGTCATCAATGACATCCACGATAGATACTATTGACGTCACTTTTTCCTGCAGCTGTGCAAGCCTATCTCTCACCGAGCCGATTGAGGAAAAACTATTTGCCACACAATTTTTAAGAGAGTTGATAGCATCTCTTGTCTTTTGTGAGTCGCCATGAAGGTGCTCTTGGAGGTCTTGAGCTCGACTCACAAAGGTCGACCAAGTGGTCAGCAAGTCGTTCAATGTCCTCGTTTCATCTTCCAAATGAATCGCATCATTAGACAGACCTTCCGCAAGTCGAGCAAGACTGCGGCCTTTGTCGCCTTGCTTTCGGGAGTTTTTGAGTGAATTAGAACAGCGCATGGCTGCATTGTGTGCTTGTCCCTGGACATTGAGCAGGGAGATCATCTGAGTCGTTAAACAATCTGCAAGCTTTCCTTGGTTTTGTTCAGCTGTAGAAACAAGCTTCAGAGATCCATCTGTTTTTCCGCGGACCGATTCAATTCCTTCTAATACAAGGCGCAGAACCGCTGCGATGTCCTCCATGGACTGCTTCATAGGCGAGGGGGATATTGTATTATTTCGGACTTGGTGTTCGCATTGTGCCTGCGCAAGCCGTTGCACTTGTATTGCAATTTCTCGGAGGATCAGCTCAACAGCCAAAGGAAGCCCTGAGTCTCCCTGAAGTTTATTTGAACCTATGGCGTTATTCTGCTGATTCACTTCCACGTATGCCTCCGTGACCGGAATTCTCTTGCTCTTAGGGAAGATCGGAATTCAGGCTCGACTCTAAAGGCCTCTCGTCACTCCGGCCGACACTGGGCAATTTTTTTCATGAGACCACGCAGAAGTTGGGGAGCCTCTGGGGCTGAGTTTGGGCTGTCGATATTAATTTCTTGTGACGCACTTTTCCAAACAACCAAAATACTTCCAGAGGGCTGAATCTGAAGATTGACAGCAAACTCAGAAAGGCGCTCATTTGCCATGGTCACTGCCTCAGTTCTGTTGCGTGCTAGAGAAAGTCTTAAGCCAAGAACATTGAGAGCTGCGACCAATTCCGGTTCCACCTGTTCGGCAGAAATTTGAAGGCCGGGTGCAATTTTGAGCTCCGAGGCTGCTGCCGGGACATTCGACTCTTCAATGCGCTGCGCAGTTGATTTCTGAGTTGCACTTTTTTCAGCGGGAGAGCTTCGCTCTTCGGTTTTTTGAATTTTCAAAGGAGCGCGGACTTCGCTCGTGAGGTTCGCAGAGCTTTTGGGTGCTTTCTTTTGTGGATTTACCTTGAGTTTTTTAAAAACCTCATCGTCCAGCAATGGTTGAGAATCATCCACAAAGTGCGCGGGGCCCAGGCTAAGACTTCCCGAAACTCCCACGGCACCCCGTGATGTCTCGAGGAGTCCAGAGAGCTTCAAACGCCCTGGCTCAACGCCATAAAGCCGACACAGTCCATTTGAAAGCTGCTGAACAGTTGCGATTACAGGAACAATTCTTTTGTCGAGAAAGAATTGAAGCTGGCTGATTACACCCTTATCTGTTGGGTCTTCCATCAACACGTAAATCTCGCCATTTTCGTCAGCAATTGGCAAAACGCAGTAATGAAGGGCAATGTCAGCGGGAATGATGGCACGGAGCGAGTCGTCGATTTCGTCGATAACCTTGTCCGTCGCCGCCGCAAAACCATAATAGCGCTGCAAGAGTTCTTTGATTTCTCCGGGTGTTGCGACATTCAGCGACCTAAGAATGCGAACAGGGTTTTCCTTGAGTTGCCGGGAAGTACGTCGCAATGCGGCAAGCTCGGTGGACGACAGATGCCCATCCTGGTACATCAATTGTAGCAAATCGTGCATGGCAGCTCCATCCTCGCCTATTTGGGCGTCTGATATTCCTAGAATAGCCCGCATTGCAGGATGGTGTTGGGCAAGAGTTTGCGGCTGTACCGATGGATTGACGTGCAACCTGAAAACTCTATGGTAATATGGGGTTGTGATTGTCTCCAAGGAGTGAGGGACCTTTAATTATGAGTAAGGCAGACTTAGCGGCCGAGCGAAAGTCGCAAATTATTAATGCAACAATCGACTGTATTGCGCGCTACGGATACAACAACTTTTCTATGCAAGATGTGGCTCGAATTGCAGACGTATCTAAGGGAATCATCCATTATTACTTCCTTAACAAAGAAGATCTGATGATGGCGGTCCTGGAACGCGTTGCGGGCGACATTGAGAGTTTGTTGGCCGGCATTACTGAGAAAACTCAAGACCCCTTCGAACAGCTCCGCCAAATGATTCGCGTATGTTTCGATATTGTTCGCCAAAAGCGCGAATACTACTGCATCAACATGGATTTTTGGACTCAAATCAATCAGAAAGAAAAAGTGAGATTGGCAGTCGCTAAACACTATGCGAAATTTCGTGGCACCACCGCGGCAATTGTTCAAGCTGGTGTCGATTCTGGAGTGTTCAAACCCATTGACTCTGCGCATGCTGCCAGTGTTATTATTGCGATTGTCGATGGTATTTCGCTTCAGTGGCTCTTTGAAGAAAGCTCTTTTCCATACGATGATTTGATAAAAACGAGCGAAGAAATTGTTTTCCGTTTCTTGTTAAAGTGAAATTAATTGCAAATCTCAGCACAGAACGAGGCTTCCAGGGATGGACACCGTTTTGAATCTAAGCGAATTAGATGATGAGTTTATTCCTCCCCCGCAGAGTCAGGAGGAATATCGATTTCTTGTTTCTTTGGTTTCATCCATCACCGATTTTCCTCGGATGAGCCATCAGGAACAAGATATCTTGATGCGAAGCCTGGACTCATATGAGTGCTATCGGCAACTCGATCAGCTTTTGCGTTGGCGCATTGCGAGGCCCGAGAGAACGCATACCCAGCAGTTGGGTGATTATTTTTGGTTGATGCGAGTGCATCATACTGGTCTCGATTCATTTGACTCTTTCATTGATGTCGCCAAAACTTCTGTCAAAGCTCTTCAGATTCCATTTTCATCTGTTCGCTTGAAAATAATGGATGAAATCCTTGGAGCGGAAAATTTTCGCGAACACCTCCTTCTCTTGCGAGCAATTGTTGATGATTTAGAAGATGTCTCGCAAAAAGTGCTGGCACTCGAGCGGCTTGTCTTGATTTGTGAGAAGAAGCTTTTTCTCGAAGGGGAAGTTGAGCCTATCTATTTTCAAATTCTCAAAATTGCACCTCACAATGAAAAGGCTCGGAAGTTCAGGAAGCTTCAGCATGTGCACAACATGGAGTGGGCTGAAGCAGCTGAGCAACTTAAGGTTCTGGCAGAACACACAGAAAATCTGCAAGAGAGAGCACGGCATAAGCATGAGCTTGCACAGCTTCATTTGTACAATTTGAATCAGCCCGGTGCCGCCTTGGAAATTCTGCGGCCCATGGCAATTCAGTTCCCTGAAACCAGGCATACTCTCATTGAAGCATTCGAGCGCTTGGAATTGCACGAGGAACTTCTGTCTGCATTGCTCTCCTTTGAAAGAACTTCTCGCAGTCCAGACGAAGCTGCCCAATTCAAATCACGGCGTGGCAATGGTTTGTTAAAGATGGGCAGAGCTCAAGAGGCTGCAAAGGTTTTTCGAGAAGCGCTACAGCTGCAACCAAGCTCACTCTTGATTCATGAATCACTTGTTTCTGCGCTCTTAGAAATAGGTGCGACTGCTCAACTGTGCGATCAGCTCGAGAGTTTGAATGATGTTGTTCAACTTGATTCGAGCAAGAAAATGCTCGCGGAGCTGGTTGAGCGCGCGCGGAGAATCATTGAGATACACGACACCACCTCAAAGCTTTGATCTTCGCAAGGTGAAACTGCAATGAAAGCTACTCTAAACAAACAGTTTTTGGACGAAGTTCAACAAGAGAATTTAGCTTGGCGCTGGCCCGCTTATGAAAGTTGGTTTGCTCGAGATGATCTTTACAAGATACCTGGGGTTTCTCAGGGCGGAGGAAGCACGCCCTTTTGGTGGAGCGCAGTGCCGAGCAAGATTTTAAATCGTTATCAGTCTGCGGCATTTATCGAATGGCGGTACTTTTCTATCTTGAGCCCAGAATTTCACGGAATTTGTGGCTTTTCTCTCTTCAATCCTGAGCATCATTTTCCACAATTTGCCGAAGGTGGGTTGATCGCTATCGTTGCTGGAGCACTTGAAGGTGCTGTTGAGCGACTTCGAAATGACTCTCATCACCGTGCTGGTGAAGAGCTGGAGCGAATTCAGGAATTTTGTTTCATGCATGTGTTTCCAATGGAGTCGGTTATTTTTCATGGTCCGAACCGACAAAATGTGAGCGCGAGTCATGAGGGTGTAGAACTCAAGATTGACATGCTCGACATGCAAACAGCTGACATCCACATTGAAATGGAAGGTGGCATCAGCGTGCGTTTCCGTCATCAGGCGGTTCCAGGAAGTCCAGTGCTGCCACCAGTAACAGCAACTGATTTCCGCACTGTCCCAGGAGCTCATTGGACTATCTTCAATCCTTCGCCGGTTGCTCAAGTTTCAGGCACGATGGTTGTGCGTCCTGGTTTGTTGCAGATGAGCGAAAGGGCTCCAAATGTGCACAATCCAAATTTCATTTCCCCCCCTCTCGCGGAGAGGCTTTACAACGGCTACGTCAAAGTGCAGTTGAACGATGCTGCTGGTTATTATGAGCACAGCTACGGCATGAATCCAATGCCGCTCCATGGTTGGGATTTTCTTTTCGTACCTTCTCCCGCCAACAAGTCGGGATTGGTTCTACAAACCTACCGCGGCAGCGCGCAGGCTTCTTATCTTGAGGTTCTTTGGCAGCAAGAAGATATGAGCTGGAAAACCCTTCACGTGCCATATGATAAGTGCACTATTGATTGGGCTGAGACGAGTTGGCATCCAGGTCTTCGCGTTCATGTTCCGCGCAAGCGCATCATTAAGGCGTCGATCGAGGGTTTCAAAATTGAAATTACAAATCAAATATTTGGTGAAATTCCATTCATAAGAGCCCATTCGCCTGTCGTGAGGCATTTTTTCATTTCAGAGGAAATTTCAAGCACGAGCTGGACGGTGACGGATTCAGAAGGGCATCGTTGTGTCGATGTGAAAGATGCACTGTCGGGCGGTGAAACTGCGCGCGGACGATGGTACTACAACTTAAATGGTATTTTCGATCTCAGTGCTTCGAAGCCGTTTTAAGTTGCAGGACTCCAGCAAACACTTCATCCACGGTGAGTTGTTGGAGGCATTCATGTGTTTTTTTCCGGCAAACATTCGATTCGCAGCGCAGACACCCCTCCGACCTTTGCAGCGCAATATGTTTGTTTTTGTCTGGATGAGTCCAGGGAGCTGGCGTCGTTGGACCATGAATTTGAACGGTTTTAGCTCCACCCGCAACAGCCACGTGCGACAAACCATTTGAATTACCAATCCACAAATGAGCGCGTCCTGATAGGTCAGCCACCTCAGGCAGCGTTAGCAAGGGTGGAAGAATTGAAAAATTCTTGGGAATAGATTGCTGACTCAGCTCATCTTGAAGCGATTCGTGGGCAGAATTCACCAAATCTAATTCTCCGGGACCCCACAGCCAGACGATGTGCCAATTGAATTCTTTAGCGAGTCGAAGTGCAAGCGTCACATAAGCCTGTGCGGGCCAGCGTCGAAGCAGACGGCGGTGAGTTGGGCTGAGTAAAACGAATGTTTTTCCTTGCAGTTGTTCTTGATCGAGCCAGAGATCGATCCGGTTTTTAGTTTCACAATTGCTGGGAATCCATGAGTCGAGCCAATGTGCGGGAGGGTTCTCACATTTTTCCGCACCGAGGAGTGGCTTCAATAGCGCAAGTCTTGCCTTTGCCGCATACAGCGACGACCAGTTTTTAGTTTCGCACAACCATGTATAGGCCCAGTCGCGATTCCATCGGGTTTTAAGCCCAAAGCGTTGTGATGCTCCACTCCAGCGAGCGAGAATTGCCGTGCGCGGGGTGCAGATACTATCCACAACAAGATCAAATTTCTCGGCTCGAATTTGTCGCAAAAAATCTATTTCTGCTCTGACATGTTTCACGAAGGCTCTGGCATAGCCTAGGGGTGAGTTCATGAAATCTCGCCAAGATTTACTCCTCCAGACAGGATGATATCTGACGTCGTTGAGTGCAGGGTGACCCGTGAGAAGTTGCCGCCCCATCGGATGAGAAAGCCATGAGATGTGAGCGCGTGGGAAGTTTTCGCGCAAGGCGAAGGAAAGCGAAGAACCAAGAAGAATGTCTCCCAATTGGCGTGGAAGAATAATCAGAATTCGCCCTGGTTGCTGTGCATCAGTAGCTAATCGACGAGCCATTCTCATGAAGTTTGTAAATCGGAATTGGCTGGAGCGATGCGAGTTGGTTGTCGCGACCACTTTCTGTAGTCCCAGCACCACTGCCAAGGTGATAACGCAATGACGCCTTCAAGCCATCGAGCATAGGACCGAAGTATTGCCTCAGCAGGTTCCTCTGAGAGACGTTCGTTTTGGAGCCATCGGCCTTCAAAGGTGTAGCAGCCAGGCCAAATTCGGCGCGATGTTGCGCAAATAAATTCGCTTTTTGAGCGGAGCGCAACTTCAATTCCACCTTCCGGAAAAGCAGCTGGAGTCCCGAAAAAATCAACAAAACAGCCTGTCGATGCGGGTTTTTGATCGACAAGGAGAGCAAGTGCTCGTCCTTGCTTGAAGGATTGAAGCATGGCTCGCACAAGATCTTTTCTGTTCGTAAAGATAACTTCGATTTTTCGCTTTGCGCGGTACCAAGCTAACAATCGAGTCACACCCGAGTTCTTGCTTGGCTTGGCCAATGCCATGATGGGTGTTGAGGGGGCCACGTGTTTTTTGAGTGTTAGGGCTAGGGCGTCGCCCGTGACCTCAATGTTGCCAAAGTGTGCAGCCAAAACTGCAATGCCAAGTGAATTTTCGTGCGCATATATTGATGCACTTTCAAGCTCCGCGCGCGTTTCAGGATTGTCCCGGATAAGCAGACCCCCGATTGGCCAGAATACGAAATCTTCAACAACGACAAGAACGTAGTGAAAAAGTACAGCACTGGTTCCTAAAATCGCCCCGAGGCCAGTAGCGCCAGTTTTGCTGCGTAAATTCGAACGAGCGACGCGCGCGGGAAAAAGAGGGGTCAGAGCAATGATCGTCGTGAGTAGGAAAAAGAAAACATAAAAAGGCAACAAGAGAACATTGATAGACAAGTTGATTGCAAGGCGAGGGAAACTGAAACTTGTCGAAATCGCCACGAGCTGGTGCCCTCAGATTTTTTTTGATAACTCTATGTTCGAGCGTCCTACTCGTCCTCTTTCCGGGAACAGATGAGCAGCCTTGTAACTACTGCGCACAAGTGGGCCCGAGGCAACACCCTTAAAGCCTAGCGCTTCGGCGATATGTTGCCAATGCTTGAATTCATCTGGATGGACAAAACGCTTTATGTTGAGGTGTTTATTTGAGGGCTGAAGATATTGGCCAATTGTAACAATGTCGACTCCAACTTCGCGCATGTCTCTGAGGCTTTGTTCAATTTCAGCGGCTTCTTCGCCAAGGCCAAGCATGAGTGCACTTTTTGTGAAGCTCTGCAGACGCATTTTACGTGCATTCTCGAGAACACGAAGACTCTGGTCGTATTTTGCCCGAGCGTCACGAACGCGCGGAGAAAGACGGCGCACGGTTTCGAGATTGTGGGCAAAGACATCAATGCCATTACCAGCGAAAAGGACGGTGTGAAGTGGTTCTTCGCGACCCTGAAAGTCGCCCGCGAGAATTTCAAGAATCAGCCCTGGGTTTTCCACCTGAATCGCCTCAACTGTGCGCGCGATGTGTGCCGCGCCCCCGTCTGGGAGATCATCGCGGTCAACCATTGTTATGACAGCGTAGTCGAGCTTCATTTTTTTAATGTTCATGGCCGTATTCATGGGTTCATTGGCATCAAGAAGTCCTGCCGGATTCCCGGTTTTGACAGCGCAAAATCGGCATCCGCGGGTGCAGGTATCGCCAAGAATCATGAACGTTGCAGTTCCGCTGTTCCAGCACTCGGAAATGTTCGGACAGCGTGCTTCTTCACAAACGGTGAAGAGTCGCCCTTCGCGCAGAGTGCGTTTGATTTCGTAGAGGCGCTCGCCTTTGACTTGCTCAGACTTCAACCATTTGGGCTTTAGGGGCTTACCTGTGCGAGGATTAATTTCCGGAGTGACACTGAGAGCCGTGAGTTCCTCATGGGTGAGTTCTTCCTTTGAGGATTTTTCTTCAGCCTGGTGGTTGTTTTCAAGGCTCATGTTATGCATCTCCTGCTCTTGGCAGCTGTCTAACAGCCCCCGTGTCCACCCGCAAGACAAGGATGCAAAGCATGGCTCGAATACCTACGCTAGAATTGCAAATAGCCAATATGAAGAGGCTTTTGAGGATGATGTGCGACAGGGTTCATGCAAGCTTGTTGGTTGTAGAACAACATCTTCACATTCCGAATTCAGAAGCCCTGGTTAAAGTCGTTGCTCTCGATAGTGAAGTTGATCGCATGGAAATTGAGTTGGACGAAGCTGTTTTGCAAATTTTTGCGACCCAGCAGCCACGTGCTCAAGAACTGCGTTTGGTTTATGCAACCGCTAAAATTGCCCATCACATTGAGCGAATGGGGGACGCTGTTGAAAGTTTGGCTCGGCATCTGGCCGGCGCTGAAATCAGCGAAAGCCGTCAATTATTACTCGAGATGATCACTCATGTGAAAGATCTTTTCGCGCGATCCTATTCGGCGATGTTCGAAGAAGACCTCACGAGAATTCAGGAAATCTTTGACCTAGATGACGCGGTTGATGAATGCCAGCGTGCGATTGTATTCATTGCCAAAGACATCTTTCTTTGTGCGCCGCGCGATCCTCAAGCAGTTGAACGAGGTTTAAAGCTCATAAATATTGCATCAAAGCTGGAAAAAGTTGCAGATCTTTGTTGCAACTGGGCAGAACAAACCGACTTCGCTGCACATGGTTTTTCTCGCAGAGTTTTGAAGAAACGCCGACTCAGACTCGTGCTTCTCGATGAATCTGGAGGGCAATTAGCGGCATCAAGCGCAGCGCTTCTGACCAAAGATCTCTCGAACGCCGTCGATGTAACCGTTGCAACCAAGCACGCCCTGCCATCAGACGCGTCCAATGCTTCTCACTCGTTTCCAGTTGTGCGTTTCGAACAGGTGTCTTGGTCTCGCTGTTTTTTGCTTGTGAATCTTGGAACGCCGCTTTCCTTTGATGAACGGGAAACGATTCCAAACAAAACAATGGTCATTGAATGGGATTTTTCAAACGAGTTGCTTGAGCAGGCTGAAATTAATGTGAGGGAGAGGTTGTCAGGCCTGCTCAGCATTCTGGCGCGCTCCGATGTTTCCATCTGAAATCTGGGCTATTCTCTTCCTTGCGGTCGGCGCACCAGCCAATTGCTATTTCGTCAGGATGTTAGATGACTATTAGTGTGATTAGAATTTCGAATTTATTGAATAAATTCATCACTTCAACTCTCTCCCTCACGGCCGTGTGCCAGGCCAGTGTTGCTCTCGCTTCCACCCCCTTAACCGCAGATTTATGGGCTCCTTTGGGAGTTACGGCCATCTTGTTAGGTGGAGGCCGGGGTCATGTCACCGATTTCTCGGCGGCCGATAATAACCCCGCTGGTATCGCGCTTCAGAAAACGTACACAGTGAGTGGTGAGTTGGGTTGGAGTGGACAAAAAGCTCGTCAGGCCGAGGCAGCTGCCTGCGACTCAGCAACATCTGAATTAGCTGCTTGCATAAAATTTAGGCAAACCCAATCAATCACCGGAGCGAAAGATCGTCGCTATACCGTTGGATTCGCTGAGTCGCTTCAGCAAATGGGAGGAATGTTTCTTGGCGTTGGTGGAGATTACGTTCAGTTTGCGAAAGAACGCTCCCCTGGAGCTATTTCTGCGCCGAGCACGAGCATTGGTCAGAGGCTTCGCGTTGGACTCCTCTATCCTCTCTCCGAAGGGGTTTTCATTGGAGCAAACAGCGATGGCTTGTACGATTCTACCGGAACAGAAGCCGCCCATGGGGCCGGTTTAAGCGTAGTGAGCGGAAAATATTTTCTATTCAACGGCGACCTCAATTTTGGTCCAGAACAACTCAAGAACGCTGTTTTTGGAGTCACCGTCTTTCCCCGTGACTTTCTTGACCTTGCGGTGAGTTATGGTTACGACCCGCGCGAGTCTAGACATAAAACGGCCGCCGGAGTTGTTGTGAAGTCTCAGCAGGCTCGGTTACTCTATTCGGTGGTGCGCTCCGATAGCGTCTCCTCGAAGTGGGTCCAACGCGTCGGAATTGGTATTTTCATGGCCGGTGACACTGGCTCGAGGTAGTTTTCCATGAGTTTTTCATCGCAAGGCAACTCATTTTTGGCTGGCAACAAAAAGAGCAACACAGTCGTCGGACGTGATGTTGTTTGCTATTGCGGGCGCTGCAAGTTGAACCTTGGGCATACAGTTGTCACTGCAACCTCAAAAACTCAACCGGACAGAGTTTTGTGCAATACCTGTAAATCAGAGCATACATTTCGTGGTACAAAGTCAGTCAGTGAACCAAAGAATAATGCTAAGGGAGTCGACGTTATGGCAGAACGTGATGAAGAAGTGGATCTCGATCTTGATTCAGGTGGCAAGGCCCTGTTGGGTGAAGCCGCAACCAAGAAGCGCAGCAAGGCAAAGCCTAAAGCAAAGAAAACCAAGGACGAATCTGAGAGCAAATCGAGCGCAAAGGGTGCTTTTAGTTTGCCTTTGAGCATGCTGAGTGCCAGTTCTGAAGACAAACAACTCTTCAGCGACAAAAGGGCAGCTTTGAAGGCATCAAAGGTTGCGCCAAAAGATTACAGCATCAAAACTCACTTTGGAGTTGGCGAAGTTGTGAACCACAAAACGTTTGGCCTTGGTTTCGTTATGGCAGACGGCGGTTTAAACAAGGTCGAGATTTTGTTCGAAGTCGGCCGCAAACTTCTTGTTACAGCTCCAAAGGCTTAACATCTTCTCGGTTGAGGAGCTCTTTTTCGTTCTCGGAAGAGGCACTCAACTGTGGGTCGTTTTTGTCGTTCTCGGCTGCTGGATAAAAGTAGTCCATCACTCTCCAAATAGAAGCCAATTCTTCTTGCGAGAGCCCGAAGCGCTTCGCATTCTTGATTTCATGCATGTACGCGTCGCGCTCGGCTTTCCAAGTTCCATCGTTCTCGAACAGCTCCTTTGCGCTCGGCGCGAATCGGGGAAATGCTCGACCAATGATGCGGCGTGATTCAATTTGCCATCGGGTGATGTGATCTTCCGCAACCACCATGAAAAATGATTGCGGCACATGAACTTCTATTTCATGCGCAAGCGTTGAACCGAGCACTGACCAGCTTGTAAAAGCAGCAGGTCCAACGGTGACTCTCTTCTGAGGGAGAACCAGGCCACCTGTCGTAAGACCCCGATCGCCCAGGCTATAGTCAAAGGTTGGCCCATCTACTGTGGGTGGAGTTTTGATTGAGAAAAGAACCATTGCAGTGTCGATGGATTCTTGATCTTGAAGCGGTTGTTCCCGGGGAGCAATAACTTCCACTTCGCTCATTGCTTGCTCGTATTCCCGCAATGCCAAGGCTTCCTGCCAGCCTTGGAGAGCAATCAAAAGTCCAACCATTCCGGCCAAAATGACCAGCCTCATGGGTAACTTTTGAAGGAATCGAGAGAACATTTTTGTTTTCTCCAGTCTTGGATTGAAAGTGCACAAAACGTGCTCTCGCTACCAGGCCGCTCCTAGAAAGAACCGTGCCACATAAACCGACTCAGCTTTTAGGTTTATTTTCCCTAATTTTCCAGTCTTTTCCCGATTTCGTAGATGTCGATCAAATGATTGAAGTTCAGTTGCTGTCGAATAGTTGGACAGTTATGGAATTTTGGCTTGTGTTTTGGGTGATTACGTTGGAAACCAAGAGTCTTGGAGGGGGTTAAAGATGGTCGACGTTATTGAACTCAATCGCGAGAGAGTTGTGCTCGGTGTCACTGGTGCCAGCGGTTCAATTTATGCTGAACTTCTTCTCCAACAATTGCTGCAAGCAAACATACGCACCTACCTTGTGGCTACGGATACCGCCCGGAAAGTCATTGCAACTGAATTGGGTGATCAATCACTTTTGTCTGCTGTGCTTGGCTCGGGACTTCAAGCTCGATTCGAATCGAATGAAGCTGTTCTGAATGCGGCGCATCGGCTCGAAATCGCTGCTTCAAATCTGGGACAACTCAAGGTGTTTTTTAATGATGATTTTTATGCGCCGATTGCGAGTGGTTCTGAAGGAGCCACTCATATGGTTGTTGCTCCATGCAGCATGGGTAGTATGGCGCGTATCGCACACGGGATGAGCACCTGTCTCCTTGAGCGTTGTGCGGATGTGATGCTGAAGGAACGGCGCTCGCTCGTAATTTCACCGCGCGAAACACCCCTCAGTGCTGTTCATCTGCAAAATATGTTGACGTTGGTGCAATCGGGCGCGGCATTGGTGCCTGCGATGCCGGCTTTCTACAATCGGCCGCAAACCGTAGAGCAAATTGCTATGTTTGTTGTTGAAAGGTTGCTTGATCAACTCAAGATTGAATCAATCAAGAACTTCAAATCGGTTCGCTGGAATATTCGACGTCTTTGATTAGCTCACTTTGCTAATCAAAACTTTATCGACGCGATTGCCATCCATATCTACAACTTCGAAGCGTAAACCATCGCGTTCGAAGGAATCTGCAGGGCGAGGAATCTTACCGAGTTCGCTAAGAATGAAGCCAGCAATGGTATGAAAGTTTCCACTGTCTTCTCCATGGAGCGTTTTGAGAGATAATTTCAGCCGAAGATCTTCAACCGTCACAAGCCCGTCAACGAGCCAAGAGCCATCTTTTCGTAGGATAATGTCGGTTTCTTTGTCATCGAGCGTGTCAGCGAAATCGCCCACAATTGCCCGGAGAATATCAGTGAGAGTAACAACTCCCTGAATGTTGCCGTATTCATCAACCACAAATGCAAAGTGGGTTGCGGAGTTTCGGAATAAGTCGACACTCCGCGACGCATCTGCCGATTCTGGAAGATACAAGGCTTGTTCAAGTGATAACGTCAGATCAAAGGGCTGCCCAAGCAGCTGGCGGCTGAGAATGTCTTTGACGTGGATGACACCTACAACATTGTCGAGAGAGCCCTTCACCACTGGAAAATGTGAATGGCGCGCTTCAACGATTTTGCGGCGATTACGTTCTGCATGATCGTCGACATCGAGCCAAATAACTTCCGGACGGGTCGTCATGAATGAGCTGATGCGAGCTTTACTGAAGTCGAGGACACCTTCAACCATGCGCTGTTCTGTTTCGTCAAAGCCTCCTGTTTGAGCGCTTTGTTGCACGAGGGATTTGATCTCGTCGCCCGAAATCGCATTTGATGGTTTGAAATTCGTGATACCTAGCAGAGAGGAAACGAGATCGGTTGCGGCGGAAAGAATTTTCACCACGGGTGAGCTCAGCTTTGAAATCAGTAACACGGGCCGCGCAACCCAGCGGGCAACTTGTTCTGGAGCGTGCAGAGCAAATCTTTTAGGAATAAGTTCGCCGAAAATAACAGTAAAAAATGTGATGAATATAATAACTACAGTGGCCGAGAGGCTTTGGGCCATGGTCTCTGGAATGTTGGCAGAGATAAAAGTTGGTGTGAGGCGTGCAACAAGGGTGGCGCCGGAAAAAACTCCCTGAGCAAAGCCAATAAGAGTGATGCCAATCTGGATTGTCGAGAGAAGTTCTGAAGGCCTCTCCGAGAGTTGAAGAGCCGCTTGTGCACCCGCGTCACCATCATCAGCAAGTTTTTTTAGATATGATTTTCGCGAAGAAATAATTGCAATTTCTGACATTGCAAAAAGTCCATTGAAGCCAATCATCACCGCCAACAGGGTCAATTCAAATCCCAACAAACTCTCCGGGTCCATGTCTTCTCCACTCTTGACTTCCAGATTCCGCTATCATACCAAACCTATGCCGTGCGCAGATGGCGAAATTGGTAGACGCACTCGTTTCAGGTGCGAGCGCCGCAAGGCATGAGAGTTCGAGTCTCTTTCTGCGCACCATCCTTCTTTTACATCCCAGAAATTACGGCAAAACCGAAGTGTTTTTTGTGATTTTAACGAGCGAGATGTGCCTTTTTTGCCTTATTGTTCAAATCGCCGTCGGGCAATTGACCCAAGGTAGGCTGCAGTCAATGTGAGTTTGGATCTATACTCTCGTTGAGGCCGTGATGCGCCTCTTAGCGAGGCAACTCATGCGAAAAGCAAAAATCCCTTTCATTGCAGTTCTCCTGGTGGGAACATCTTACTTCGCGCCTGCACGAGCAATGCAAGTCGAACAAGGTCAGTACGAAATTGTTGGTGGAGAAGTTGTAAGTGATCTTGGCAGCTTCGAGTACAAACATACCGTTCGACTTCTCGTCAAAGGGGTTCTCGGTGGAAAAAACATCCCTCCTTCAATGCAGGGATTGAAAATGAGTTGGCGCTGCTCGGGAGCTCTTTTGAGTAAAACAGTCGTTCTTTCAGCAGCGCATTGTTTTCCCCGCAGTATCGGAATCAAAGACCCGGAAACTGCAGAAATAGTACGAGGCGAGATGACAGGATTGAGCGCAGAGGCCTTTTTTAAAACAGACACTCGCGCCGATAGTCCATGGGGAGTTAAGAGTCAAAAGATCATAATCCACGAGGAATTTCGGGATGATTGGGTTTCTGGCGTCGGAAATGTATGGAATCCGGCGGAGTCAATACATGACATTGCGCTTGTGAAGCTTTCTGAAGAGGCATCTACCGATAAGGCCCCCGTCGAATTGCTTTCAAAGCAAGAGATACAGTTGTCTTCGGGCGAGGATGCCGTGCTGGCTGGGTACGGACGTGACGTTAGCGATAATCAAGTTGCCATTCCGAGACTGCGTAAGGTGTCGGTCCCGGTGCGCGAAGCGCTCCGTAATGCAACAGAGTGGTATGTGGGGCGGGGTGATCTTGTCAAGACTGGAAAAGTCGATCGCCCTGGCGGTGGGTGCTTTGGCGACTCTGGGGGACCTGTGTTTGTTAAACGCTCGGGTGGAGTGAGACTGGCGGGCGTCATTGTTCGCGGTCCTGACGAGCAAAATGGTGGCTGTCAGGCATCGGTGACGATTGTGACAGCCGTTCCTGCTTACAGTGTATGGATTTCACAACGCATGGCTGAACTGGCACGTCCTTAATTTGATAATTGTATAGAAAAGAATCAAACACAACAGCCAACGCTCGCTCTTAGCGGGCGTTGGCTGTTTTTATGCACGCGTCGAGTGTGGCGGATGAGGTCCAGCCACATTGTCCATTCGATTGCTTTTCGCATCGAGCGGCTTTGTAACATGCGTACTCTTCACGCCATTGGCATGTTGTTATAACCGACTCGCCCGCAGCTGCGCAAATATGTCCACTGCATCCTGCACGCGCACAGCCTTCACCGGTGAAAGATTCTGTTTTGAACACTTCTGTTGTAGCTCGCGCTGCCGTGGCATCTACTCGTGGGCTGACAGAGTCTTTGTTCCCTCCACAGGCGCATGCGGCGGTCATAGCGACGAACAGAATCAAAAAAGAGGGGAGTTTCAGTGAACTCGGTTTAACCACGGACTTCTCCTTATGGAATTGGAGTCGATCAATGTCCATGATATTACTCGACGGTTGATTTTTGTTCCAATAGGCCAATTTTGTTTTCTGGTGAGGTTTTTTGATGTCAGCCTTGACTCGCCGAGTCTTTCCAAGAGGATTCTTGTTAAGGATTTTTGGGCTCATGGTGGCCTATGCACTTGCTCGCATTTTCTTTTTTCAATTCAATAAAAACACCCTAGGCATTCATTCGACTCATGAGTTGTTCCAAGCTTTTGCTCTCGGCTTTCGTTTCGATGCCTGGGTTGTTGCGGCAACAATGCTGCCAATGTTTTTTCTGGAAATCGCTGCTTGGAAAAGAAAATCTATAATTCTTTTGCGCTTTACTTCTGGTTTTTCAGCATTCATTTTCACATTGCACTCAGTTTTTTTGTTTTTCGAAATTTCTGATTGTGAATACTTCCGATTTACAGGGAGGCGCACAACTCTGGGCATTTTGAATGTATCTTCGGATGCCTTTCAGCAGAGTTTTCAGCTACTCACAAATTTCTGGCATGTTCCCCTGTTAACTCTATCACTCGTTTTGGGATTGCTAATTGTTTGGCAAAAAACCAGAACATTTGAAGCTTCTGACGAATTATCTCTCGGAAGGGCGCGTCTTTTTTTTACAACTCTTGCTGGTATTGTGGTTGGGGTATTGGCTCTGCGCGGAGGTCTGCAAACAAAACCAATTGCACCTGCACATGCAATGCAGCTAGGCGATTCCAAGCTGGCTGCCTTGGCTCTCAGTACATCGTTCCAACTCACGCACAGCGCTGAGAATCAGAATATTCCTAGGATCAATTTTTTTGAAAGCGATGCGGCAGCTCAAAAAATACTTGAACTGCCGCACGGTCGATTCGCTCCCGTGTCTCTCAATGGTTACAATGTAGTTATTTTGGTGGTCGAAAGTCTCAGCCAGGAATACATGGGATACAGAGGGATCACAGAAAATTATGCTCCCTTCATTTCGGAACTAGCCAGCAGAAGTTTGTCTTTTGATCGAGCTCATGCAAACGGCAGGCAATCGATTGAGGCATTGCCATCGATGCTTGCAAGTGTGCCATCCTTGATTGGTGAACCCTTCATTACGTCGCAGTATGGAGCTGTTCGTTTATCATCTCTGGGACATACACTCACGAAGCTCGGTTACACCACGGCTTTCTTTCATGGTGCGAAAAATGGCTCAATGCATATCGACTCCATGGCTAAGCTGTTTGGCTTCAATCAGTATTTTGGCCGATCTGAATATCCCTTGGGAGACAAAGATTTTGATGGGAGTTGGGGGATTTTCGACGAGCCTTTTTTGAATTTTTCAGTCGAGAAAATGAGCGAATTTAAAGAACCATTTGCCGCCGGAATATTTACCCTCTCGAGTCATAATCCATTTCGAGTGCCTGAACATTTGAAGGAGTCGCTGCCGGCTGGTCGTCAACCGTTTCACCGCAGCCTTGCTTATGCTGATTATTCTGTTCGTAAATTCTTTGAACAAGCAAAAAAAAAACCTTGGTATAAGAAAACACTTTTTGTGATTACCGGCGACCACACATCAGAATTAGAGTCAGATTTGTTCAAAAAAGAGCAAAGCATTTTCCGAGTTCCAATTTTATTCTTCGATCCGTCTGGACGTTTGCAAGCCAAGCAATCTTCGCGACTCGTTCATCACGCTGACATTTATCCTACTCTCGTTGATTTGCTTGGAATCGATTTGCAGGCAATTGATTTGCAACAGTTACCCTTTGGTCAAAGTGTTTTTCTTCCCGATCAATACGCTCGTATCGCAAACCGTTCGGGTGATTGGTTCTCGTATCAAGAGGGAAACACTGTTGTGCGTTTGCCAAAAGACGGAAGTCTAGATTCAGAGATCATTGATGTTCAGGAAAATAGCCTGAGTGTTGGGAGCAAGCGTTCCCCGCGAGCGGAAGAAAACGAATCCATCGTTTTGCGTGCAAAGGCCTATTTGCAATTGTTCAACAATGGTATGTTGAGCAACAGTTTCGTTCGACAATAAAAAGCTGAGTTTACTGCGCGCCGAGTACAACTGGGCCTGTGGGTTCAGAGTCGCTGGCTTCAAAGGCGATGCCTACATTACTGCCAGCATTGATCCCCAAAGCTGAAAGAGCGGCCTGTGAAAGTGCAATTCCACCATCGTTCGTTATTGGAGGTCCCCATTCCACCGCACGGACAACAATGGCCCGCGTCACTTTTCCCGGTGCAATTAAAATGAGTTTTCTGTTTGCGAAGAACTTCATCCCTAGCTCGGGTCGATTTCCATAATCCCAGCGCATTGCGCAATAATAGGGGTCCTGGGTGCGCCCCAAATCTTCGGACGTCAGCGTCGTAAGTTGAACTTGTCCAATTCTTGCGGGCTGCAGTGGAAATGGTTGTGCTCTTGTGAAGATCCATTGCAGATTTCGGTACTGCCCTGTGATGCCTAAGGTTTCCGGAATCTTGAAGCCAGATTTCTCAATGCCAGCATTATGGGATGCAAGCACTTCAGTTGCGTAGAGACTTTGCGGGCCATTGGCAACGCCTTCCGGGGTGGTGAGTTTGCATGCCGGAATGAAGCCAACAAATGTTCCCACTAACAATCCACTCATCCAATAACGATGGTTGAGTTCACGAAATCGACGATAATGAGTGCCTTTATTCATGGACCCCGACCTCCCGAGCGAACACAGCTGGCCGCGCGTCAACGAGAGCAAAAAACCTGCCAAAAGGTCTGATTTTTAAACTATCTAAGAATCTGAATTTACTGACTTAATTTTATGAGGCGAGGTTGGAGTTTGGCATTGTGGCGTCGAAGGTTCAGTCAGGTGTCGTGAAATGAGCAGGCTGCCCAGTGGCGCCCAAAACACTCAGCCAAAGTGGGCTATTGATGTCGAACTCCTTACGGCCGCGCGTGACGAGTTTCAGGGGAACATTAGTAAACTGTTCATGGCAGTACCCAACCATCATTCCTGTTTTTCCTGCCATCGCTGCATGTACGGCATTTTGTCCAAGTGTGGCACAGAAGACCGAATCTTCAGCTGAGGTCGTTTGAGCCCGGAGCATGTAACTTGGGTCAATGTATTTCAAAGTAGTTTCAATGTTTTGGCGTTTAAATTCGGCAGGAACTATTTCTTTCAGATAGCGACCAATATCTTTGAGTTTCACGTTTCCGCTTGCATCCGTTTCTTTTCCTGCATCGGAAAATAACTTTTGCCCCGCACCTTCTGCAACAGCTATTGTTGCGTAACCCTTTTCCACAACTCGACGCGCAAGAATAGATAGAAACCCGTTCTCTCCTTCCAGTTTTAATTCAATTTCAGGAATCAGAACGAAGTCGATGTCATTGACCGCTGCTGCTGCATTAGCCGTTAATGCTCCGGATTGTCGGCCCATAATCTTTACCAGTCCAATTCCGTTGACTGCACCGCGAGCCTCGGCCTGCGCGCATCGCAGTGCTTCGACAGCTTTGCCGACTGCAGTTTCAAAACCGAAGCTTTTTGAAACCCAGAGGATGTCGTTGTCAATTGTTTTAGGAATTCCGATAACGGCGATGGGCAAATTGCGACGCGCTATTTCTTCTGTAATTGCGTTTGCACCAGCAAGTGTGCCGTCACCGCCAATTGTGAAGAGTATGTTCACATCACGAAGCACGAGCGCATCAACAATCGCAGGTGGATTAGAATGCCCGCGCGCACTGCCTAAAAATGAACCTGCCTCAAAATCAATATTTTGCACGGAACGGGTGTCGAGACGACGCCATGGAAATTTGAACCGCTTCGATTCAGGATCGTGTGCGAAACCATAATAACCATAGGGAACACCAAAAATATTTCTCACTTGGTAACGATCATGCAGCATGGTCACCATGCTCTGCACAACGTTATTCAAACCGGGCGCCAAACCCCCACAAGTCACTATTGCTACTCGAGTGTTTGCCGTGTCCCAAAATATTTTTTCGCGCGGACCAGCGAGCTCCAGCGACGATGGGGTCGTGTTTTTTTCTGAGTTATCTGCGAATGTTTGAATTCTGTTGCGCAAGGTGATGTCGACCAAAATGCGATCGAGACTGTCATCTAAGAACTGATGCGCTGAAAACGAACCTGCCAACGGAGAGGGACGCGTCGCTGCGCCGTAACGTGTGGTGAGTGCGTCGACGAAAAAATCGGCAGGTGAAAATTCCATTGAGCAGGGCTCCGCGCGTTTTGTGTTCACACAGAGGCTACATTTTGTTCCTCGAAGATGTCCACAAGTGCAGCCTGTGCCATGTCGAGAAGTTCGTTGAGTTGGGCGCGTGAAAAAGCCTTCTTTTCAGCTGTTCCCTGTACTTCTAGCAGAAGTCCAGCGCTTGTTAGGACAACATTCATGTCCACATCAGCTTTTTGATCTTCGGGGTAGTCGAGGTCAACTAACAATGTTCCTTCAACAATTCCGACCGAAACTGCGGCAACAGCTTCTCGGATAGGGTTTGTTTTGATTTTATTCATTTTGATTAGTTTTTCGATTGCGATTCGCAAAGCGACATAAGCGCCTGTGATGGCGGCAGTGCGGGTTCCGCCGTCTGCCTGGAGGACATCACAGTCAATCGTGATCGTGCGCTCTCCCAGTTGTCGGAGGTCAACAACAGCGCGCAGGCTGCGGCCAATCAATCTTTGGATTTCTTGGGTGCGGCCTGAAACATTTTGCCGCTCACGGCGCGAGCGGTCTGCTGTAGAGCCGGGAAGAAGAGAATATTCCGCTGTCAGCCAGCCTTGTCCGCGCGTGCCTCTCATCCAGTTTGGAACTGATTCCTCAACGGAGGCTGTGCACATCACCCGAGTCTCACCATACTCAACTAAGACTGAGCCGAGGGGAACATTGGTAAAGTTTGGTGTTATTTTAAGTGGACGGGTTTGCGCAGATGTGCGGCCATGCGAACGCGACAACATAGAGGACCTCATTGGCAAAAATGCTTTGAACGGGGTCTCTTAGCCTGCCTGTTGACGCGTGACAAGTCGCACAGGAGCCGCATTGCACGCGCCTGCTCAACTTTGGCTTCTTACTGCAAGATAACTGCAGTTGCTCTGAAGTCTTTTGGCAATGCCCGTTCCGGGAGGATGTGCACACTTGGATGCGAATTCCCGTGAATCCATTCGCTCACACCTTGTCCTAGTTCATTCTCAATGAACCGAACAATCCTTCTTGCAAGCCAATGAATGCCCCGGTCATCCCATTCGAGCTCATCGAGACTGAGTCCTTTCACCGCACTGGTGACAAGCTTTCGTCCGCGTCGAAAGAAGCTGACTTCTGGTGTGTTGAGGGCGCCGCATGCAAAGACACATTCATACCGAGATTCCGTCGTTCGGCAGGTGATTTGGTAGCCTGAATGGGTGCGGCTAAAGAGGAGCCACAGGCCTGAAATAAAGACGCTCGACCATGCATGAGCACCATACATGCTTTGAAATGACGTATTGGAGATATAGGCAACCAGGTGACTGGGCCTTCCAAGGCTGTCGTAAGCTGTTTTTAGTTCTGTGTTTGTGAGCAGGTCAGAGCCAAGCTCGTTCGTCCAAGGGACAACAGAGAGATCGGCGAGTCTCATGGGAGCACTCCTTCGTTAGCGCATATATTGCGCCTAACGCGTCGATTAACACCACACCAAGACCCTGTCGTGACTACCGCTGGCAGACATTTGACGGCCGATTTCTTGACCTATTTTGCGCTTAATTATTGTGCAGGGACTGAGTGGCGCCATCCGTGATTGTCTTGTCCGCGACCAAACTGGAGATCGATGAGGTTCTTTTTAAGATTCATGCTCACTTTGCCAATCGCGCCGCCGCTGATTTCAAAGCGTTTGTTGCCGTCGACAAGTTCAATCACCGAGGAAATGACGGCCGCCGTGCCACAACCAAAAACCTCGGTGAGCTTCCCGCTTTCGATATCCCTGAGGACTTCTGAAATATCGAGTCGAGTCTCTTCCAAGGTATATCCCAAGTCTCTCGCCAACTCGATAATTGAACTGCGGGTGATACCAGGCAAAATACTTCCAGTGAGTGCAGGTGTGCGAATGACATTGTCGTACACAAACATAATATTCATTGCGCCAACTTCTTCGACATATGTTCGTTTCAGACCATCGAGCCATAGAACCTGCTCGGCACCCGCGGCGCGTGCTCGCTGAAGCGCTGGCAACGCTGCGGCATAGTTGCCTCCGCACTTTGCCTCTCCACATCCTCCGGGTACTGCTCGCACATGCTCGCGCTCGATAAAAACCGACACGCCTGTTTCGCGTTTGTAGTAGTTTTTGGCTGGACTTACGATGATGAAAAATCGGTATGCCAGCGAAGCTCGATAGGAAACTCCCGTGTCCATCCCTATGAGTGTCGGCCGGATGTAGAGGGAGCCTGGGTTGGGTAGAATCCAGTCTTGCTCAACGGATACGAGCTCCTGAACACAGCGAAGGAATAGTTCCTCAGGGACGGGCTGCATTCCTAAACGAACTGCAGAATTTGCAAAACGGCGCGCATTCTGTTCCGGACGAAATAGAAGTATTTCACCGTTTCCCTGTGCATTTCGATAGGCTTTCATCCCTTCAAACACCTCCTGGCCATAGTGGAAGACCACAGAGTCGGGGCCGAGCTCGAAATTGGCGTACGGAATGATTTCAGGAGTTTGCCATCCCCCTTTCTGGGGAATGTAGTCGCACACCAACATATGGTCTGTTTGGGTCCGTCCAAATGGAATTTCCTCCTGGAGGGAGGGAGGATTTTTACGCTTGTGGCGAGGCAAAAGGTTTTTAAGGACACGCAATTGTCCATTAGATTGAGGCATTTTTGTCTCTCCTCGCGCCAGTTCCGGCGTGATTGCTCCCGGATGCCGGAGGGCGTTCGGGTCTTGGAACTCGGCGTAGAATAGGCCCTGAAAATCAGGAAGCAAGTACCCCCTGTGGGCTTGACAACTGCTTACCCCGTTTCATATAGAGGATTTGCGTTGGGGCATCGACAAGTGGTAAGTCAACGGTTTTTGATACCGTCATTCCTAGGTTCGAATCCTAGTGCCCCAGCCACTCTTCTAAGGAAGAGAAAAGCCGCTCCTTGTGAGCGGCTTTTGTGTTTTCCGCAAACCTATTTAATCAAAGAATTGCCGGACCGAAGGCCCCACCCAATTCGTCCTTCAGCTTCATAAGCTGGTTGACTTCAATATCCATATCAACTGGCAAATGGTTCAAAACTTCTAAGGGCGAGAGCTTGTTGTCGTCTGCGAGTGCAAGAATGATGGCCGAGCGAACCGCTTGAACAGCGGCGGATTTTGAACTGTGCGGATGAATAGCCTCACCTAATCGGGTTAAGAGAGCGATCCCAATTTGTGAATTTAGAATTTTGTCCATCTGAATGAGGTCAAGTTCGTAAACTTTTCCTAGCTGGCTGCGCACAACTGCGGTGTCTAGTTTTCCAGCCCTCAGCAGCGACGCTACTTCTTCGCTTTCACTTCCGCTTTTCACAAATGATTCTACTTGTTCAACGGTGACTGAGCGTGAGAAAATTCCAATAATAAACGTAATTCTCTTGGATGAGGGTGACATTTGAGGTGAGGAAGCAACTTGGGCTTCCTGCGATTTTCTATTGCACGCGTTCAATGAAACGGAAAATATGGCAAGGAAGCATGCAACGGAAACGAGAGAGAACTTCAACATAAGACACCTCATTCGATGCAAGTTACTTTCGGATATTTGATGCTGTCACATTTGAGTCCTTTGTCTTTCACCAGAGTCTTCAAATTTGGTAAGCTAGCCAACAATTCGTTGAGCTGATCCTGAGTAAAATTATTGCCAGGCATGCTGAGAGTCACGATTTTTTGAAAAACCAGTATGGGTGATATTTCAGTGAGCCGTTCGTTGTTGAGATAAACAATTTGCATATTTTTTTCAGCCCAGTTTGCCGTAGAATTCAGATTGTGCACCGGACCATAAAAATCTCTGATTGACTTGATTAAGGAATCCACTGTCTTTGACTCAGCTGGAGTCACCTCCTCTTTCGTCAACCATTGGACCGAGGTTAATCCGATTCTGAATGATTTCGTTTCCGAGACGAGTGATTCTTCTGGCGCAGCAGTGGGGAAACCTACAGTTTGTTCAGTTCCCTGAATTGACTGTTGTTTGCAGCCTGTAAAGACCGACATCAAGAAAACTGACAACACTGCCGTCGCGAAATGTTTCGAAATCAAGAGTTGTTTAAAGCTCATCGACTGTCTCCTCTTTCTTGACACTCGGATATCGGAGTTTTTAGAGTGATTTATGAGTTTTTTTATTTTTATCAGAAATTATTGATGCTTGACGGTTCCTACTCTCTTTCAAAATTGAATTGCGATATTCTTTTTTCAGTCAAATAAATTATTTTTAATCTTGATTCGAGGATTTAACGTGGGTGGACAACATCAATGTCCTTTTGTTTCCAGGGAGGCTTGGAAGAAGGGCTCCGGCTCTGGCCATCCTGCGGTCCACGTTCTGAGTGTCGGGCAAAATCCGAGTCTTTGCCCATCAAATCAAACAACAGGCTGGTTACTTGGTTTGGGTGGAGCGCATGCTGGTGAAGACCTGCGCGTCACATTGGGCGAAACCTACGTGGGCTCAGGTTGGGATTCCGACATTGTTCTAACGACACCCGAAGTGAGTCGGCGTCATGGCAAATTCACTTCCGCCGGAGGTGTGACACTCCTTGAAGACAATGGCAGTGCAACCGGAGTTGCAGTGAACGGAGAATTCATCCGTGAGCCTCGCATGATTCAGCATGGCGACAGAATTAAGTTCGGAGTGGGTGATTTTTTGTTCTATGCGGCAGATGGAGCGACGTCGGATAAGGCGTTAGACGACGAAAATGTAAAGATCTTTAAAAAGTGCGCATCTCCAACGATGGCATGGCTTATTTGTCGCAGTGGAGATTGCTCTGGAATGGATTTTCGCCTGCTAAAAGGTCTCAACAGAGTCGGTGCGCTTCCCGGTCTAGAGATTGTTTTACCCGACCAGAATCTCAATTCGATTCACATGACAATTGAATGCTCCGACGATCGAATTTATCTGCGTCCTGAATTCGCAGCGTTGCGATTACTTCGGGCTGGTTCGATAGTCGAGCGCCCGGGAAGTTTGCGCGATAAAGATGTACTTAGGATTGGTGCACTCGAACTGTTTTTGAGGTGTATTCATTGAAGTTGAAACTCATTTCAATCTTTTACTTCTTGAGTGCGCTAAATCCAATGATTGCAAAGTCAGAGGAGCCAGGCTCGTCGGCTGCCGCAGACGCACGAACTTCGATTCAAAGGAAGATATCAATTCGAGCTTACGAGATTTTTCAAGAGAGGAAGTTGAGAATTCATCTCATTCTCGACGAATCAGATGGTTCTGGCAGATACTTGCTTAACACTCTTGATGCTAAGTCTTTCAGACTACAGCCTGAAGAAGCCAGCGAGCCCCTCATTGAGCCAACTTCACTTAGCACTTTCGCAAACAGATCTCCTGCAGCGTACCGCGAAACTGCCGTTGTTTTTGAGGCAAATAAACAATTCTCTGAGCTGCAATTTAATTCAATTCGTTCAGCCGTTGCTGGATTTTTAGGCGGTTTTCGCTCCGATATTCTCTCAGTGAGAGCAACAACGGAAGAAAATGAAAGTCGCCTGGCGTGGATTGCTCCTGGTCAATCCGAGAATCCACGCGCTGTTCAAAAATCAATCCTCGAGAGCCCCTCTTTGGATGGAAAGGCTGGGGTCGCTGCAGGTGTTTGCGCCGCAATGAAAGAATTGGAGTCTGAGAGTCCTCCGATGTCGCCAGCCCAACGGAGTCTTATCCTGATCTCCAGCGCAGCTGGTGAAGGGAGTTCCGGATGGTCGAACGCTCGAAAATGTCTTGCTCAGGCAATTGAATCAAGCGTCAGAATTTTCTGGGTAAGAATTCACGACCAGGAATCACAGCAGGTTGGGCAATTTGATCCGGTCATTGATGCGATTGTCAAAAAAAGTGGCGGATTTATTGGCAAGCTCACTGCGACATCCGACCCAGTTGGAGCATTGAGTAATCTGCGTTCCTACCTAGATGATGAATACATTCTCGAGTTCGATTTTGCTCAATATCGGCCATATTCAGATATTTTGAAATTTTCCGTCAGTGCGAATTACCATGGGAATATATATCGAAGCGCTGAGCTTACATACGAGGGTTTCGTAGCCAAGCCGCGGCCTGGTGAATTAGAGCGTGCTGACCAGGCAAGAGAATCTGCACGAATCAAGGAACGTCAGACATTTTATTTTATCTCTGCAGTTCTGTTACTTTCGGCTTTTTTTATAGTTTATTTTCTGCGCAGAAATACCGCTGGATGCCAAAAATGCGGCTTCAGGGTGTCGAGCAGTTTTCAGGATTGTCCCTTCCGAAACTCCAAATGTCACGGCCGTATGAGTGTCATACAGGGGCCAGGCTTGGGGAGCGAGTTTCCACTGTTTTCAGGAGAGAATACCTTTGGCAGCAGTCGCGCAAACACAATCCGTTGGAAAGCAATGGGCTTAGCGCGGAAACATGGAAAAATTGTGATCACAAAGCGGAAGGCACTTTTCTCACCGGTGCGTGGAAGTCAGACGAGAGTCAATGGCGTAATGGCGACAGAGCCGCGCTTGCTTTCTTCTGGTAGCATTTTGAGGATCGGTGATGTTGTTTGCCGGGTCGACTTTAAAGAGGGCGCATGAAAAGTCGTTTTGTCATCCGATTTGTCGCGGGCCCATTGCACGACAAATCTTTTGAGTTGGGCGAGGGCGATAGCCGCACCATAGGCAAAGGTGAATTATCCTCAATTCGCCTCGACGACGATGCTCTGGTGAGTCGGAATCATGCTCGCCTGACGCTTGAACGCGGAACTCTGTGGATTGAAGACCTTGGCAGCCGCAATGGCACATTCATCAATGGAAAAATGATCGAAAAAAAGACAATGATTCGTGTTGGCGACAAAGTGACTCTGGGGCAATTGAGTAGTTTTCAATGTTCACCTTGGAACGCTCTTGAGCCGTCTCGATTTGCAAGTGCAGTGCTCACCCAAGTTACGAACATAGCAGCTCGTATGAAACGCAGACCAAAAGCGTCTATTTGGCCGCAGTTCCTCATCTTGCAGCTGATTGTCTCCGTGGTCGTTGGTGCCGCTTGGTGGGGAGGAAAAAAATTTCGCATGCGCGCCGTGGAAAGTCAGCCCACGACACAGGAATCAAGCGGCGTCTCTGCTGAAGTCACTCGAAGGCAACAAGACAGAAAGGTAGTTTCAATTCCCGACGTTCCGCGCAACTTTATTTGGGATGAGATTGTTGCTGTTTCCAGAAGGTTCGGTGACGCCCCACCATCTGTGATGGATGTTCAATTTCAGAAAAAGGTAGAGAGCTGGATAGAGCGCTTTACCCGCGGTGATGCTCATAAAAAGCTATTGGAGCGCAAGGAGAAGTATTGGCCTACAATTCTCTTAGCACTTTCCCAAGAGGGGTTGCCTGCAGAGCTTGGATATTTGGTTTGGGTTGAATCAGAGTTCAATCTTAACGCGCAAAGTCATGCAGGTGCTCTTGGTTTGTGGCAGTTCATGCCAGGAACAGCCCGGGATTTTGGATTGCAGGTCAATGTTGAGCAAAAAATTGATGAAAGAATTGATGCTGTGAAAAGTTCAAAGGCTGCGGCGCAATATCTATCGATGTTGCTCAAACAATTTGGAACCGATCGGTATATGTTGGCTATTGCCTCCTATAATGCCGGACAAAATAGAATTCAGCGCAAGACTATTGCCGCTCAAATACGCCGCGCTCCCAAACCAGACTTCTGGGCGCTGCGAGATCAGCTTCCACAAGAGACCGTTGACTACGTCCCAAAATTTCTCGCAGCAATTATCATCAATCGCAATCCTGAGCGTTGGTGATCTCAACTACGAATGAATCGCGTTGCCACGATTTGAAACTTGATTTGTGATTGCGTTCTTGAAGGGATGCTTCATTCACTCCTTCGTTGCTGCATATGAGAAGTTTGGCGTGTCCTTTGTAAAAACGAGGCCGGCCAAGAGCACGTTTCACTGATTGCTGCGTGCTAGAGGGCTTGAGTGCAGATTTTTTCTGCAGCACAAGAAAGCTGACCGGTAAGCTGCGCAAGTCGATTTTCATCTCCCTCGAAAAATTCATCCACTCTGAACTTTGAAAGACCTCCGATGGCGCTGGAGCAAAAAAGTGGCACCAATCGCGGCCCTCTTCTTGCAACCCGCAATTTCCTTGATGCGGGCACGGAGCAATAACCTCGAATTTCGAGAGGAGGCGCTGGCGGAGAGAAATGAGTCGTCGCGAGCAAAAAGGCGTGCCTGGCTCTATCCAAACAATTGCCGCAGCGCTCTCAATATTCTCAGAGAGAGTTTGGAACTGGTCATCGTTCAGTTCGGTTAAAACGTGGCTAATGAGCACAAGGTCGGTTTCTTGGATTTGCAGCTGTTCTGGTGAGAGTGGAACAATGCGCGCCTGGGGCCGCAAATGACGAATCTTTTTCTCACTGAACTGCATCGCGTGGAGGGATCTGTCGGAAAGAATGATCTCCTGCGGCTCACTTGTCTCGAATCCAAGCAAGAAGGCCTCAGAGGCAACCCCCGAACCGCAGCCCCAGTCGACCCAACGCGAGGCATTCGGAGGGGGAACCCAGTTTTTCAGAGCAAGTTCTCTGACGACAGCCTCCCATTTCCAGAGGATTCGTCTTGCAAAGGTAGAATCGTAGAGTTCCAATAGGCTGTTATCTGACCAGTAATCTGAAACGCCCGAGCGTTCGGGAGCGTCGAGGAAAAGTTGTCTGAGTTGCTCAAGATCTTTGACTTCAGCGCGACTTTTTGGAACACCCGCTTTCATTGTGCCCCCTGAGCCTTCAGGGCTCTCTTCAATCAGTTCGGGAAACAAACATGACACAACTTACCTTCAGGCAAAAGGCCGAAAAGCACTGGACCCCAGAACGCATTGGAAAGGTCACGGGCGGAAAGAAATTTCTCATTGATCCGCTGAAAGGGGCTGAACTACTTCGGGCACTGGGGCTTCTTAATGCGGATGCAAGCATGCCTGCTGATGCTGTGCGGAAGTATTCTCAAATCAATCACATGGTGGCTCTGCTCGCACCAACCCTCACAGAGTTGTCGGAACGCTTTTCTGTGGTGAGAATTCTCGATTGTGGCTGTGGTAATTCTTATCTCACTTTTCTACTGGCATGGTGTTTTAAAAACGTATGGCATCGAAATGCCCTGATCACAGGTATCGACACTCGCTCCGATGTGATTCAAAAGTCTCAGGCGAGGGCAAATGAATTAGGCTTGGCCGACTCACTTCGCTTTGAAAAAATTTCAGTGCTCGACTACTTTGCACGCAAGGCAGCAGTGGCTTCTCCGGAAGAAAGAAAAAGCTCCCGAAACCATGTGATAGTAGCTCTCCATGCATGTGACACTGCAACAGATGATTCCCTTGCGCTCGCTTTTGCTGAAAAAGCCGACGCCATTGCCGTAGCTCCTTGCTGCCAGGCAGAACTCGCTGGCAGATGGCGAAATTTGTCTGCCGAACATTTCAAGAGTGCTTTTTCTGTGCTCCTGAATTCGCCCGAGTTGCGACGTGATTCTTGCAGCACTTTTACCGATGCAATGCGGGTTTTGTTGATTCGTGGTCAGGGCTATGAGGCAACTACGACAGAATTTGTGCCATCCAATCACACTCCAAAGAATCGCTTGATAGTTGCTACACGTCGCGGAAACTATCAAGAGTCTGCTTTGCGTGAATATGTTGAACTCAAAAAAACTCTCGGTGCCGGAATTGGTCTCGACGAACGATTGTTAGATGAAGCGTCGGAAATTATTCGTCAATTACAAGTGTAATTCGGTTTCAGAAAATTTTACGATAAATGTGGCAATACGGTGTTTTGGCTTCATGAAAATAATATTTTTGGTGGTAGTCTTCTGCGGGCCAAAAATGTGCATTAGGTCGAATTTGTGTTGCGACTTTAAAGCATTTTTCTTTGAGAGTCTCAATAATTTTCTCGGCAACTCTGCGCTCGTCAGTAGAACTTAGAAAAAGCGCCGATAAGTATTGAGGTCCGATGTCGGGACCTTGACCATTGGTTTGGCTGAAGTCGTGTGTTTCAAAAAAGAGTTTACATAAATGCTCGTAGCTGACCTGGGTTGGGTTGTAGGTCACTTCACAGCATTCTAAATGTCCGGTTGAACCAGCACAGACTTGCTTGTAGCTCGGGTTTTCAATGTGACCACCAGCAAAACCAACACGGGTTGCGAGCACCCCAGGCACTTTTGCAAAATGAAATTCTGTTCCCCAAAAACACCCGGAAGCAAAAAGTGCTATCGAGGTTGGTTGGCTTTCAGAAGCCTTGAAAACGAGACTGATTGAGTTAACGCAATGGCGCAGATTTTTGCTCGTAAACTCCTCTCCCTCGAAGATGTGGCCAAGGTGTCCACCGCATGAGTTACAAACAATCTCCGTGCGACGACCGTCGGGGTCAGGAATACGTTTCACGCTTCCGCTGATTTCATCATCGAAGCTTGGCCATCCGCAGTGTGAAGGAAATTTGTCTTGCGAGCGATAGAGCGGAGAATCGCAGCGCTTACAATGGTAATGGCCGGGAGAATTTGTGTTGCAATATTCACCGGTGAATGGTGTCTCTGTTCCTTTTTTATCGATAACCCAGGATTCAAATGAAGAGAGTGGCCTAAAATTTTTGTTGTTATTCATGATGCTCTCGATCGCTCCCCTTGCTTTTCATCTGGGACAACAACTTCATAAATCGTGACCATTGAAATGCGTCCTTTTACTTGAACAGAATCAAGCATATTTAAATTAAATTCCTTGCTTTCTGCAGAGGACATATGCTGCAAAACATCCTCACTTACAATGATGTTTGCGACATATTTTTTTGTTAGGTTTTCCAGCCTAGACGCCAGATTGACGGCATCTGACATAACAGTTCCTGCGAGCCTTTCAGCATGGCCTACGATCCCCACAACCATAGGACCATAATGAACTCCAATTCCCACTCTAATTTCCTGATTAATCAGACCAAGCCAACGATCATTAAACGAACGTAGGGCAATTTGAATGTCAATGGCACAACGCACGGCGTGCACGGGAGACTCAGGAAATAAAGCCATAATTGCGTCACCGATATATTTATCGATGAAACCACCGTGGTGTTTTATCACGGGTGCAATTTGAGTGAGAAAGCCATTGATAAATTCAAAGTTCTGCGAAGGTGTCATTCCCTCTGAGATTTGAGTAAAGTTGCGAATGTCAGCAAACATTACAGCCATTCTTAACTCAACATGGTCTCCTAAATTAAAGTCAATCAGACTTTCTGATTTCAGGAGCCGCAGAAAATCATGTGGCACAAAACGGAGTGAGGCTTGATGCATTTTTTCAAGGTTAGATGCGGACTCTTGGTTTTCCAGATTGACTGCGAGTGCGCTTGCCATTGTGGAAATAATATGTTCTTCTTCCTCACTCAAATTTTCTTGTAAAACCGGCTCAAACCTGAGCATTCCTTTGTAAGAAATACTTCCGTTGAGCGGGATGTAAAGCGTTCGATGAGAAAGTGCGATGTGATTTTGTATTTGTTCTGTCGCCCATTTTTTATGCTCAATGTATTCAACATTCGATTCAGCAGCAGATGGCAATGTCTCTCGGATACATTTTACAGTTGATTCCACAGCCTCAAGGGGAGTAACTGCTCTTTGCAAATTCAAAATTCCCGAAAACAAAAGTTCAAGCCGCTCTTTCATGCTCTTGCCATACTTGAGAGTTGAAGTCGCTCTAATGCCAAGGAAAAATGCCATCACTGCGGTTTGGCTAGGGAGGAAAAGAAGATCTTCCCACTTTAGAACCTTCATCGTTGGATTGACTAATTCTCTTAGATTGGACATCCCGAAAATCATCAATGGAATACCGACACAGGAGATGCGAATATAATAGCTAGGGCTACCAAAGTCGTCGCTTGCCTGGCTAAAGTTTGAATGTCCTAATCCTCGGAGTGATTCCGACTTTCCTAAGCGGTTGTATATTCCACAAAAGAGCGCGGCGAGGGCAAAGCCACTGCCTAACGTGTCACGCCATTGATGCGATTTTAGCAAAAATGTCATTGGAGATTGTTTTGAAAGCGAAAAAGTAACTATAAAAAAAATGGCTGCTATGGTTGAGACAAGTATTGTCGCTTGCGGGCTCCAGGAAACGCCTGAGGAAACGCAGTAAGCATATCGAACAAGCAGAGTGAGTACAATTGCCTCGAGTAAAATGCACAACGCGCTAATCATTGAGTGAGCATGGGACGAAATAAAAGACGATTGCTGTAAGGTGATGATGCAAAGTGCATAGCATACAAGTGCGACTGAGTAATCTGCCAGTGTATTGAGAGTTTTCTCATTCTTAAAAACAAAACGAAATGCGATGACAAAGATAGGCATCAGCAGTGAAATGAGGTTCCAAAGAACGTTCGCTGACAAGGTGAGTTGATCGAACGAAAGTATTTCATGCATGTATTGATTTTCAGCTAAAACGAGAGGCCATCGAGGCGGGCCAATTTCTCGTCCTGGCCCAACCGAAATGTAATATTCAATTCGGTTGCTTTCGGGTATGGCTTTCATGGCTTCGAAACGCGATTGCGTGAAGCACGAGAGTTTATCGGGTTCGATTCGAGGGTCGAAATCATCTCCGCCCGGATTTTTTGCCTCACATTCAAAAGATCCCAATGACACCAATTGGGCTTGAGAGGGCCACTCTTTATTTGCATTTGATGTTCTCGCCGAAAGCCAAAGCTTTTCATGCTCTGAAAGAGAGTATGAGAATGCTAGGAGTGTTGGGCGTTCGTTCATAGAATCGAGGCGGCTTCTGAGGTCAGTAGAGAGGGGGAATTGAGTTCTTACTTTACGCGCGCTGCCGCCATTTCCCAGGTCTATTTTGAGTTTCTCGCAAGAATCTAGTTCAGAATAAAAAGTCGGACAATTGAACGCCTGCAGAGTCCATTCCCTGAGTGGCAGTGCTTTTTTTTGCACAACGAGCGAGTTGAGTCGTTCAGAGGCATCGAAATACCTGGAGACAACGCCAAATGCTGCGGCTAGGGACAGCATTCCGAGAAGCCACAATATCCCAAGCACCAAGCTGTAGGAGCGCTTCGGACGCTCTTGCTCTTGCTCTGGCTCAAAGTCAGGGTGCAATGTGTGTGGCAAATCTTCCGCTTCCATCCCTGGAATGCCTTCTTTCTCTTGATTTAAAATGCAAGTAAAACCGCATCGAAGTTGTTATCGACAGGTGGCAGTTTTGTTGGGCTGAACAACTTGCCCACCCGTGCTTGGAATGACGGCGAGCCCGCCCGACACCGGAACGTCTTGAACAGAGCTCAGCATAAAAATTGGGAAGAGCCCAAAGAGCGAGATTGTTGTTCCGCTGTCGCCGCTTGAAAGGAAATATCGGGCAGATTCCTGAGAGAATCCTTCACCCGGAAAGGTTGGTGCACCATATTTTGGTTTTTCAGATTCTGGCAGCCAATTTGGAACTGCGGTCAGAAAATTCAGGTGAGCATAAAGGCCCGGCAGCGCTGAGGCGAAGTCTTTTGTTAATGGAATCTGGCGCTCGGCTTTCTTTTCAGCAGATAGCGCGTCTGGATCAAGGGAGGCAAGACGCGCTCCAGCTAAAAAATCACTCGGATTTTTTCGTTTCATCGCATCAAGATAACCCAGATGTGCCAACTGAATATCACAGAAGGCTCCCACGCCTTCACCCTGTGCGTAACAAAATCCAAGCTGCATGTGACCAGTTCCCACGAGCTGAGCATTTAGCTCCTGAGGTGTCTTTCGGGTTCCGTCGGTATGTAATGTGTTTTGGCGTCCCAACATAAGGTCGAGAAAATTTAGGGACACTGGACGTCCTGTTTCGATGATCTCCTTGTTTGAAAGTTGTATCTGGCCATTGCTTGGCAGAACGTCTGAGGTCACGAAAGTGGCTTCCGCCCATTGCACGTTCTGAAGCAAGCCAGGTGCCTGCCTAAAGCCACTGTATAGAAGCTGGCTACCGGCATTGACACACCTAGCCTTTAAGTATCGAGCTGCGAGGTTCTTATATCCTGTATAGTGTTTTTGCGAAAAACCAGCACTGACGAGAACTTTCGCCTTTTCGCTTAAATTACTGAAAACTCGCTCCACTTCTGCATTGGCACCGCCTCCTGTTCCGGCGAGTGAGGAAGAGTTTTTCAGAGTGCAGATAAGTTGCAGTTCCTCGTCGACTTTCTCAACTGACAAAATATCAAACGCTTCTGTATATCTGCCGTGGTCAGCATTCATTTCATCCAAGCTCAATTTTATTTTTTTAATTTGAACCTTGTCAGTGCTCGACGAACTGTTGAAAATTTCGCCTTGTGTGATGTCGCGCAGTTGAGCAATAGGTAGAAGCAAACTTTCCTTGTGGATCTCCCGATATTTTTCCAGGCTCAAGAGCGAACTTGCAAATGCGAGGCGCAAGCTGGCGTTGACATTCATGTGGATGTCTGTTGCCTCTGAACTGTTCGCAGCTCCTGCAGGTGGGCAAGCTCCGAGAGCAATGTCTCTCTCAACGGGCTGACCTGATGAACCATCCAGACATTTCTGAGTTAAATCATCAAAATCGAAACCACGGAATGAACAGCTGTTTTTTTCGAGCAAGGTGTTGAAATAGGAAAATGCGAGCTGGTCGAGTGGGGGTTGCACAAGTTGAACTACATTGAAGTTTGGCAAAACTTTCTTAAGCATTGCTGGAACATTTGCGAACTTACTCGGGGTGAGTTGCCAAGATGGCATGTACGAAGAAAGCCCATAATGAAATGGGTGGCTCACCGACAACCCGGGGTAGGTTGGCATCCAGGGACAAGTTGGCACTTCTGGCGCCATCGATGCTGGAGGCGAAGAATCGTTAAATTCGAGGAAATAGCGATTTTCGGTAATTGCCTTCTCCAATTCATTAACTTTTTTTTCCTGTTCGCTGTGAATCAAATTCAAATGAGCGATTTGAGCAGGATCTAGAGTGCGAGTGAATTGAATGGGAGCAACGATAAAATCTGTTTGTGAAAAACACAGTTTGTTTCGACCTTCGGTCACTAAGCGACGTCTGAAAAAGTCGCGCACCGTAGAGTCGCCATCAGCAAAACTCTTCAGCGAAATGAGATCGGTGACATCCGATAGTTTCGCCGGATTTTTCTTTTTATCAATTTGGGTCATGATGCTACTGTCGGATCTGCACACGTCGAGAGATAGTTCATCGAGAAGAATTGAAGTCTTACTAAATTCTCTGCCGACAATTTTTCGCACAGGGTCTGAGTTTTGAGCCTCGATTTTTTGAAAAAAGATATTATAAATATCCTGGCTTGAGAGCTTGTACTCAAACTCCACTGGGATGTTATCTCGGCCAAAAACAACCAATTTTTGTGGAGTTGTGAGCAGCGACTTGTAAAGCGAGTACCGATTCAATGGGTCAGTCAAAAGTGTTTTGGAGGGCTCCTGGCCAAGGCTCGGATTTGTGGCTACTTGCGAAGGGACTCGCGGATCCCAAATTCTATAAAAACAATGCGCTGATGTTTGCAATTCCATTGAGTTCGAATTGTTTTCGAGTTGAAAATCTAATTTCGTAAAATCGATGGGTGCGCGCAGGAGAGCGGTATTTCCGCTCGCCAAGCGGTGCACTGGGTTAAGCGTGTGCACTAGCCGGGCGTTGCAGCGCGATTCGATAGATATTTTGCCTGTGCTTGCCTTGAAGAGCAAAATCGCTGCGCTCGGGTCGTACCTTTCACCTTCGAGCGCAACCTGCCCACCCGTTTTGGTGTCGGTTATCGCATTTGTTTTGGAGCAGGTTGGCCTGGAGGCACGCGAAGCGCCACAGGCCACAAGGATAATGGCACTGCCAAGAGGTAAGCTCCACCGCATCCACACCATAACGACCACCACCAGTAGGGTTTGATTCGTTCATATCGGCCTTGAGGTCGGTAATCTTGACTCAATCCTTCCTGAGGCCCAGCAAAGCTCGCTCTACATCAGCAACGAGACCACTAGAGGATTGGTCAACACTCTGGCCCGGAAACTGCCCTCGGGGTATATCCATCAGATCTGAAAGAAGTTTCTCCGGGTTTTCGTGGCAGCCAAGGGCACTGTTCGTTGGGCTGAAACACTCTTTGTCAGCAAATTTCAGCGGAATAAGAAGGCCCTTGCGGACAAGCCTCTCGTGATGGAGTTCGAGTTCGTTTGGCGGAATATTAAGAGCGTGGCCTATGTCACTGGGGCTCTGTGGTTTCGATTGGCGCCTGAAAGTTTCGATGTGGAAATCAAGAAGCCGAACGCAGTTGACCACAGTTTCAGCGGGAAAACTCCAAGGTTCGCTCTGGTGATTGTGCGGCCGCGTTTCAAGGTGTTTGTCGACCTCTGAGCAAAGGCATGCTCCAAAAAGAATTCCCAACCAAACCAGCCGAACCCAAATCAAAAACACGAGAACCAATAGAGGTAGGCTTCCGTAGAGTTGCAGATTGGTTCTGTTCGAAAAAACAAACGAAGCATAGTGGACATTGATAGTCGCCAGTAGCTGGAAAATGAGATGTGTGGTCAAGGCTCCCCAAAAGACCGCATGGAAACGAGGCTTTCGCTCCGGAAGGATCACGAAGAGGGCACCGAATCCAACAATTTGCACCAAGTGCCCAATCGCATAGCGAATCAGGTCGAGGAGTCCGAGGTGTGAAAGAATCCCGAGAGAGGGTTTTAAGGTATTCATTAACTCCGACGATTTTGCCGTGCTGAGGACAATCACCAAAGGTGTTGCCGAAAGCATCACCCAATAACTCCCAATGCGGCGCAGCAACGAGCGTCGCATTTTGGCTTCAAAAATTCGATTGAAGCTTCCCTCGATGTTCATCATCAGTGCCAGAACTGTAGCAAGCAATGTTGCAAACGAAACAACCCCGAGTGTTCCTGTTTGCATGTTTCCAACGAATGAATCGATAAATGCATTCAGTTGCGCTGAAACACTGGTTGGGAAGTTGCGCGAAAGAAGAGGCTTGAGCGTGTTGTCGAGGAAAAGTGTCAGTCCGCCAAACAATTTGAAGAAAGTAAAGGCAATAGCTAGAAGCGGAACAAGTGAGAGAATAAATGTAAAAGAGAGAGCCCGTGAGTCGCCAAGAATGTCGTAACGTTTTGCCGTGGCAAATGTATCATCAATAATCTTTGGAATGAGCCATTTCCAATCGGTGCGAGTTGTCTCGGCCAATCGGGAACGCAACAATCGTTGCCAATGTTTTGGATGCGAAATTGCCATGATCCACAGCCCCGTAAAAGTTGCTTGATGCAGCGCCATTCAGGCATCTTAGCTGCGCTTTTATTCAGGGACTCGGAAAAAAGTTCGTGCCGGCGTCTCTTGCAGGGTTTCCGACCACCACGTCAGTTGCCTGACGCTCGTTGAAGGTCACTGTTTCGTTAGCATACTCAGGTAAGTTGTGTTTGAGGAGGGTGGGCTGTGTCCAAAGCAGGATTGAGAACGTTGCTTAAAGCAGCCGGCATCGTCGTTGGAAGCATGTGTATTTTGATTGTGGCTGCTGTTCTGATGTTGCGCAGCTCATTTGTGCTCAATAAAATATTGCCCCCAGTGCAGAATGTTCTCGAACGCGACTTCCAATTGAAAACCAAAATTTCCCAGATCTCGATCGATCCTTTTGCGAGAGTCGCCCTCCAAGGCGTAGAGGCGCAATGGGACGAACCAAAGATCGGGCGTGTTGAGGTTCGCGTTGAAAGTCTTCTGGTTCGCTTCTCAATCTGGCAGCTCTTAAAACGCCGCTTGCAGGTTTCCTCTATTGAAGTTGGCAATCCGAAACTGAAGGCTGTTCTCACTCTGCCTGAAAAAGCTGATGAAAAGGCTCCTGAAAATCCGCTCCCGATGCTCAGAAAAATTATTACGAACCCTCCCGTTGCCTTGAATCTTGATTCTTTGTCCATCAAGGGGCTCGAGCTTGATGTCTCGTTGAAGCAGGGTAAAACGGCTCTTAGATTCTTTGTAGAGCCTGTGAATCTTGAGTCAGAGCTGAGTGTTGTGCCAAAGGGTATTGCTGCGGCACTTAAAATTTCGGTGGGAAACGGCAAAGTGCCCGCCGCCAAAAAAGGTGTGATTCGCTTCAATGCAACCAATCTCGGCAAACAGTTGCCATTGATAGTTATCGAATCGCCGAGCTCTGCCGAATTTTCAACACAGATTGGTCTTTCATTTGTTGACGAGAAAAGGCCGCAGCTCACCCTCGGAAATTTTCAATTGAATTTTGAAGGTGAGAAGCTTCAACTTCAAACACGTTTGGATAAGGCTCGGCAGCTGAAATTAGAAGTGGGAAAAGCGATTCTGAGCTCTGGAAATGATATTGAGAGTGTGCTCGCGCTTGCTCCTCTTTTTGAACTCGAAAATGCGAGTGGAACTGATTTCTCAAGAATGGCTGCGGACAAGATATTTCAGGGTTTTGCGGGTTTTTCCGCTGTATTGAGAAGCAGATTCAACTTCGATCAGCTGAAGGTTTTGGCGCGATTGCCAGCAGATGGAATCGATGCTGAAGTTTCATTAAATGCGCAAGCTCCCATGGTATTTTTGGTGGGAGAGGATGGCATTAAGGTTCGCTCTGAAGAAAGCCCAGTGAGTGCAAAAATAAATGAAATACGGCTGCAGGGAAAAACTTTTTCCGATCTCAATAAAGCAGTCAATTTGAAGCAATTAAACGGAACCCGGTTTGAATCACCCTTGAGCATAGGGCTTTCAAAGCTGAATTTTAGCGCGCTCTCAAATTCACTCGAGGGCGTGCGCCTCGACACACTGATGCTTGAACCTAAGATATTTGTGGGTTCATCGAGTGAAGAGGTGGTAAGGGCAACCTTAAATGCTGCGCAGAAAAAAAGCGGTGAATTGCTTTTGACAGCATCTGCACTTCTATCGCCGAGGGAGCAGTTGCTCAAAATCATTCCGCAAATAAAAATTCTTCACGACAGTTTGGGTTGGCCTGATGTGAAGGGCCAGATAGATATTAAACTGAAAACTCCATGGAGCGACCTGCAGAAATTAATTTCCGACAAAGCCAAAGACGCAAAGAGTCTTGATATCAATTATGCGGTTGAGATTACGCAGGTCACTCAACCGCCCAAGAACTCGCCGGGTGGTCTTTTCATTCCAGGTGGATTACAGATCCGCGGAGATGCAAAGGTCAATCAGCCTTTTAATTTCAAAGATGCTCAGATAAGTACTCAAGTCGACTGGGCGCAAAAGCCTCTCATAAGCAACAATTTAAAAATTGAAAATCTCAACTCAAAATTGGTGGCAAAAGGTGAGACAAAGGTTGATGCCCTGCTTCGCTTGTCAAAACTCAACCCTCTCGCTGATTCACTTGGAATGATTGGCGGCAGCAAAATTGATCTTCGCTGGAGTGTTCAAATCCAGCATGGTGCAAAGAGCATTCTGAATGCAGCTTTGCCGCCGTTAAATATGCTCAGCGCAGATGTTGGTGTGGATGCTTCTGTAAAGTTTTTAGAGAAACCAGTTAAACCACTTTTTGACCAAAACTTTCTGCTGATTGAAGGCCCATTGAGTGCATCTGTCAGTGGGGCATTGCGCAAAGGGAATGTGAAAGTTGGTGTTAAATATTCCGTTCCACGCGCAGGTTCTGCGAAATTGGCTGTTGTTGAAAAAATTGATGGGGTCATAAAGCTAGATGCGCGTACCGATCTCAAAACAGGAGTTTCGTGTCAAATTGAGACTCGTTTGAAGGATGTTTTGCCTGCAAAAAGTATGGAAATTCCTGAAGACATTTTTCCATATCTAAAACAAGTCAATGCGTCGATCAGGTTGCGCTCAGACCTAAAAAATAGAGTTGACCTCGAGCAGGTGAATGTGAACACCGCAAACGGAATGTTGACTACCTCGCTGCGGGGCGGAACGGACCTTAAGGCGAGCAACAGTCGCTTCGACGGCCAATTGTCAATCAAGCCTCCCTCTGTTTTCCGTTATGGAATACGCGCGCAAGATAAAGTTGCTCTCGATGGATTTGTGCGAGTGGGGTGGGAGCTCACTCAAAAAGAACAGAAGTCACTCCGGCTGCGCGGGAACGTAAACCTGGATAATTTCACAGCGCAGCATCAATTGGGAGGCCTGCGCAAGGCTTCTGGTCGCATCCCATTTCAGCAGGATCTTGATCTTCCCAATTTCAAAAGTTTGAGATGGTCGTACCTCATTCGCGATAACCCGTTTAAGAGGGTTGATACTTCAAAATTTGTTCCGCTCACTCTTGATGATTCCCTGCTCACTATTGTTGAGCTCAACGCCCTAGAAAAGAAGTTTGGGCCGTTACGCGCAAGGGTGTCGCTCCAGCAGAACATGTTGACAATAGACAAACTGGACGCAGAAATTTTCGATGGAGTACTGGCAGGCCAAAGCTTTGTTGATATTCAGCCATCGCGACTTCTCGCGGGCTTGCAGGGACGGGTTACCAAACTCAATACAGCACTTCTCTCTAGCAAACCAGAGAAGATGCCGCCTGCTCCATTGAGCGCTCGTTTGGCTTTGATTGTCGATTTAGCCAAAGCCCTTGTTGAGGGGAGAGTCGATGTCACGGAAATTGGCCGTAATCAGCTCCTCGCTTTGATGGATGTTCTTGACCCTTCTGGCTCCGATTCACTGCTTAACAAAGCGCGGCTTGCATTGGCTATTGGATATCCTCGTTACGTTGGAATGCAAATGCAACAGGGATTCCTGGATTTAGATATCGGTTTGGGGGGGGTTCTTGAACAACAATTCAAAATTAGTAGTCTTCCTCTCACGCCCATCATTAATGCGAAAACTCAAGACTTGGTCAAATCTATGCGTGAGGTACCTATTCAATGAAACTGTCAGCTCTGCTCTCGATATTCCTTTTGCCTTTCTCGGTCGCTTGTGTGCCAACCCTGGTGGTCATCGACAGAACAACTCTCATTGAAGAGGAAAGCTCTGGTGATTGGCCTGAACTCGACAAAGCCACGGCAAAAAAAGCAGTCGATTTTCGTCCGAGTGTTCTACCTCCATCATCCACGGATAAGCGCAAAGAGCGTGCTTATCAGGTGATTGATGGCGATTACTCCCTCTCGACGCAAATTAGGAAATGAGGTTTCAGCGATGAATGCGATAATCGATGCGCCCAAACGGATGCGCAGAATAGAGCGCTTTTTTGTTGTAATGTCAGCGTTATTTCCTCTGTTTTCCGCATGGAGCATGGAGGCCACTGCAGCTGCCGAATTGCGCATGCCCCGGCTCGAGACTCTCGAGAAAATGACTGTCGGACCTGACAATCATTTTCAAGTTGCAGTTTCGCCTTCTGAGGAACGGATCTATTTTACGCGCAGCACGAATCTAGCCACAAGGCTCTTTTGGCGGGGACTACAAGGCTATCAAGCCCTCGGAAAGGTGGAGCCCTTCGTAAAAGCAGAGTTCGACAGCAAAGATCCTGCCCTCAGCCCTGATGGTCTAAAAATCGCATTTACTTCCTTTGAATCACAAGCCCGTGGTGATATTTGTGTGCAAAACATATCCCCAAGCGGTGCAGCAAATTCGTTGTGTGCTGATGAGAAGTCGGCCTCCGAGCAACCTTTTTGGCTTGGAAATCAGAAGGTCGGCTATATCAGACGGCCTACCGGATCAAACAAATCTCAGTTGGTTGTTTTCGATCTGTCGTCACGCGAAAAAAAGGTTCTGTTCGAGGATCAGATTCTGTCCGCGCATGCGGATTCTGCTTCGCGCTGGATTGTTTACTCATCCGTTCAAGGACAACCCTCGCAAGAAGATAACTTGGAACGGGTTCTCAAGGTCTACAGGCTGAACGACAAGCAGCTTTGGTCTTTGAAGGTAGGGTTGCCTGGTTTGCCCGGATTTCCGCGTTTCGACGAGCGTGGGGATTTTGTTTACTTTGCTCAGTTTTCGAATGACACCAATGGAGACTCTCGAATTGACGGCAACGACAACGGACTGCTGTACCGGATACGGGGCGCACAACTCGAGGAGCGCACTTCGGTTATTCTCCCCGAGCAGCTGACCACAGCCGAGCAAAACTGCAACTTTCCCGCGCCTGGCCGAACATTTCTTTATATGACGTGTGCTTTTGAGGGCGCGCTTGATGTTTACAGGATTCCAAATTCTGGTTTGGTGCCAACCGATTGGACGGAGAAGAACCTTCTAGATGCTTATCGCACAAGCCGCAGCATTCCTGAGCGCACATTGATCATAAATACTTTGCGCCATCGTTTTGAGGCGTACCGTAATATTGATTCACTTGGGAAAATTTTGAGCCAGCATTTACTGATGGGTGAGCATCAGGCGGCACTTTACTATCTTGATTTTCTCGATGCAGCGTCTCCAGCAGCAGAGCGAAGGGGTTACGTTGTTCTGCGAAATTTGCTCGATGTTCTCCAATATCGTGCTCGTGAGAAACTCGACCAGATCTCCCCAGAATTTGTTCAGCTCTTGGCAGAAAAGAGAAGCCTCTTTGAGAAAGAGCGTGGGCCTTATCTTGGATTTGCGCAGCTTTCTTTGGCTTTTGTTGAGCTTTCTTTGCGCCGCAATGTCGATGCAAAAAAACGGTTTACCGCCGTTTCCCTTTCTTCGCTGCGTTCTTCCCTCGAGCATAATGTTTATTTGAATTTGGCAAAGGAACTTGCAGATAAGAATATTTTGAGCGCCGGGGAATGGATTGATGCGATCATTCGAGTGAGCGATGCGCAGGTTATTTCAACCGAATCGATCGCATATTTAGCCGCGCAACTGATGCAGAAAATTTCAGAATTGCACAAATCTCCAGCTGAAAGGCAACGGTTTATCACTCTTTTGCGAAAGAAGGTTAGGGTAGATAGTCTCTTAGAAATTGTGCTTCGTTCGCAAGATACTTTGCTGAGTATTGCAAACGCTAAAAGTGAAAATGAGGAAGATAAGTGGTTTTCTGAATTCAATAGGCAACTTGCAAAAATCGGTGATAAATACTTCCTTCGTCGTGTTGTTTCCATTCAGGGTGTTCTGACACTTGCGGAATTTAACAAGACTAGAGTCATGGGATATGTAGATTCCAATTGGCTTAGTGCTGCAAAAATTGCTGACACAGAGTACATGCAGGCAAGAGAGCAATATGTGAGTGTCGTTTTGGATGAAGGATATTCCTTCTGGTCGCGTGGGAAAACCAAACCCGCCTCACAGGTTTTCTATTCTGCGGTGCGACTGACGGATGATCAGGAATCTCACTTGGCGTTTGTAACGACACTCCTCGAGGAATCGAATCGCAAACTTCTTGATGAACGCTACGCGAGCCTCAAGAGTGCATCGTTCACCTCGGCGAATCTCCAATTCGCAAAAGCAGTCATTGTCTTGTTCGATGACATGGGACGTAAGGAAGTCAATGACACCAAGTTGCTCGACGAAGCAGAGGAAATTCTCAGCGCGCTGAAAGATGATGGCTCACGTCCTGCAGGTAAGCACCTCCTGCTTGGATATGTTGCGCATCAAAAGATGCTCCGGAAAATGAAAGGCTTCACTTTTGATGAGGAACTGAGTCAGGCAGCTCATCATCAATACATGATTGCTCTCGATCTCTCTCGACGCAGCACACGCATGACGAGCAGGATTCTCTCAAACTTGGGTATGTTGCATCTACAAACCGGGAATTTTGGTTTGGCGTCTGGATATTTTGCAGCGCGCGAGAAAATCGCTTTCGAAGATGAGCTCTCCAAGCTTGCCTTCTTTGCTCATTTTTCGAAGGCGCTCTATCGCAACGGAGAATTTGCACGTGCCGCAGATATCTCAAAACAGGGATTGGAACTCGCTCGAAGCCAAAAGCGGGAGTTAGAGCAATTGAATGGATGGCTGGAGCGAACGGCATTTTATCTGTCGCAAGCGGCGCGATTTAGCGAAGCAGCAGCTCATTATCAACGATTGCTGGAAACGCTGGGGAATCGAGAAAACGAAAATGTTTTGAAGGTGCGTCTCATGATCGGGTGGTCGTTGTGGAATTCAGGAGAACGCAAGCGTGCTTCGGAGCACTTCGACAAACTTCTCTTGTTGGCCGATAAACTCAAAACACGGCGAGGCCAGGGAGTGCCAGGAGACGTGATTGATTTTCATCCAGATCGCTACAAGGCTTTGGCCTATGGATTTCTGGCACAACTCGGGAGCTCACCCGCTTCTCGAATTCCGTTCCGCGCAGAGCGCATTAAAATCATTTCGGCCTGGGAAGATCATTTGAAATCATATGCATTAAGCAAAGATAACTGGGCTCGTTTTGTGCTCAAAGACTGCACGACTCAAGCAACTGATCTTTGGCTCTCGGGCGATGTTGCGGGTTCGAAGTCACAACTCGAAAAATGCGTCGCGACAGCGAGTGAATTCGCGGACGACGGTGGCGAGCCGGCTGATGAAGTTGTCCTAGAAACTCTCCGCTCGACTTGGATGCTTTCACACCGCTATGCAGAAAAAAAGATTGAATTGTCCCCCTCGTCGCTCGATAAATACTTTGGCTTAAGCCGGCGTGCACTCTCAAAATTAGACTCTCTCGCGGGAGCGAGCCGGCCCATGGCGAACCGCTGGTTGCGGCTGCGTTCTGAAAACTTTGCTGCCCGAAATGTTTTTCTCAAGCCTGCAGAGCGCGAGTTTGTCTCGCGAGCTGATTTTGAGGCAGAGTTGAATAGGCTTTCGAACTCCGATCGTATTGAGCTTTTGAGTGCTGAGGAGCGCGCCGAATCGGCTCGGCAAATGAGCCTGTTGAAGGCTAGAGTCGCAAATTTAGAAGGGAGAAACGGCCAATGATGTTCACCCAGATGAAAAAGTGCTTGTTGATTAAGCCGGGTGCTCTGTTGGCATTTGGCACAATGTTTTTCCTGACATCGTGCAGCGATAAAAAAGAGGAAGTTCCGAAGGCTGATCTCACTCAATTCAGTGGAATTTATTCGAGTTATTTAAAGAGCTGTGGAGAATGTCATGAGCCAGATAATGAGGCTTACCAGAAATATGTCACTAACCTCGACATGTCGAGTGAGGAGAAAGCCTACAGCTCTTTGATGCTGGTCGCTGGGTTGAAAGCAAAGGTTGGGCTCAGTTGTCCTCAGCTTGCTTTTGTGAAGCCTGGATCAGCAAATCAGTCGCTTTTGTTCGCGATTTTAGACGTGCCGACGGCAGACAAAATCACTGATGGGAGTGATGTTTCCTGTAAGCCGAAATATCATACGCGTAAAGATGGCGGTTTGGCCAACGATCCCACGCAAGAACAGAAAGAGGCAATAAGATCCTGGATCGAAAAAGGCGCCCCTCGTAATTGATGAGCGCCTTTTTATCATCCTCTAACCAGGTTTAATACCTTTGCAGGAACTGCTGATACTTTCCATACAAGTGTCCTGCTGAGTGGCGAGGTTGCCCGTAGGGGCTGCCAGGAAACGAAGCCCATTGCCCCGCTACGCAATATGCGGCTCGGCTGAAAGTATTTGGCCCATCGATAGAAGCGACAGCACTGTAACATCCGACATCTTTGATGAGTTGGACCGCTGCGCGGTCTTGGCTTTCCGGAGAGAAATCGGGGAGGCCAAGTTTGCGACGCATTGCATCCCAGGTTGTCGAGAGGAACTGATATCTTCCTGCTGCATCAGAACAAAGGCCATAAGAACATTGAATTTGTCTAGGGTGGCCAGCGTAGCTGTAGAAGACTTTGTGCGTGTACATGTAGTCGTAGCGATCTCCCGTGCCCTCGGCATAACCGATGGTATCGAGAAATGCGCTCACGTTTTCGGGAAACAGATTTTTCGAGCTGCTGTTACTCACATGTGCTCTGAATACGAAACCTTTGCTGAATCCGCAGCCAGGGAGCAGAGCTTTGGTGTTTACGAGGAAGTGCGAACCCTCGTATGATGGATCGCCTTGGAGCGAGATTTTTGTACCCCATGGGATCACACACTTCTCGCTGCCCAAATCGAGAGTTGAAGAATCTGCTGGAGTTTTCTTGAGGAAGGTGTTGTTGCTTCCAATGATGATGAAGGCTTCATCACTTTCGGCGAGGCCTAGTGCATCGGATTCTGTGTCACCTGCTTGCCCGCAAGCAGCCAGAGCGAACACAGACGCAGCAGCAAGTATGGAAGACACGCGTTTCATTGAAACCTCCTCGCGAGCCACCGTTGGGGCTCTGGATTCCCTCTAGCAAGCGCGATGCCATCCGAGCAATCCGAGATTCCTGAGGATTTGGGGAGATTTAACTGTTCACAGTTTGGTCAGTGTTAATAATTCAGGGATCAGGGGGAGGGTAGGTAAACGGTTGCGAATCGAATTCAGATGCGCTTCCGAGGAGGCCTGGGAGTGCTGCTGGAGCTGTGACTCTGATTCTGAGTTTATAATCGCACGTCACTGGCTCTCCTCCGGTGCACACTTTAGTAGAATCGTCGGGGTGGCGGTTATTAAGTTTTAAGTCAACAATGCTCTTGCTTTTGAAGATATTGTCGTCAAATGAAAAGTTCAAGCGAGGTTGAGGGTTACGGGAGCGATCTTTTGCCGGAGTTTTGTCTGGATCCGGATCCAGGAGTTCTGCAGTGACGTCAAAGTTACTGAGCCTTGGATTAGATCTAGGATCGAGAATAACTGTGATTTGTTTAAAGTCTTCAGTAAAATCAATGGTCGCAGTTGTAAATATAAACGAGTCTGGAAGTGAGTCTGGAAGTGAGTCTGGAAGTTTCAGTTCGAGGGTTGTTATGAAATATTTGCTCGAGCCATCTTTCATTTTCAGCGAAGCAATAATTGTTTGACCATCGAATGTTGGTGTCGTCGTAGTGTCAATATCAAATTGCCCCGTAAACACGCTGTCCTTCGGCAAGAGATCTCCACTCTCACCGTCATCATTCATTGGTTTGTCTTGTGGAAGTAGTGTTGTTGAAGTTTTTAGTGACATTTGTGCAATCGTGTTTGAAATTACTTTTAAGAAGCAAGAGACTTTAATCTTGTCAACATCCCGTGTATGGATGCACTTGAAGAATCCCTTGTTAGGAATTCCATAGCCATAGTTGAATTGGGCTGGTATTTTTGCGTCAGTGATATCGGTTTCTTTGTACGTAACCGGATCAACAATATTTTGGATTCCGTCTCCATCAACATCCGTATCGATAACGTTAGGGATACCGTCTCCATCAATATCTGGATTTGGCGCAAAGACTGTCGAAAATTTCGCCGTAAAGTCGTTTTGCTGCCACTGTCTTCGGATTTCACGCTGTGCACCGTAATTTGCTTGAAATTCAAGTTCGGAGTGTTCGCTTGATGCGATGACATCATCGCGCACGACTAATGTTCCAAAATTTCCGTCGGTGCTGCCGAGCTTAAAAACACGCTGCTTCTTTGAGTCGGATCCGGTTTTTTCAAGGTAAGCCCTCGGTTCAAACCGGCTGTCGAGAAGGATGCCGTAATACTTTCCGGTCACGGGCACGTTCTCGATTTTAAATTCAGGCTTGTCACTCCGAATAGTTTCCGACTTAAACACTTCGTTGGTGGTGGGATCGAGGAGAAGAAACACTCCGCCCGCAAATGAACTAGTCGAAGGTGTCCAATCAGAAAAAGCTCCAGTGACATTGATGGTTCCACCAGGCTCTTCGAGTGATTCTATCGGTGCTCGGCCGCACGACGATGTCATTAACAGAGGCAAAGTAACTCCGAGGAGCGAGAGAGATATCAGGCTGAAGATTGATGCTCTCATGGTTCACCTCGGCCAAGTGCGAGGTCGGCACCGAGTTGAAGCTGTATGCCCTGGGCGCGCAAAGGTTGAGTGTGACCTTTGAATGCAGCTTGAACCACATACCCACTCAAACGCATGATCAGCCCAAGGGGGCCAATATACATTCCGCCGAGCCCACCCGTAAATGCAATGCGCCACCCAGATTTTTGTTCCAAGCGGTTTGGAGTTGAGCTTTGTGCGGATGTGCCTTCCAGTGCTCCGAGAGTGGTGACTCCTGAAAGCAAATAATCGGCTTGTAATCCGGCATCGAAGTCGAGTGCGGGAGATTGGTGGCGTACCAAAAAGAGATCGGTTCCAACTCCCCAAGTTCGCCAAGCGGGGGCTTTTGAATCTTTTGCAAGCGCTGCCATCCAGCCTTTTGCAGGTGCCGTTTGTTCGCTCACAAGCGCGAGTCCCCAGCGCACGGATTGACTCTTGTTCAAGGGGCTTTCAAACGAATGGCTGTATCTTGATTGGGTCAGGACACCAGTGGTGCTGCGTTGTTCGGCCTTCGCGGGATCAAGGATTGTATTCCAGTAGGGAGCTTCAACATCTGCAGAAGAGATCCCATAAGTTGCCTGAAAATGCCAAGCCGTGTTTTTGAGCGTCGGCTGTGTTGGTGATGTGGCTTGAATAGTATTTGGCGTTGTTGGTGTCTCTTGTTGAGGATTACGGTCTTGTGCGTGCGCAGTGAGGGCGGTGAACGATAAAACAATCGCACAACCGATCATAAAATTAGTTTTTGTACTTTGCGCAGCAGGCAACAAGTCAAACCTCCCCATACGGTGAGGTATCGGTTCGTTTGCTCTTGAACTTTGGGTGTCACGAAAGTGACAGTCTTTTTTATAAATTAACCAATAATTTTAATTATTTAATTAGGATTTTTGCGAGGGAGAGGTACAGCCTCAATGAGTCCTATTCGTCCATTTCCAGGAATAGAAACAGAGCATCGAATCGTTTTTTTAGTTATTTCTTCGAAGGGGATTGGAAACACTTTCTTACGTGAACGCGTTGTGAACGGCTTTTCTTCAATTCCATTGCCCACAACTTCTGACAAGCTCACTTCATCGCGCATCAGAAGAGAGTCGCGCATCGACCAATGGTGAACAATTCCACTTTTGAATCCCGCTGGTGCAGCAATTCGCGTCGTGCATTCAAGGGATTTATCTTCGTAATTGGCCTCAATACTGCCTTCTGCGAGCCAAACTCCAATTGGTGGGATTGGAGTTTGGCTCGTTGCAAAAGCTCCGAAAAGAACGAGGGCGGGTGCAGTTTGCCGAACGATGTTTGAATTTTTATTTCTTCCGTGTTGCGCAGGTTGAGCCACGAATTGGCTAGATTTCTGGGGAGCAAATGCAACTGCCAACTGCGACAGGAGACATATTCCGAAAGCCACGGCAACGCTGTGTTGAAGGAGGAATGGTGCCCATGTGACCACGCAGAGGGCTACGACAATAGCCAATGAGGAAGTAATGAGAAGTAGCCTGTACCAAACTCGTTCCCAGAGTGAATTGTAGAGAGGGTCCCAGAGGGTAGAGAGTGCTAAAACACCAATCCAGGAAAACCAAAACCAATTGCCTGATCTCCAAAGTAACGGGGCTGCAAAGAACAAAATATACTGAGCTGAGCTCTGCTGGGACGCAAGTTTAACCCAATCAATAATTTTCGATTGTCCGCGAGGCAAAGCAAGACTCACTAAAGCGGCTCCAGCAAAGAGTGCCGCAAAAAGAACAACTTTATGAATGCCCCAAACATTGTGCGTGATGAGGAAAACAGAAAAAATTCCCCAGCTCAGAGAGAGCCAGGGAATTATTTTTGAGACAGAGTTCAATCTCAAAGACCCTTAACGTTTTCGCCTCCCCACAAGCAGCTGCGGTTCGGATTTGTATCCTTGCGAGCCTGGCACTCCATGCGGCACTGGAAGCGAGTTACAGTTTGTTGATAATGCAGCTTACCAGCAGCACCCCGAATGATACATTGATTCATAGGGTGTTGTCTTATTACTTCGGCACCCCACTCACAACGACGTTGAGGATTGCTTTGTTCGCGTTTACTGCATTCGGAAACGCAGTCGGTGCGTGTCTTCGGTTCAGCAAAAATCACAACCTGGTCGGCCTGAACAACCTTACAAGCTTCAGTTTTGGTCTGAAAGGCGGCCGCTGCTGGTGCTGCCGCTGGTGCAACCGCTGGAGCTGCCGCTGGAGCCGCCGCTGGAGCTGCCGCTGGAGCGGCATCAGCGAAAGAACAGCTCTTGATTAATATCTCAAGTCCGTTTGGTTGGTTGACCTTCAGCAGTTCATCGAAAGTGGTAATGCAGAAATTTAAGCAGCCGCGGCCGTAACCTCCTCGCGGAACATTATCAGTCGTTGTGCCGTCGCCAACTATGGAATAGCTGCCAGCCGCGTCTTTCTTCACAAAAGAAAAGTTGAGGCGGCAAACGCGATCGCCTAGGCCTGTGAGCCCAAGGGGCGCTGCAATTTCCTCGTCTTGAAGCGAGTCGGTCAACTGGCTGACCGAGTTCACTTTGTTGGTGTTCCCGGTAGGACCGCATGCGACCACTGACAAAACACCCAAACATAGTGAGGCACGCATCATCAGATAAAGCATTCCATCCGCCCCGATCAAATATCTTGAAATTAAAACACCGAGGCTTTATCGGAACGCTACAAATCTTGCTTGAGACAGAAAGATTTTAACGTGTCTGACTCGGGGGTTGTCTACCCTTAAAGGTCGATTCCTGCTGTCACACTCACGGTGAAATCCTGTTGCACGCCGCTGACACGATCGAGTGCATCGCGCGCTGCTGTTGGAAGGTTTGCTGAACTCTTAACCTTATCTACAACAGAGCGAGGAATGCCCCCCGAGAATTCGCCCGCGCCGCCCGTCTTTGCGATGGCAAATTCAATTCTCGATCGGGTGCTGATTTTGTGACTTAGGCTCGTTCTGGCAAGCCAGCTTTTATCGGCGAGGTTAGCAAGCGCGGAGAATATAACAGTGGAGTCATTAAAGCTCCCCGGTTGTGCCAAAACAAGACTCGCCGCTGCATAGCGATTGGCTAAATAAAGACGTTGTGTTTGTCCTTGAATAAAGGAATAGGCTTCCAGAGCCACGTCGGAATATCCAGCATCATTCCAAAAATACTCGACGCTGACGTTCGCAGAGTCGCTGTCAGAATATTTGATATCATAGCGTAATCCTGCGACAACTTGAGGGATAGCACTCTTGGCGCGGTCTCGATTCTTGAATTCGATGTTTCCGTTTTCAGTTGTGATTTTTTCATAAAATTTCTGGTTGCTGCGCCGAGTCCATGCAGATTCCAAGATGAGGTCCACTGGCCCTAATCCGGTACTGAGGTCGAGTCCAAAGCGAAGTGGCTGATCTTTTCCGCCCGCCAATGTCGTTGTCAGTTCACCCGTGAAATCTCCGAATCCATAGTTGAATTCAGCACGTGTGGCCAAGCGAGGTGAGTGAGCTGATGTGGCATTCTCGAGGTCCACAATGGCATACAAGTTGTGGCCAGACTTTTCGAACGGCATATGCAATTTAACAAGATTTGCGCCCGGTCGGATGTCGTAGGTTGCAAGAGGATCTCTGTTTTGAACTGCAAGGAAATCGGTTGGATTCCAAAAACTTGCCGCACCCCATTTTAGTTTCTGTTTGCCGACTGTCGTATAAATTGCGCTCTTTCCGCCCCATTTTATCCACATTTCATAGAGGCTTATATCGTTTGAAACCGATTGGGAGCCTGCCGTGCCAGAGGCTTTTCTTTGCGTGAGTGCCCCCTTAACGAATCCTCTGAGGTCGTCAGTGGGCCTTGAATCGAGATAAAGTTCTGCTCCCGTTGACTGATTCACTGGCGAATCGCCGAAGGAATTACTCGAGCTTTTGAGAAGTGTTGCCTGGAGCTCAAGTCGTCCGCCGAGTGTTAAGGTTTCGGCGTTCTTGTCTTCGCTCTGCTGAGGGGCTGATGCATCTGAACGAGCCGCTTTAAGTTGCTCTGTAGGTGCGGCAGATGCGGGCCCCGACTGAGATGCACCGCCAAACATTTCCTCTTCGATCGTTGAATTGGAGGCAATTGCTGTCAATGGAAGCAGGCCAATCAGGGCAGAAATTGGAAAGAAAAAGACATAAAGGCTCTTCAAGGAATTCATCGGCTCTGTGACTCCAACCAAGCTTTTGTGAATATATTCGCTGGCAAAGGATCTAGATTCGATTCTCTCAACACAATCGTGGTGCCATTGCCTTTTTCAACTTCATCGACAACGCGAATTTGCTTTGGAATATAAACATCCGCACCTTTTGATTTGCTGAACTTTTTATCCCAGCCAGGATAATAAAGTGTCCTTAAAAGCTTGTTAGAGAGCGACTTCTCTTGGCGTTTAAGAATATTGCGCGATTCCTTATCAATCCAAAGATGAAGTATTGGGCTTGCAACATCGGCCTCACTTTTAGCAGTCAAAGCGATATGATGTACCTCAAATTTTCCGAGTTTTTCATCGGCAATGAATTTTGATGTGTACTCTTCGCTGAGGCGCGATTCGTCGAAATCCTGGCGGCGCGAGTTGGTTCCACCAATGCCTGATCTGTCTGTTCGCCGCTCCCATTTACCCAATGCGGGTTCATAGAGAAATAGGTTCTTATCCAGTCGAAAGTAACCTTTTCCAGCCTCGCTTTTGGGTTTGGTAAATAACAGCATCCATTTATCGTCTTCGTCACGACGAAAAACTGTGGCTTCGAAAGCCTGGGTCACTTTGCCTTTTTCACTTTGTTCAATGAAGACCACTGATTTGTAGTCACCAGAATTGCGTTGCCTGTCATCAACATCAGAAACAAGTTTCTTAAGTTCTGCATCTGAGAGTGCGAAAGCTGCACTTGATGAAAAAAGTGAAGCAGCCGCAAGCAGGAATAATTTTTTGTAAAGATGGAAACTCATTTGTGAACTCCTTATTTACCTTGATTGATGGCCTGTACTGGCCTCATTTGGCTTGCCTTAAGAGACGGATAAAATGCAGCCATTGCAGTAAGAAGTGGCAGAAAAACGATTGCAGTGATGAGATGAGCGGGTCTCAGTGCAAGGGTCACAACATCTGTCATCAAGAAGACACGAAGTCCGGCGTTGCTAATCGGAATATTTGCAACATTAATAATACTCACAAGCACAATGCCAAGAATGCATCCCGCCAAAGCTCCCATAAATCCAAGAAGTGATGCCTCAATCATAAAGAGAGTTCTCACTTGTTGCTTCTGCATTCCAATAGCACGCAGAGTTCCAATTTCCTTGGTGCGTTCGCGCACGGTCATCCACATGCTGTTGGCAATCCCGGTGGCGATAATGAGCCCGAGAATAGCCACTAAAAAAACCGATAAGCCATTTAAGCTCGTGACAATCCAGTTGATGAAGGAAACCTCATCGTCCCAGGTTGTGAGATCGAGTCGCAGGCCACGCCAGTCTTGACCAACAATTTTTTGGAACTTGAAAAAGAAGGGGCGCGGATCGTGTTCGAGAATTGTGAAGCCTGCTTTACTCAAGACGCCTTCGAGCTGTTGGCGAACCTCTGTGGATCGTGAAATATCTTTCAAATAAATCCACACTGCACCCGTGGTGTCGGGACCACGTCGATCGAGATCGAGAACGGTTTGTCGGGGCACAAAAACACTAAAGTTGCTTAAAAAGCCCATGTCACGCGCAATTGCCGAAACAGTGAGGTCGACGGAATTGGCTTGCCCGCCATTGGCTTCGGTAATGAAGGTCAGCGTGTCGCCCACGTCTACGCCTAATTTTTTTGCCTGACCTGCAAAGATGAGAATGGTGTTTGGTTGACCGAAGTTAGAAATATCTCCGAGAATTTTATTTGAGCCATCTTTTTTGTATTCCGATTGCTCTGCAAGTTTTACTTCCTTGAGAAATGCAGACTCTTCAAGAATGACGCCATTCAATCCAGTGTTGAATGAGCCTCCTGTGCCAATGAGTCTTCCCCAACCACGAGCACGATCGGTGACCATTGCAAGGCCTTGAACGTTGTCCTGCACAAGCTTTCGAATTTGTTCCCTGTTGGTAATAAGTGGGGTGGCAGAATTTGCTCTTTGCTTAAAGAAACCAGCAATGTTCACGTGTCCGGTTGAGGTGAGGGTGGATGCCTCAATAAGGCGATCCGACACACCTTTGCTGATGCTCAACAGAAGCAGCAAGAGAAGTGAAACAAAGGCAATGGCAGAACCCAAAAGCAAAGTACGGCGTTTTGCTTGAACAAGATTTCTAAGTGCAATGATAAAGAATGTATACATGAACCTTTACTCCCTATCCTGCATGGCTGCAGCTGGCGAGATCCGGCTTGCCATGAACGCAGGGTAAAGCGTGAAAACAAGAGCCAAAGCAGCAACGACTATGGGAGCCACAACTGCAATTGTCGTTGAGAATGTTGGGTAGAGGCGAGGGCCACCGAACAAGAAACTCACGAAGTCAGACGGTGAGGCAATGCCTCGGGTTCCCAGAATGCTTACAAAAATGACAGCCAGTACGGCGCCGAGGAACGTTGCAAGTAATCCAATAGTGAGAGTTTCAACAAAGAACATTTTCAGAATGAAGTTTCTTTGCGCTCCTATCGCCCTGAGAGTGCCGATTTCGCGAGTACGCTCGAGCGTGGTCATCATGATGGCATTGTTGATGATAGCCATAGCCACAATGAGAATAATCCCTACTGCTATGAGCAGCACAGCGCGAATGACAGACACAAGTTGTCCAAGCGTTCCTGATGCCTGTTTCCAGTCAACAACTTTGAGTTTCATGCTGGCATCTGCGAGCTGCTTTTCTAATTCAATACGGGTTGAATTGAGTCGCCGGGGGTTTTTGAGAAGTATTGCAGCGTTGATAACGAGTCCGGAATTAAGCTCGGCCGTGTCATATTTTTCAGTGGCTGCGCGCTTGAATTCCAACACTGTATTCTCGCTAGGGAGCCCGGCTGTCTTTGCTTTGTCGTCGGAACGAGTTTCGATTGTGACATCGCCACCAAAAAGCGAATCTTCAATGGAACCAGCTTCAACAGCCTTAACGCTCACCTCATTTCGTAGCTCTTCTAGTTCCTTTTGTCCTTCGCTGCTCATTCGCCCGTAGAGCTCTCTGTAGCTGACCATGTCAACGAAGTTAAAGGCACCCGCAAGGTCAGAACTCTCAAGGCCAGAAAATTGATAAAGGCCATGAATTTTCAATGGAACGGTCTTCAAGAATCCACTGCGCGTGTAGGATCGCAAATTGATGGTGTCACCCACCTTGAATGGATAGAGTCGAATAGAGGGTGCAATTGTTTTGTAGAAGTAACTGAATCGCTCCTCGAAATTCGAGTCATCGACCGTCAGAAACTTTTTCATCAGAGGCTCAAGTTCATTTTCATCCGCCTTCAAAAAATCTTTGAGTTGTGCGGAAATTTCGCTGCGTTTGTCGCCTGAAAGGTAAACAACCACTTCAAGGTATTGCTTGGGGAGGTCAGAGGCGATGGTTTTGAGGCTAATGTCCTCAGCAATTTTTTTGCGTTGCTCGATAACACCTTTGCGAAGATTGTCGAAACCGCGCGCCACAATGTTTTTGATTTGCGTTTCGTAGATCCTTTGGCTAAGCAGAATTCCGCGATCTCCAGCAGGAATATTCTCACCGTCTACGATTTTGAACTTTTTGAATACTTCAGCGAATTGTGCCGGGTTGGTGCCCATGTAGCGCAAGTAAAGCGGCTCTTTTTCTCCCGAAAGCGGAGCGATTTTTGATTCAAGGAAAATAAGAACAGCTTCAGGATCTCTTTTTAAATTAAGCCAGAAGTCGTCAGAAAGTGCTTGCTCAACGTCAGCGATCTGCTTCCTGATATCATCCGGAATGCCTGAAATTTTTATTTCGTTTTCGAGGTCGGAACGAACTGTTCTCAGGTTGGCCTTAATAGTTTCAATCATTGAGGCAATGTCGTTTTCGGCGCCGGCTTTGACGGTTGAGCGGAACCGCTCAAAAAGGTCATCGAGGAGGTTCCCTCTTCCGAGCAGCGCATTTTCGAATCCAAGAGGAACAACGTCAGAGACGTTTTCGTTCTTTAGTATTTCAGCTTTGACGTCTTCGAATTTATTGATTTCGCCCAAATCGTCGCGGCCGAAAAATCCGCTGCCAAAAAGTGCAAGGTCGTCTCGAGCGTCAGAAGAGTATACCTGCAGATGCCCTGCCACACTCCCGATAATACTTTGTGACATTGTGCTTTCCACGCTTCCTAGCAAAGAAAGACCAAATACAACGAGAAAGCTTCCCACCAAGAGTATGCCACCCACCACGAGGGTTTTGACCTTGTGCAATGCAAGATTGCGAATGGCAACCAGCAAGAGAACTTTGAGTTCTTCAAACATGGATCATTTCCTCACGTCTTCAATAACCCGGCCATCTTGAAGGCGAACAATTCGCCGCGCATGCTCGATGACTTTGGGATCATGTGATGAAAAAATGAACGTCGTTTTTTGCTTGCTATTGAGTGTTCTCATGAGCTCAATGATGTTTTGTCCGGTTTCTGAATCGAGGTTTGCCGTGGGTTCGTCGGCGAGAACAATTTTTGGGTCGGTGACGAGGGCGCGGGCGATAGCAACTCGTTGGCGTTGCCCTCCAGAGAGCTCATGGGAACGGTTGTTGGCTTTGTTCGCCAGGCCTACCTGTTCGAGGAGTTCAGAGATGCGCTTCGAACGCTCACCGGCAGTCATGCCACCCTTCAGCAGCAGGGGGAGTTCAACGTTTTGGTAAACCGATAACACAGGCACGAGGTTAAAACTTTGAAAAATAAATCCGAGCGTGTTGAGTCGGAGGTTCGTTTGTTCTTTGTCTGTGAGCGAGTTTGTGATTTTGCCTTCGATGCTCACGGTTCCGGTTGTTGCGACGTCCATGCAACCGATGAGGTTGAGCAAAGTTGATTTGCCGCAGCCAGATGGTCCTGCAATGGTTGTGAACTCACCTTTTTCAATTTCGAGATCGATGCCGTGCAATGCACGTACCATCGAAGCGCCAAGTGGATAATCTTTGAAGACACCTTTGAGTACAACCGACATAGAGCCTCCGCATGGAATCTGAAGCAGGAGTGCAACAGTAATATTTTCCGCGCAAGGCCGCATGGTAGTCGAGGAGTTAACAAGCGCAAAGGATTCTTGGGTTCATTTTGGAAAAACCAAAGCCAGGGAAATTATTCCCAGCGGAACAGAATGGAACTGGCTGCCATGAATACAACTGCCAGCGCCGCAAGAACTGTCAAATGGCCTCCAATTTCAGCCAAGCCCGCTCCCTCGGTCATGATAGCTCGGGATGCATCGACCATGTGGGTCAGAGGAAACAATTGAGCCACTTTCTGAAGCACTGGATTGGTTCCTTCAAGTGAGAACCAAACACCCGAGAAAAGCATCATCGGCCAGGTGAGGATGTTTAAAATTCCCCCAGCGAATTCTTCACTTGCAACTCTTGAGGCAACAACTAAAGCCATTGATATGAGGCAGAGTGCTCCCACGCTCAGCACAATAAATAGATTCAAATATGAGCCGAACATCTGAAAATCTACAAACAGATGGCAACCAGCGAGCACAATTGCACTGGTTGCTAGTATGAGCAGGAATCGACTGACGACCTGAGCGGCAAGAAACTCAAAAGCTGAAACAGGAGTTGCCTTGATTCTCCGCAAGACACCTGATTTGCGATAGCGAACAATGACGTAGCCGACACCGAACAAAGAACTGAACATGATGTTCATGCTGAGCAAGCCAGCCATAAGCCAATCGACGTAGCGAATTTCTCGACCTTCAACGATCTCTTTGCTGAACGGATCGCCGTGAGATGTTTTTTGGCCGGTAATAATTTTTTCGAGGATATAGCCCTTCGGTGAAGAAGAGTTGATCCAGTATTTTGGGCTTGGCTCGAGTGTCACTAACATGTCGATTTGGTGTCGGCGAAGTTTTGCAACGGCCGCATCGAGATTGTCTGTATCGAAAAAGCGAATGTACTGAGTTTTTAGAAAATCACTTGTCGGTGACTGGGTGTGCGCCTCGGCAGGGCGATGCACCGCAACTTTAAAAACGTCCTGATTTTTTCCTGAAAAAGCGAATGAAAATCCAAAAATGATCAGAAATGGGAACAGAAGTCCCCAAGCCATGGAGCCACGATCTCGAACGTATTCTTTGTTACGGGCACCAAGAAGTGCGAGGAATTTTTTCATTCGCGCAGATCCTTTCCAGTGAGATGAAGAAAAAGATCTTCCAGGCTAGCTGAGCGTACTGACATATGATTGAGGCTAATGTCCTGTGTAATGAGTTCGGCCAAAGCAAGTTTCACATCAGGAACATGAAACTCGATATTTTCGCCTTTTCGATGAAATGGATGATTGAATATTTCAGGCTTTTTACCCTGCAAATCGGATTCTGGGACTTCGATATATTGACCTTCAAAGTAAAGCTTTAGAAGCTCTTTTGGTGCGCCCTGAGCAATGATTTTGCCCTTATCCATAATGGCTATTTCATCACAAAGTGCATACGCCTCTTCCATGTAGTGTGTTGTCAGAATAATGCTTTTTCCCTCGGATTTGATTTTCTCAACAAGGGTCCAAAGATTTCTCCGTGCCTGAGGGTCGAGCCCTGTTGTTGGTTCGTCGAGAAAGACGAGTTCCGGGTCGTTGATTAACGCCAATGCGAGAAGGAGACGTTGGCGCTGTCCTCCAGAGAGTTTGCGATTATCTCGATCGAGAAAATCTTCAAGTGAACAAAGATCTATGAGCTCAGCCTTTGAACGAGTGTGTCGGTAAAGGTTGGAAAAAAGGTCTAGGCATTCTCTGACTGTGAGGAAATCTTGAAGAGATGTGTTTTGAAATTGAACTCCAATTTTATGCTGAGATTCTTTGCTGAGTGGTTCACCACAAAACAACACCTCCCCCGAGCTTGGCGGAATAATTCCTTCCATCATTTCGATTGTTGTTGTTTTTCCCGCTCCGTTCGGGCCAAGAAGGCCAAAACATTGGCCTCGCTGAACTCCAAAGCTCACTCCATCGACGGCCTTGATTTTGCCGTAGGCCTTTTCGAGATGATTCGCCTCGATGTGTGCCTTTGTCATGGGTTTCTCCGATTTATGTTTCCGTAATGACTTGGGAAATATAGTTTTTTATCAAGAGCGCCGCGGGCTAGTCCGATACCCCATCGCTTAAAGGCGAAAGGGGACATCATGCGCTTTGGCTCTTTCTTGTCAGTTTTCACGGTTGTTGCAATTTTCGCGTGCGTCAAGAAAAAGCAGCCCTCCGATGCAACCCAAGTCGTACCAGAAACGACCGTTGCTGTCCCGCAGGGTGCGGTCGAAGATCTAGGCTTGACCGAGGATCACCTGAAAAGAGTTTACTCAAACGATAATCTCTCCGAGGCGCAGGCTCAGCTTGTTTCTGGCAAAAACTTTGAACTCAATGTTTTGTTGAGAGAGGATTGGAGAGAGCGGGTTCCGCTGCGGTTGAAAGGTGGTGTCATCAAAAAACATGATGACCTCGAGGCTGGTGATCAGGTTGTTGGAGTGGGCGAGCTTTTTGTGACTGCTTTCAAAACGAGCGCATCTGCGGCAGATAGTTTGCGGCGTGCGAGCAGCAGTGGTGAGCAAATATCAACGCGTCCGTTTGATTTAATGAAAATCGAAATTAAGGATAATTCCCTTGTTGGGCTTATCACGGCAATGAATCTCATTCACAAATTGCCTGGAGTTATTTTTGCAGAGCCCAATTTTAGGGTCCGAAAAATTGCCACGGTCAATGATCCGAGTTTCCCGTCACTCTGGGGGATGACAAAAATAAAAGCTCCGGAAACATGGGATTCATTTACGGGCGGCCAAGATACAGTGGTTGCAGTTATTGATACTGGTGTCGATTTTAATCATGAAGACCTTAAGGACAACATTTGGGTCAACACAAAAGAGATTCCCAAAAACGGCGTGGATGATGACAGCAACGGCTACATTGACGACGTCAATGGGTGGGATTTCGCGTACGGTGACAACAATCCAATGGACGGAGATTCTCATGGAACGCATTGCGCAGGCACAATTGCTGCCCGTGGAAATAATGCGTTGGGTGTTGTGGGTGTCAACTGGAAAGCGAGAGTCATGCCTGTCAAGGTTCTAGATGACTCTGGTGGCGGTTATAATTACGACATCTATAACGGTATTATTTATGCAGTCACGAACGGTGCCAAAGTCACCTCTAATAGCTACGGAGGTGGTGGGGCGAGTTCATTGATGGCTTCAGCTATTAAAACAGCCCAAGATAAGGGAAGTTTGTTTGTGGCTGCGTCTGGTAATGAGTCGGCGTCAAAGGCTTCGTATCCGGCTTATTACACAAAAACATACAATAACGTGATTTCCGTGGCCTCAACCGAAACCAATGACTCTCTGAGTTCGTTCTCAAATTATGGAGACGGTGTCGATGTGGCAGCGCCTGGTAGAAATATCTTAAGCACGACACCCGGAAATTCTTATGCAACTTACAGCGGAACTTCGATGGCTACGCCTCATGTTGCAGGCATTGCAGCTCTCCTCTGGGCAGCGGCACCTTCAAAGACAATGGCGCAAATCCGTGCTGCAATTTTAGATAAGTCAGATTCTGTCGCAGCGCTCTCGGGAAAAGTTGCTAATTCTGGGCGGGTGAATTTGAAAGCTTCTTACGATTCGCTGAATGGAAATGTCTCGCCCTCACCGAGCCCTACACCACCGGCAACACCCACTGCCTCTCCAACACCTGACCCAGGTGCGACTCCCGAGCCTTCTCCGAGTCCAACTCCTGCACCAACAGCATCGCCAACACCGGCTCCTTCGCCTGAGCCGACGCCTGTGCCAACATTGCCTCCAACTCCTGTTTACAAAGATGGATTAAAGTATCGGTATTATCATGGGTTCTGGTTAAGAGTTCCCAATTTCGATTCTATGCGGCCAGTTGCGTCTGGTACAATTTCGGAACTCTCTTTGTCAGTGGCTCGCCGCACATCTCAGTTTGGAATTGTTTTTGAGGGGCTCGTGTGGGTTCCGAAGTCTGGAACTTTTACTTTTTATCTGAAGTCAGATGACGGAAGTTTCCTGAGTATTGATGGAAATAGAGTTATTGTGAACGATGGATTGCATGGGCCAAGAGACCGTGCTGGAACGGTTGAGCTTGCACCGGGTTTTCACTCAATTCGTGTTGATTATTTCCAACTTCTTGGCGGCACGAGTTTAAACCTGCAATGGTCAGGGCCTGGAATTACGCGGAGAAAAATGGGTGGCCGCGGCGTTTTTTATCGCCAGTGAAGCGAGTTATTTAACCCTAATAAGGATTACGCCAAACGAGAGTTTATCGCTTCGATTTGTCTTCAAAATATCTCGTTGTATCCCGAGAGAAGACATATATTGCTGCACCCGCACTAATTATGAGGCCTCGCAATCCATCGAGAAACCCTCGTCTGAGAATATACGAGCGAAAAAACTCCCAGATTGGCCTCATAGGTAATTCCCAGCTTTGCACGGTGCGATTCACGCGAGCCCTTTCCTCAGCAGCGAGGAGCGCATAGCGAAGATTTTTTTCGAAAAATTGCTTGATATTTATGTAGCTATGATGGTCAAGTGGGCTCTTGAGGCGAATGATGCGTCTGTCTGATTTGCTAAGTAAACCTTCATGAACTGCTTTGTTGTCAAAAGTGGTTTGCTTTCGATTAAAGACTCTGAGCACGCGATCGGGCGACCATCCACAGCCACGGATATGTTGACCTAGGAAATAATTTCGACGCGCAATGGATAAGATAACATGCGGCGGCGCAGTGGCGATGAGTGCACGGATCTCAAATTCCAATTCCTGAGTCATTCGCTCATCTGCATCAATCCAGAGAATCCAATCGTTTCTCGCTGCATCAACTCCAATTTGTCGGGTTGCACCATACCCTTTCCAATCAGAATGAAGAACTCGGGTATTTGTGAAGTTTTGTGCGCGTTCGGCCGTGTTATCCGTTGAGCCATTGTCTATCACCAAAACTTCAGAAAAGTTTCGCAAACCACTTAAACACGCTTCAATATTGTGTGCTTCGTTGCGTGTGATGATCACAACCGACAGCTGAGGTGCGCCTTGATTTTGCAATTTGTCCATCGAAGACTCACCTTATGCGCACTTCACGAAGAAAAAAAATAAATTTTTAAGGGGTTCGAAAAGAAAATGGAGCGGGAAACGGGTCTCGAACCCGCAACCCTCAGCTTGGAAGGCTGATGCTCTAGCCAATTGAGCTATTCCCGCTCTCGTGGTGGGGAGAAGTGGATTCGAACCACTGAAGACTAAAGTCAGCAGATTTACAGTCTGCCCCGGTTGGCCACTTCGGTATCTCCCCGACGCCGGGCAGTGATAATCACCCGGTGCTTCCCTGTCAAGCGACCCTCAACAGCTCGATTTGTCACAGGTGGAAATGTTCGCGGAATATTGTTGCACCTTACTTCCGACTCTATTCAGTTTCTCGGATTTTTTTTTGGTGTTTCAATGACGGTTCGGATGACGATTTGTCGTCATTTTTGATTTTTCAGCCAACAGCTCGATTCTTTTGATTGCTCCGTAATCATTATAGATATCTGAATTATTTGAGGTTTATTGAACTGAAAAACCTTACGAACGGCTCAAATTTAAAAATCTTGCTTTTGGCCGAATTTGGGTGCAACAGCCTCTTCCCGAAGATTGTTCGATGAATAGAAAGAGAGTTCAGTTCTATGAGTACATTTTCTCTGCGTGTCGGTTATTCTGGCGTCTTTGACTCAAGTCTTGTCGGACTCATGAGTTTCGCCGAGGCGTGTGGAGAGAGTTTTGGCCCGAGAGCTACGGTTCCCTCCCCAAATGTCAGTTGCCAAATTGATCCACTGACTGCTCTGGAACAAGGCAATCTTGAGATCGCCGTTGTATCCCTCGAAGATGTCATAGCGCACACGTCGCGCAGTGAGACAACCAAAGTGCGCATTGTTGGGTGTCTGTTGGGTGGGGACAGTCGCGCGCTCGTTGGCCTCGCTGCGACTCCAGAAAAATGTGAGCGCCAGATTTTGGGAGCAGTTCAGCCAGAGGTTGCAATGTCGCGGTGGGAATCTGTCAGTTGCGCCCTCGACATTGAGTCCGCAGATGAGGCTGCAATGAAAATTAAATCCTTTTGTATTATTGATGATCTTATCTCTGGCAGATGCACTGTTCTTGAGTTGAATATGTACTGGGAAGGATTGATGGGAGTGCGTCGTGGCATGGTTCGACAGTGCGCGCGCCCGAAAGAGTTCGGAGTACCCGAGAGCTTTTCCCATCTGGTGGTTGTTCATTCCGAATTTGCTGCCCGAAATAAATCTCTCCTGAGGCAACTGCGCGATCATTTGATGGAGGTTTATGAGGCTGTTTTAAATGACTCCGCGTCTGTTGCGGAGAGATTTGTGCAAGCCGGAGCATTCCCCTGTCGTCCGAATGCAGGGTTTCTCAAAGCGAGTTTTAGGATTTTGGCGCCTCAATTTGAAAGTTTTCTTAAAACCAGGGGCAACATCAAGTGGTCGGACATCTTGCCCTACATCAATTGGTTTCAAAGAACCGTTTCCCACAAAACAGGAGAAAATTCGATTCCCTTTACGGCCCTGCGAATCGAAAACCTCCTTTGCGACTCTTGGCACTGAGTGATAGTTTCTTAGCTGGCCATGAGTAAAATCGGGGGAGCGCAGCCCATGCCTATTTTTGTGTACGAGCCGGCTGAAGATACAACCTCCCTCGAAATCATTGCGGGACGTGAGTGTTGCTACTTTGAAACTCTTCAATGGTCTAACGAACAGCAGTTGGCGCAGTGTCCTGACTGTGGGCGGCCAATCCGAAGGGCACTTGTAGGGTTTGCTCGGTCTTCATTCGCAAACCCAGATCCTTTGCGCGGAGTTGCGAAAGCCTTGGGCGATGGCATCAATGCCGGTGTGTCTGACACCAGCTCTGGTGGCAAATCTGACGCTAAAAGCCTGATTTCGGCAGATGGAAAGTCGCCCGCGGCACGCGCGGCTCGTTTGGCATACAAGCACGTGTGCGGCAAAAGCTGTCGGCATTGAAAAGTTTGCTGCTCGCATCCTTTGTCTTATCAGTATGAAGATATTCTCCCTGACATTTGTTTGAATGAATGCCATGGGAGGGTGTGTGAAATTCCTCGGTTCAGTGATCAATCGTTTGAAAATGAGTTCTCAGGGGTCAAAAAAAAGACCACTGTGTGGCATCATTGCGCAGTTTCTATTTGTTTTTCCTGGGGAGGCTCGAATTCTGGATGTGGTCTCTGTGCGTCCTGATTATTACTCCATTGAAGTTCAAAGTACGCGTTCTGCTGACAAACCGCGTATCGTCAGCACTTGGGCGCATGCAACATTTGCTGGAGAAAGTTATCGAGCACTCATGCCTACTGAAATGGTGCGAGGTCCAATGACAAGGTTGGATTTTCACTGGTCGCCTGGTTCTGCGCTTGCTGGCGGGAGTGAGAAGGTTGCGCTTGAGTGGAGATGGTTGGATTCGACGCAATGGCAAACTCGATTGCTTGGTGAAGGGTTTCGCGATCCTGTCAGCGGAAACCTGATTCTCTCACCAGCAAATCTCAATTGGGGCGAGGGGCGATCAGGTAAAATTCAGATGCGATTTATGATTCGTGATGAGTTTGGCAGAACTGCACAAGACGGAGGTCCTAATTCTACTTTAAATATGCAAATCGTCCGACGAGATGCTCTCGCTGCACTTAGATTTTCTGAGGAATGGAGAACTTTGCAACAAGGAGAATTGTTGGCCGGGGATTCATTTGAGCTTCACTATTCTTTTGCTCGCATCGCACAGCAGTTTAGATCCGATCTCATTGAAGATTCGCCTTGGTGTCTTTACGCGAAAGTTCAGTTCGATGATGGTCCTGTTCAAAATTATCCTCTGCTTGCAGCGCATCGAGAGTATCCTGAAAAGGTCATCGGAATCGTTCCAACCGTTCAAATTCCTACAAATGCCCGTCGTATGACTCTTTGGTTTTTCGCATTTCGCGACAGCAGTAGCTACTTTGATTCGAACTTCGGACAGAATTACCAGTTTGTGATTAAACAGCGCTGAGGTAAGATTCTCTCCAGGGTTTCCATGGTTGGAGACCTAAGTTGCATCAATGGAGAGAGTATCAATGCGTTTTGTTCAATTGTCGCTAGTTGCTTGCGCTGCTTCCCTGGCTTCGAATGCATTTGCCTCCGAGGGTGCTTCCTTGAGCATGAGGCTCAACGCAGCCAAATTCGGATCGAACAAGTTGAGCATTAAGCCAGTTGATGGTCCATCGACTTCGTCGAATTCAACTTACATGGATATCCTAGGGATTGACGCAGAAAATGATTCGCCGGCAGTTTTTGAGCTTGGGTTCAAATACAATAAGAACGTTTTTTACTTCAACCCCATCGGTGCTCTTGGAGAGCGTGAGTTTTGGGCAGGGCGTGAATTGAGCGACGATCTCGAAGCTGGGATTATGACTGCTGGCTACTCTAAAAGCCTCTCTCCAGCGGTGCAAATTGGTGGCGACAAGGTGAAATCTGAAAGCATGTCAAAGTTCGGCTTCTTCGGGATCTATGCCTTCAATATGTTTGAGCAGAACTTTGAATTGACTGCCCTTCCATTCGTCAAAATGGGTGAAACGAAGTACGAGCAGTCGACCTCTGATAAAAAGAGCCTGGGATTCGGTGTATCTACTGAACTCATGTTCATGCGCGAGGCAACCAAAAATCTCACTTTTGGCACAGGAGTGAGTTTTGACTGGGAGCAAAATAAGAATGAAATCAACGGGAAAGAAACGGACACAGAAACCCAAACTGATTTCGGACTTCATCTGGGCCGTGTCGCTTTCAGTTTCTGAAGGTAAATTCTGCCGAGTGTGCTAATAATCTGGCAAACTCGGCAGCTTTGCCGCTCAAGTTTGAGGGCAGGGGTGGTAGTCTCTAGAGTGAGCTTAAAGGAGGGTTTCGCATGGTCGTCAATAATATTAAGCCCCAGAGCACACCCTCTCCGAATGCGCCTCTTGCGCAGAAATCTGCGGGCGATGCCAAAAAGGCAGAAAACGTTCAGGCAACCAAATCTGCTGTGAATGCGTACGCAAAGGCAGGTCAGCCTGCAGCACAGCAGGCTGCTGCAAATGTTCAAATCTCGCCGCGCGCTAGAGAATTGAGCATGGCCAGGCAGATTGTCGACTCCACACCCGACGTACGCGAAGACAAAGTCGCAAAATTCAAATCAATGATTGAGCGCGGTGAATACAAGCCAGATGCCGGCAAGATTGCAGATGGCATTTTGGCAGAGGCAATGCGCGATGAAGTCTCGAAAGATGCGGATGTCGCATTGAGTTGAGGGATTGAGGTGGGCCTATGATAGAGCTTCTCAAACTCCTGGCCCAGTTTCTCCAATGCCTCCGGCAGCAAATGACATTGATGGAAGAGCTTCTCGTTGTGATTGCACGCGAGGAAGAACTCGTTGTGTCATTTTCACTCCCGGAATTCGAGAGGCTGGTAACCGAAAAAGACCAAATAGTCCGCTTGGCTCAAGCGGCGGAAGAAAGACGCCTTGCGCTTCTCAAAAAGCTCTGCTTCATGATGGCATTCGATGCTCGTGGCAAAATGCCCTCCCTCAGTGAATTTATCACTGTAGCCCGCTCGTACAGTCAGAACGTTGAACGCCTCGTGGACGGCGAAACATTCGACAAATTGCGTGAAGCACTTGGCGAAATCGAAGCTATTGCGGTTTTGTACCGTTCTGCATTTTTGCATGCGCAGCCGCGTATTGAACAAAATAAAATGATTCTTAAGGCCCTCGCGCACAACTTCAAACGCTCTTTGCTGGTTCTGCAGAACGAGGCTGCAAGCACGAAGCGTTACAATGAACGGGGCCGCAGCGTTGAAAACACGCCTGCAAAAGATGGTGTCGCGTTCCTGCGGGTGAGGGCTTAGCGTATGCCAACAGGCTTGCAGCATATCCTCAACGTAGGTGGGCAATCGCTCGGCAACTCACGGCTGGGTATTGAGGTCACTGGCCACAATATTTCCAATGCACAAACTCCTGGATATAGCCGGCAACGCCCCGATCTGGAACCAAACAATCCAACTCAATTCGGGTCGTTGATTCTAGGTCAAGGTGCGAAGGTGGCGCGTATTGCTCGTGCCCACAATGAATATTTGGAGCAGGCAGTGCGCCGCGAGACTCAAGTTCATGGCAAGGCCGAGGCATATGAGCACAATTTAAGTCGACTTGAGGGATATTTTAATCCGGATCTTTCCTCAACAATTCGCATGCGCATGGATTCATTTGGCAGTGCATTACGTGATTTCGCTAACATGCCCGAAGAGCCTGCAATGCGAATTCATCTTCTAGAAACCGCGAATACCATGACAACCGCTATCAATGTGACGCATGCAAATGTGAGCGAATTGCAAAGCGACATATCCGAGGAGCTCGCAGTTGAGTGTGATGTCGCCTCACAAAAATTAAAAGAAGTTGCTCTTTTAAATAGGGAAATTCTTGCTCTACAAATGGGAGACGAAAGCCGTCCGCACGATTTGGAAGATAGGCGTGATCTTGCGCTGAACGATTTGTCCAAGGTGATGGACATCCAGGTGTACAAAGACGACCGCGAGCTTTTTACCGTCCGAGGGCCCGGCGGGCAGCTTCTAGTTGAAGGAATTTACTCGTCTGAATTTAGGCTCGATTACGATAGCGGCCACAAACATCCACGAATTGTTTGTACCGACTTTGCAAATACTAAAACCAACGACGTTACAGATAAGTTTTTGAGCGGTAAGATTTCCGGAATGATTGAAGCACGCGATAAACATGCGCAGAAAATTCGTGATAATTTAAACGAATTTGCAACTAAATTTGGCAGCTCTTTTAACGAAATTCATGCGAAAGGTTTCGGACGGGCAGATTTTTCCGAATTCAATGGCCGGGATTTTTTTGAGGGGTTAGATACTCAACTCGAGGCTGCCGAGCAAATTTCGGTTTCAAGACTCATTCAACAGGATACCAATGCTATTTCATCGGGAATGACCGCACTAACACCAGGTGATAACGTCATCGCGAACGAGCTTATTAAGTCCTTGAAAAAGCCTATTTTTGAAAACGGCACTGCAACTGCCACTGGTTTTTATGATAACTTTGTTGCAACACTCGGATCAGCAACGATGTCCGCCAAAAACGAACTCAAAGCAGCTCAAGTGGTGAAGGCAAACGCGGAAACTCAGAAAGAGAAAATTTCCGGTGTTTCTCTCGATGAAGAAGCTGCAAATATGCTTAAGTATCAGCATTTATTTACTGCTAGCACAAAGATTATTACGACGGTCGACGAAATGTTTAAAACAGTGCTTGATCTAAAACGCTAATGTGTGAAGGGAACGTGAACGATGCGTGTTTCTGAACGCATGAAATTTGATGCAACTGAAAATCGCGTAAATCAGTCGCGTGCATTTGCGCTTGATACGCAAGATCAAGCTTCGTCAGGACGAAAACTCCGATCTGTCAGTGATGATCCGAGCGGGACCGTCAGGGTTTATCGCAATAGAACTAAGCTAGAGAATATTAATCAGTTTCGCAGAACAAACGATTACGTTGAAGGTTTTCTCGGAAAAACAGAAGACTCTTTGCGCAGTATCAGCGAGTCGATGATGCGAGCAAAGGAACTTGCTGTGCAGCAGTCGAACGGTGTCTGGGATGCTGGTTCGCGCAAAACGGTATCGCATGAAGTTCAACAGCTTCTTGATCAGGTTGTTCAATTGGGCAACTCTACTTACGGTGACAGATTCGTTTTTGGTGGATTCCAAACGTCAACTCCTCCTGTTGCCGGCGACGGACATTATGCGGGTGATGACGGCCTCATTTATGTTCAATTAGATGAAGATACCTTTCGACCCATCAATATTCCGGGACGTCGGATTTTCGAAATTTCAGTGAGAGATCATGGCTCCAATGGGAAAGACGTTCCGCTTTTAAAAATTGTTCAGGATTTTCGCAAATCGCTTGAAAGCAATGATGTGGAAGGAATTTTCCGTTCGAGCAGTCGGCTGGATGGAGCTCTCACGCAACTTGCTGAGATGACTGCATCGCTCGGCGCGAGGCGAGCTGCCGTGCGAGATGCTGCGGAGCGGCTCGACAATCATGAGGAATTCGTTCTCAAAGACAATGTCAATATTGAAGCTGCCGACCCAGTGAGAACTGCTCTAGATATGAAACGCGCCGAAACTGCGCTTTCCTATACTCTACACGCGAGTGCGAAGGTTTTGGGGCCAAGCCTTATGGAATTTCTTAAATAAGGTTTGCAAATAAAGCTAAAAAAAGAATTGATTTTAACTTTCTTTGAACTGCGTATGAGCCAAGAGTCTTTTGCGAATTTCAATCTGACTTTCTGAAGTTTCAGCTTCGCAGAAGGGTTTGTGGGAAAGCGAGAAAGTGGAGATAAATTTTATTGGCAACAGGTGAGCCACTTCACCTCTGGAGCCAGCTGCAAAAATGGATTGTGCCTTTTTTCCACTGGGTATGGTTGTGCCTACAAACCATCCCGCAGCGACCAGTGCAGCTTTGACGCATGTTGCGCTTGAGTAAGTCACAAGGTGAGTTGTTTCTTTGCAATAGGCATGGAGATTCTCAAAAAGGTCGAAGGTCCAGAGCCAAGGGTGGCTTGCCGGCGAAAAGAAGTCATAAAATATAAAATCTGCTCTGAGCTGGGGCTCTTTCTCTAGCAGGCTTCGAATAGTTTCGCGAAAATCTCCACCGATAAAATTCCAATGAAAGTTTTTATTCTCTCCGCATTTCCAGGTGAACGAACTCTCGAGAAGTGCTTTTTCAAGAAAGAGATGATTGCGTTCTACTGAGGCAAATTGTTTTCTGGCTTCAAGTGCTGCGCGCAACCCTTCCTTTTCGAGATCGAAGCTGTACACATGAATCTCCTGAATACTCTGCGATATTTTCAGGAAATCAAGCAGAGCCATGAGCTGTGCGCCGCAGCCAGTTCCTACGTCAAACACAACCACCTCGGATTTGCCGCATTTTCCGAGACCACTGGCGTCGATATAAAGTTCGGTAGCCTCTTTTTCGGGTCCGACGCTCCCGTGAAGGATTTCGCCTGTTTGTGCGTGTCGGAACGAGACGACACCGTTGTCTAGAACCTCCAGTGTGTAGCGGTTTCCTTGTGTTTCAGTCATCTATGCGGTTCTCCGAGCATGTCTCTCCTCATGGCATGATTTTCATCGATTTCAAAGAGTTTTCAGTTTTACGTCGATGTGCTAGCGTTCGCGAGTGAAAGCCTTTTTTGGCCTAAAAATCGACACCTTGGAGTTCGCGGATGTCTCAGAGTGAACTTGTTTTGAACATCAGCCACCTTCACCATGCCTTCGAGGGGCGTGGTGGAGTGCTCGATATTCCCAATCTTCAATTGAAACGCGGAGAAATGTTATTTTTGCATGGACCAAGTGGCAGCGGAAAAACAACTCTGTTGAGTTTAATCACTGGCATACTTCCGATTCAGAAGGGTCACATCAAAATTCTTGGTCAGCCGCTTGAAAAATTGAGTTCAGGACAGCGTGATACACTGCGCGCCGCGCACATGGGATACATTTTTCAGGTGTTCAATCTGTTGCCGTTTTTAAGCGTGATGGAGAATATTCTTCTGCCCGTGCAGATGAATAAGCACCGCGCAAGTCGCTTGCCACAGGTGGCATCTGCCCGCGAAGAAGCACGTCGCTTGGCCGAAAAGCTTTCCATTGGACATCTTCTCGATGAAAAAGCTGGTCAATTGAGTGTGGGGCAACAGCAGCGTGTCGCTGCCGCGCGCGCACTTATTGGAAACCCTGATCTCATTGTTGCCGATGAACCAACCTCAGCTCTTGATTACGATCTGCGAGAGTCCTTCATTTCAATGCTCTTCGAACAGGCTCGCGAGCAAAATTCGTCGGTTCTATTTGTGAGTCACGACAGGTCCTTGATGCCTCTTTTTGATCGTGGGGTTGCCTTGGCAGATATCAATCAGGTGATGAAAGGGGCGGGAGCATGACGTTGTTCACCATCCTGTGGAAGAGTTTATGGAATCGCAGACTCACGTCAGTTCTAACCATTTTCTCAATTGCCTTAAGTGTTCTGTTGCTCCTCGGAATTGAGCGTGTTCGGCTTGGGGCTCGGGAAAGCTTTTCCAACACAATTTCCCAAACTGATCTTATTGTGGGTGCCAAGGGCGGAACTCTTCAGTTACTGCTTTATTCGGTCTTTCGGTTGGGCAGCGCAACTGCGAATATTTCTTTTGAATCCTATGAAAAGCTTCGAAGCCATCCTGCTGTAAAATGGGTTATTCCCTATTCACTTGGGGATAGTCACGGTGGTTTTCGGGTTGTAGGCACGAATGAAGATTTTTATGCGAATTATCGCTACCGCCAAGACCGCACAGTCACCTTCGCTGAAGGTCAGGCTCCCATGCAGGTTTTTGATATTGCTTTGGGATCTGAGGTTGCAAAGGCACTCGGTTATAAGCTTGGTGCTAGCGTTGCCGTCGCGCATGGTGTGACCGAAGGGCCCGCCATTATTTCTCACGACGACAAGCCATTCAAAGTGGTGGGTATTCTAAATAAAACCGGCACACCCATCGATAGGTCACTCTATATGACCTTGGAAGGGCTGGAGGCCATCCACATGGATTGGAAGGATGGTGCTCCTCCTCGCCGGGGAGAGGAAACTCCAGCCCAAAGCATTCGCAAGGAAGATGTTAAAATTGGGCAAATTACAGCAGCGTTGGTTCGCACTAAAAATCGGTTTGAAACTCTTTATTTGCAGCGTGAAATCAATACGTATGCAGATGAGCCGCTGATGGCTATCATTCCAGGTGTCGCTTTGAGTGAGCTTTGGTCTGTTGTCTCTTATGCTGAAGATGGACTCCGCATTGTTTCATGGTCTGTTCTCGTCGTTGGACTTCTTGCAATGCTCATTGCATTGTACACATCGCTCCAGGAGCGGCGGCGGGAAATGGCAATTCTGCGCAGTGTTGGTGCTGGTCTTACTGCCATTGCGTTGTTGCTTGTTGCGGAAGCATTTCTGCTGACCATCCTCGGCGCTATTGTGGGCGTTGGCCTGACGTACGTTGTATTGATGGCGACCCAGCCTCTCATAGAATCAACATTTGGAATGTTGATTCCCATTCAACCTCTCAGCGCTGTTGAATGGGCTTTTGTCGGCGTGATCTTGGTTTCGGGTTTTTTAATTGGAGTTGTCCCTGCAGTGAAAGCATATCGTAATTCCCTGGCAGACGGTTTGGCTGTCCGCTTCTTGATTCCATTGTTTGTTTTCCTTGTTCCAAATCTGTCAGAGGCAAAGCAATTGCAGGTTGGTTCGAGTGTCATGTGGTTGAAGGAGCTGGCAAGCGAAATCACCTGCGGCGGCAAAGGAATTGAATTGCTCCCGGCACTTGTTCCCGCAGGAACCGATCCGCACACTTATCAGCTGACACCAAGGAGCAGAATGCTTTGGTCGAAGGCTGATCTTCGTCTTGTGATTGGTGAGGGATTTGAGAGTTGGCCTGAAAGGAATGCGGGGCAGGCAAGTAAGCTTTTTGTTGCCACAAAAAATATTAATTTACGCGCGATTGAGTCCCAGGGTGAGCATTCTGGCCCAGATTCAGAAGGGCATGCGCATATGCCGAGCAAGGGTGTGAGCGAGCGCGATCCGCACATCTGGCATTCTCCCCGCCTCACGCGTGAGGTTGCACTCAATCTTTATAATTTTCTTGCGCAAAAAGTGCCCTCGATGCGCAATGAATGGGACACTTGCCTTCGAAGCTTCGCGCAGCGCACCAAGACAGTTGAAAGCGCGTTGCATGCCAAAATCGCAACCGTTCCTTCGTCGCGCAGAGTACTAGCCACCAATCACGATGCCATGGGTTATTTTGCAAATGCTTTCGGGTTGAAAGTGATCGCGATTGCGGGTGTTTCGAGTGAGGCTCAGGTTACGCCTGGCCAGTTGAAACAAGCTATCGATGACATAAAGAAATTAGGAGCCAAAGCGGTCTTTCTGGAAAGCTCAGCATCTCCTGATACTGTGCAGAAGGTTGCCGCCGAGGCCGGCGTTAAGGTAGGTGGAGAGCTTTTTGCAGACGGATTATCTGCTCCAGGCACCCCTGCTGGAACGATCACGGGACTCTGGGAAACTAATGCGGAAACAATCGTCAATGGTCTGCGTCCCTGAGGTGAATTAAAAATGTCGTTGGTTTGGGAAAATTTAGTCGTCGGTCATGCAAACCGTCCGGCATTAAACAGGCCTTTTTCAGGGAGACTCGATGATGGCGGTATTTATGCCATCATTGGTCCGAATGGATGCGGCAAATCAACTCTCCTAAAAACCTGGCTGGGTTTACTCTCAGCGAAATCGGGACTTGTTGCAGTCAACGGAAATGAACCGGCATCAAGTCAGCTGCCGCTTGCTTATGTGCCGCAATCACAGCAGGTGAATAAGTTTTTTCAAATTAGCGTGCAAGATTTTGTAATGCAGGGGTTTGGTCGCAATCCCCCGCCGCGAGATATCGCGCTACAGCGAGTGAGAAGTGCACTTGTTCAGTGGGAGCTCAGCGCCGATGCACAAAAGTCTTTTCATTTGCTCAGCGGTGGACAAAAAACCAGGGCGATGGTCGCGCGTGCGATTTTAGCCAATCCGAAAATGATTTTCCTCGATGAACCATTGGCGAACCTCGATACCTGCTGCCAGGAGCAGCTGATGGATACGTTGCATATTCTTGCGCATCGCAACAACATCTGTGTGGTGATGGTCGACCATCATTTCGAGGCTTACGAAAAGTTCCTTTCGGCTCGCTTTTTGTTTGAGCGTTCTCACAATGAGGAAATCTGCTCCATCCGTTACGAACCAAAGGACGACACATGCTGCAAGAGTCACTGATTGATTTCTCTATGTGGCAGAGTTTTTTTGAAGCAGATTTTGCACGCATTGCCCTCATAAGCACTGTCCTTGTGGGAGCATTGTGCGGTGTGTTGAGTCCAACCATTGTTCTTAAGCAGCGTTCCTATGTTGGCGACACGTTGACTCACCTGGTGTTTCCGGGCCTTGTCGCAGGATATTTCACCGCTGCGGCTTTTGATTTGCCTTTGTGGGGCACTTTAATGGTGGGTGCTGCTGTCACTGGTTTGGTGGGCAGCTTTCTTGTGGAACGGCTGGAGAGGATACTGAACCTTCCTCCCGACAGTGCCGCAGTTCTCACCTTGACCGGGTTTTTTGCTGCGGGAGTGGTCGCAGTGTCGCGACTGCGAGGGACGCGTATCGATCTCGAACGTTTTTTATTTGGAGATGTGCTGAACCTCACAAATCTGGATGCAGTTGTTCTTGGCGTCGTGCTTGCTGTGGTGACTTCATTCGTGGTGGTTTTGAGAAAAGATTGGGATGCTTGGCTATCCGACCCCGAGTTCGCGCGTTTGATGGGTTTTCGGGTCGCTTTAATTGAGCGGCTGTTTCCGGTTGTTGTCACAGCTGCAGTTCTCACTGGCTTGGTGGCTGTGGGCGGGCTCATGATTTCTGCTCTCCTCGCAGTTCCTGCTTCTTTGTTGCCTCCAAAATCAGCATTCTCGATTCCTGCTTTACTTTTTAGCATAACACTCTCTCTCATTGGCCTCTTGGCTGCGTTTGCTCTCGACTGGCCTGTGGGCAGTACCATCGTGTTGGTAGGCTTCGTCCTTGTTTTGGCAAAAGCCATCGTGATAAGCATTGCCAAGCGCACGTGTGCCGTTTCGACTTAATTTCACCTACGTTCCAGGGGAGCAAAGCCCGATGTCAGATGCTGTTTTTGAAATCAAGAAAAGCAAATTTCTTGAGCACCGCGAACGCGGCAACCTGGCCGATAGTTACCCGAAAACGCACACTGCCGAGCAGGTACTGACTCTCGCCGAAGCGACTCGTGGTGTTGCTGTGGCAGGCCGCATTGTCGGTTTACGCACAATGGGAAAAATTTTGTTTGCCCACATCTTCGACCACACGGGGCGTGTGCAAATCTGCGTGCGTAAAAGTGAAGAGTCGCCAGAAATGTTCGACACTTTTGTGGCTGACGTTGTAGTCGGAGATTTTGTTGGTGTGACTGGCGAAATCTTCAGAACCAAAACCAACGAGTTGACAGTGCGGGTGGAATCTTTCCAGCTGCTAAACAAATGCCTACGTACTTTACCCGAAAAGTATCATGGCGTTGAAGATATCGAAACTCGCTATCGGCAACGTTATCTCGATATTATTATGAACCAAGAATCGCGTGATGTATTTCGCAAGCGAATTGAAATTGTAAAGTCGCTTCGGCGTTCGCTTGAAGATGCGGGCTTTCTCGAGGTCGATACTCCGGTGCTGCAAACTCAACCCTCGGGTGCCTTGGCGCGTCCGTTCCATACGCATCACAATGCTCTCGACATTGCGTGCACCCTTCGAATTGCACCCGAAACCTACCTAAAACGCTGCATTGGCGCAGGGTTCGATAAAGTCTATGAATTTGCGCGTTGCTTCAGAAATGAAGGAATTTCAGCGACACATCTCCAGGATTTCAGCATGCTGGAATTCTACGCGGCGTATTGGAATGCAGATGTCATGCGCACTTTCGTTGCCGACATGATTCACTCTCTTATCAATCGCGTCTTTGGCACTGCCGAAGTTAAGCTTCATGGACATGAAATCAGTTTTTCTGGCCAATGGCCCGTCTATGATTACAGCGACCTAGTTCTTCAAGATTGTGGAATTGACATTCGAGTTGAGTCAACCAAGGAAACTTTGGTGGCAGCTCTCAAGAGAAAAAACATACATCTCGATGATCTCGAATCAATGAACTGGGCTAATACAGTCGATTCTCTCTACAAGAAGGTGACGCGTCCGAAACTCACACAGCCTTGCTTCATCGAACGTTATCCGGCCGATATGGCTCCGCTTGCCCGGCGTAATGCCAAAGATCCACGCTACGTAGATATGTGGCAGTTCGTTGTTGCTGGAGTGGAAGTTGTGAAGGCCTATTCCGAGTTGGTTGATCCGCTCGATCAGCGTGAGCGTTTTGAAGAGCAAATGCGTGCGCGCGAAGCCGGTGACGAAGAAACCATGCCTATGGACGAAGATTATCTCACGGCGATGGAACATGGATTTCCGCCCATCGCCGGTGTTGGAATCGGAATCGACCGACTCACCATGGTTCTTTGCGGATGCGACAACATCAAAGACACAGTTCTTTTCCCTTTGATGCGACCCGTCGCGCAGCGCTCTGCCGAAGAAGCTCAATAAAGAGGGTTTCTTTTCTCGCTCTTGCTGCACTTGATCACGAAAAAGCCATGGAGGCACTTGCGCGTGACACACTCACAGTATGCTCCCTCGGAACATCCACGATTGTTTGTTTTCGATGGAATGGCGCTGCTCTTCCGTTCGTTCTATGCCATGAGCCGTGCCGGTTTGACGGCACCCGATGGCACGCCAACAGGCGCGATCTACGGATTTCTGAAAATTCTCCAAAAGCTCGTGAAAGAGCAGAATCCAACACATGTCGCCGTGACGTGGGACCGCAAAGAGAAAACCTTTCGACACGAAAGCTATTCTGAATACAAAGCAAATCGCTCTGCGACACCACCGGAGCTTTTGCTTCAGATTCCTATTATTAAAGAATTGATAGAGCGTTCAGGAATTCCAAATTTTTCACTCGCAGGTTTCGAGGGTGATGATGTTATAGGAACCATTGCGAAGAGTTTTTCGCAGCAAGGCGACGTGTTTATTGTTTCGGCTGATAAAGATTTCATGCAGCTTGTGAACGATCACGTAAAGCTGTTTTCACTCAAGGCTGGTGATGACTATGTGGTCATGGGGCGGGAGCATGTCGTCGATTATTTTGGCGTGCCTCCTGAACAAGTCTGCGAAGTTCTGGCTATCACCGGAGATAAAGTTGATAATATTCCTGGCGTGAAAGGGATCGGAGACAAGGGAGCAGCCAAATTAGTTCAAGAATTTGGTTCACTGGAAAATATTTACACAAATCTTGAAAAGGTTGCTAACGAGCGCCTCCGGGGTTTGCTTGAAACGAGCCGAGAGTCAGCGTTTCTCTCGCGCCAGTTGGTCGAAATTCATACAGCCGTTCCCCTTGATGTTGATGAATCTAAAATGCGTTACACGTGGAATGATCTCTCACACAATGAGAAACTCAAACATGAAATAGAAACCCTTGGGATGAACTCTCTGCTGCGTGGTTTTGCAGCTAAGCAGAGTCCGAGTTCCACGGTTTCAAAAGAGCGCAAAGTAACGCGCGGAAAATCTAAAACCAATAACGATGCAGCGCCAAGTTTATTCGAAGATGAATTGGGTACTGAAGAGGAGTTGTCGCAGGTTGATAAAAAAAACGACGTCGTCGATTGGGGCAAGCGGGACTACGTCTGTGTTCTTTCGCGGGTTGAGTTGAACAGCCTGGTTGAGAAAATTATTTCACCACAAACAGAATATTTCGCATTCGACACCGAAACCACTGGGCTCGATTTCATAGAGCATAAGCCCATAGGCTGTAGCTTCAGTTTTAACGCTGGTTCGGGCTACTATCTCCCTCTGCACGCAGCTCACATGTCTGGTCAAGGTTTGGCTGATTCATTTCCTGGGGCAGAATTTTCAACAGATGAAGCGCTTGCTGAGTTGAGAAATGCTCTATCAAAGCGCAAAGCTACATTAGTTGCGCACAATCTGAAATTCGACTTGCACCAAATGCTCAATGTTGGCGTCGAGTTGGGGCAAGGGCCAGTGGGCGACACCATGATCGCCGCATGGATTCTCAACCCTTCCTCGGGTGGTTACGGCCTCGATGCGCAAACGCTCAAAGTGTTGCGGCTTGAAAAGATTCCAACTTCAAAACTCATTGGCAAAGATGCTGGGCGTGGGTCGATGACGGAAGTTCCGCTTGCGCTGATTACGGAATACGCTTGTGAAGATGTTGATGCGACTCTTCGTCTTTGGGAAGTTCTCTCGAAACAGCTTAACGCTCACCAAAAGATTGCAAGCCTCTACCATAATGTTGAGATGCCTCTCATGCGCGTTCTCGCTGACATGGAGCGCACTGGTGTGCATATCGATTCTGAATATTTGGCTAATTTAGCCGGCGAAGTTCAGGATAAAATTTCTGAGATCGAGCGCCAAATTTTCCAACTTTCTGGACAAGAATTTAATATTGGAAGTCCCAAACAATTAGGTGTTGTGCTTTTTGAAAACCTTAAAGTTCACGAAACCGTTGGTTTTAAGGGGAAATTGGCTCGCACCACGCTTGGCTTCAAAACCGATGCCAATGTGCTCGAGCAGTTTGCTTCGCATCCTGTTGTATCGCTTGTGCAGGAGTATCGAGAGCTGGCAAAGCTTCTCAATACCTATATTCTCGTTCTCCCGCAGTTGGTTAAAAAATCCACTGGCCGAATACATACGAGTTTCAATCAGATCGGAACCGCTACGGGGCGACTTTCAAGCAGCGATCCCAATCTTCAAAATATTCCCGTTCGAACTGAATTGGGTAAAAGGGTTCGAAAGGCTTTTTGTGCATCCGACGAACAATCGGTGATTGTTTCCATCGACTACTCACAAGTTGAGTTACGTGTCATGGCGCACCTGGCTCAAGATGAAACGATGCTTTCGGCGTTCAGAGCGGGAGCCGATATTCATAGGCAAACTGCAGCTCGTATCCTTGGAAAGAGTCCCGACCAGGTGACGTCGGAGGAGCGAGGAAATGCCAAAACCATTAACTTCGGCATCATCTATGGCATGGGTGCGCAAAGATTGTCGCGGGAGCAGAAAATCCCGCTTGGCGAAGCGAAATCCTTTATTGAGCGATATTTTCTCAACTTTGCGGGGGTCTATCGATATCTCGAGGAACAAAGGCAATTGGCGCGTTCGAAGGGCGTTGTGCACACCTTTTTTGGTCGGCCGCGGCCTGTTGATCTCTCGCGTGCATTCAATCCGGGAGAGGTGAAGGCACTCGAAAATATCGCCATTAACTCTCCTATTCAGGGAACCGCAGCCGATGTTATGAAAATGGGTATGTTGCGTGTGGCCGAGGCACTGCGCAAAAGTGGATTGCGGGGGCGGATGCTTTTGCAGGTCCACGATGAACTGGTGTTGGAATGTCCACGCGAAGAAGTAGACGAGACGGCAACTCTGCTGAAAACTGCTTTGGAAGGCGCAGTGGAGTTTTCAATTCCGCTCGTCGCCGAGGTTGGCGTTGGTCGGAACTGGCTGGAGGCAAAATAGCGGATGAAGATTTTCGACACTTTTTCGACTGTCTTCAAAAAAGGCGTGGCACGAAAGGCCGAGCGGCAGCGAGCAGTTGCACATGAAGAAGCAGTTGCAGCTGCTGGAGTTGGGTCAGCGCTCCCTCATCCAGGCGGGGAGCCTCCCATTGGAGAAATGAGTATTGTTTCTCATATCTCAGATCTGCGCCGGCATATTGTCCGTGCAGCTTATTGGTATCTGGCGTTTATCGTTTTGGCCTTCTGGAATATGAAATTGTTGCTCCGCTTTCTTCAGTTGCCTTACACTTGCTATAATTTTCTAATTGTTCAGGCCAATCAGGCTGGTGAGAGTTTGCAGGTTGCTCTCCAAAAGTTTGCCGATTTTGTTTCCTGGCCCAGTCAGTGCCTCAGTGCAGCCGCAGCCTCGACCACCTCTGCGCAAACTCTCAAAACAATAGGCCTGATTGAAGTCATGTGGGTCAATATGAAGATGTGCATGATAGCAGCAGCCGTTGTTGGCTTGCCGTTTATTTTGCGTGAACTCTGGTTGTTTGTTTCTCCTGCGCTTTATGAACGTGAACGGAAGATGGCACTCTCATTGGTTTTTGCCAGTGTTGTGCTGTTCTATGTCGGAATTTTCTTTGGATTTTTTGTGATTGTTCCTGCGTTTCTTGCGCAAACTTTACAGTGGGCGGCGGAGTACGCCTCGGTAGAAATGACATATGAGAACTATTTCGGCTCACTGACAACCTTGGTTATGATTTTTGGTATTGTTTTTCAGGTGCCTGTGATCATTTCTCTGCTCGGATTTGTAGGAATTGTAAAATCGTTCCACATCACTGACAACCGTAAAATAATATTCTTCGGGTCTTTTGTTGTCGGTGCGCTGATAAGCCCCCCCGACATCTTTAGCCAAGCGCTCGTTTCTGTGCCGCTGTATCTGATGTGTGAAATGTCTGTGTTTGCTCTGCGCGCAATTGAGAAGTCGCGCGCTCAAGCGGCCGCGCAAAGTGATGCACTCACACGAACGGACAATCAGTAACCGCAGTGCCGAGCGTTTTGCATTTGCGTTCGTATGCTGCCAAATCTCTCTTGTCGGCATCGTTCAGCAAATTCAAATCAATTAAATCCCAATCGTACCCGACGTAAACGATGTTTTCAAAAGCGTGTGAGTTGTTGTCGTCGGCCGTGGCATTGCGGGACACAACGATGGCCACGTTTTCAATTCGAACGCCCCCTTGCCCTGCGAGATAAATTCCGGGTTCCACGCTCACAACGGCATTTTCGGTGAAGGTGTATTGCGAAGCTGGCGACAGCCGAATGCCGTTTTCATGCACGTGAATTCCGATTCCGTGTCCGGTACCGTGCGCGTAATCATAGCCCTTCTGTTGCAGTGGAGCGCGAGCCAATGCATCTATTTCGCGGCAGGGTGTGTTTAAGTTGAAAGTTGCTCGCAATCCTGCAAGGCAAGCCTTTAAGGTCAGCGTATATATCTCGCGCTGCCAGCTTTGTATCTTAGAGCTGTCGTCTGCATACACAGCAACTCGAGTGCAATCGGTGGCAAAACCCTCTTTGTAATAAGCGCCACTGTCGAGAAGAAGAAGGTCGCCTTGTTGGGCAAGCTTTTTTGCTGAAGGAGTAGAATAGTGAATAACAGCGCCATTTTCAGCGAAACCAGAAATTGTTTTGAAGCTCAATTCGAGAGCTCCTTGCGCAGCATATTCTGCTTTGATGCGTGCAGCGAGATCGGTTTCGCTGAGCGGACGTTCCGAACTTGCACACTCTTTTGCCCAACGCAGAGTTTGTGCAATTGCTTTACTACTGCGTAAGAAACTTCGCCGAATTGAGTCGAGTTCTTCATTTGTTTTGGCAACTCGGAGCAACTCAATGAGGTGTAGGTCGGATTTTATTGTGGCAGTCGTGAAAAGGCTCGCGAGTTCTTTGGGCAGTGCTGCGTTCATTGCGCGTCCGCTAAAGCAGATCTGTTCGAAGGATTCGCCTGCGGGGCTGATTTTTTGCAGAGCTTGCAATGCGTTTTGCAGCGGTCCGCGCGTGACTATAACGTTCTCTTCAGAACCGAGATTCAGCTCGCAGTCACTCGATTCCTCAGGGAGATGTATCACGCAAGATTTCGACGTGATGAAGGTATACGCGAGAAATGATGACAGTTGTGGAAGATGATAAGCCCTGGCATTGAGGAGCCAAGCGGCATCGTCGCTCATGCATGTTGCATAAATGTAGCCTTGGCTCTCGCATTTGTTCGTCAGCATTTCCCTTAAGGCGGTTAAATTCAACTGAAGATTTCGCCCGGTTATTTCGGTTCCGAGAACTTCAATTTTTCGATCAACTTTCCAGCCAGGGGCTCCAAGCGCATTTGCTAACTCACCTTTTCCGTATCCTTTGAGGAAAATGCTTCCGTCGGAGGATAGGTTTTCGAGGGCGGCCCAGCGTGTCCATCCGATCCGCTGGGTGTCTGCTCCAAGCCTTGTGCCTTCAGGAAAGGCCTCGCGTAACCAAGAAAAGATGGCTTCATCCAAACCTGTGGCGAGTGTAAATTTATGGACTCCAACGAATTGTGCTTTGCACTCTTGATCGGCTTGCAGGTGGTAGCGGCCATCTACGAATAGATGGAAACGGGCCTGCAGCTTCATTTTGATTGCAAGCGCACGTGTGATGAAAATCCCGTCTCCTGTTGAGCCCGTGAATCCCGAAAGATGGAATCGTTGGTTGGAACTGAGGGGCGTGTATTCGCTGAGAAATGCATCTTGCGCAGAAATGAGCACAGCATCGAGGTTGTTTTGGTTGCACCACGATTCAAGACGCTCCTGTGCCACATGAGGATCAGTGGGATTGTGCAACACGATCTGGTGAGTCATTTGAAGTTCGTTCGAAATCTGCATGGCAATGACCTCAATGTTGAGGGGCTTCGGTGGCTTGACGCTCTAACAGAATCAATTTAGGTTGAGCGCGCTTCTTACTCTATTTTTTGCGGAGGCATCGTGTCCATGTTTTCAGCTCGCAAAATTGCTCTCCTCGCTGTTGTTGCTGTTCAGGCGAATGCCTTCGCTGACGGAGAAAAAACCGACAAGGAACTGCAAAAGTCAGTTATTCCGTACGGATTGATTCAAGCCTATTCAAATTTGGCTGACACCCAGTCTGCAGGAAACCCTGAGTTCCAGCTGGCAAACGTCCGCTTCGGGCTCAAAGTGAGCGAGGGAATCACCCGCGCCCAGTTTGAAACTCAAATCTTCGGAAACGTGGGTCCCGAGATTTCTGCCACAAACGGCATCAATGGCGTTAGCATTCGCCGTGCGGATGTTGGTCTCGCGCTGCCATCCAACACAACATTTTCGCTCGGACGCACACGTTTGGGTGGCGCTGATGCTTGGGGTATGGACGCAACCATCACTGTTGATCAATTCAGCTGGATGGATGGCGCTTCAGTTGTTCAAAAGCTTTCTCTCGGCGGAAAAGATGAGCTCAGTTTGTCGCTTGGCCTCGGTAACTCTATGGGCTTTCCGGGTGGGCGTGACTCACGCGTTTTCGGAAAAACTCTCAAAACCGACCGTGGCGTCATTGCTGGAACACGTGTGAGCTACCAAGGCGTTGTTGCTGCGGCATTCTTCGGAATGGAAAAGAACCAGGTTCAGCAAGAACCCGGAGCTTCAGAGCCCGTCTATGATGCTGAGGGTACAAAGTCCACAACCACATTCGTAAAAACGGAGCGCAAGATCACTGCTCGTGACGTGTCGCACTTTGAAGGCTCCTTGGGCTACAACCGCGACAACTGGGCGCTGGGTGGCTGGTACCAATCAATTGTGCGTTCGAAGTTGAACGTCGTGACATCTGTTTCGAAGGGTAAGTTCGAAACAACTGCCGCTGTCGCCGAACCCAAATTTGGTGTGAAAGCATCCAACAAGACAACTGATGTCACTCTCGGATTTGGTCTCAACGGAGATTCCCAACTCTTTGGTGTTGGAAATCTTCTTCAGAAGGGCGACCTCATCACCTACGGATTCTCAACGTCGCAAGTGAGCAAGCGAGACGATTCAATTGCTGATTCCGATGAATCCAAGCAAGATCAAACTCAATTCGTCATGGGCGCGGGCTACGCTGCCGGTGGATTTCAAGTTGAGTTGGGTCACGAGCTGAGTACGGCCAATGACAAGGTTTTCACCGACAAGAATGGTAATTCGGTAAACAAGTCGTCGAATCGCACGTACCTCGTCGGCATTTACTCGTTCTAAGATGATGCGAGAGCTCCATACTTGGGTCTCGCTCCCTGTAAAGGCAGAGTTTGCTTATGCTTGGCATGAGCACGACTCTGCCTTCAATCGTTTGAGCCCAGCGTGGGAATCGACCCGGATGCTGCGCACCGACGGACTCAGAGAGGGTGGGCGAGCTGTGATCGCTTTGCCCGCGCCAGTGGGCACTCTCAAATGGCATGCCGAGCATTTTAACGTCGTTCCTGGAAAAGAGTTTTCCGACCGACAATTGCAAGGTCCTTTTAAATGTTGGCGTCATAGGCATGAATTTGAGGCCGTTTCCGAGCAAAACTCCTTGTTGCACGATCGGGTGCAATATGAGCTGCCGCTTTCGCCACTGTCTGATATTTTCGCCGGTTGGTTTGTGCGGCAAAAGCTTTCTGCGATGTTTGCATACCGCCACAAAGTTCTTTCGAATGATTTGGCGTTTTGGGGTGCATGGCAGGAGAAAACAGTGAAACGAATTCTTGTCACCGGAAGCCGTGGTTTGATTGGACGAGAGTTGACAGCATTCTTGCGTCAAGGTGGCTACGAGGTCATTGGTCTGTCGCGTGAGGCATCTGACTCAGCAAACACGGTGCAATGGAATCTCACTGAAAGTCGCCCCACGAATGCAGGCGCTCTTCAGGACGGCAAGCCGCTCGACGCAGTTGTACATCTTGCAGGTGAAGGTATTGCTGACAAACGTTGGACATCGAAACAGAAAGAAAATCTGGCGCGCTCAAGGGTTGAGGCAACCCATAATCTCATTGCCGGACTCAAGGAATTGGGATTGTCTCCCAAGGTTTTCATTTCGGCGTCCGGAGTTGGAATTTATGGTGATCGTGGCGATGAAATTCTGACAGAATCCTCCTCTCCTGGTGAGGGTTTTCTTGGAGAGCTGGCTTGCGCATGGGAAAAGGCAGCACAGCAGGCGGAAAGTGTTTTTTCGGCGCGTTCTGTGCAGCTGCGCATGAGCACCGTCCTCACTCCTCGCGGTGGGGCTTTGGCAAAAATGCTACCAGCTTTCAAGTTTGGAGCGGGTGGTCGATTGGGGAGCGGTAAGCAATGGATGAGTTGGGTTGCTCTTGATGATGTTCTTTATGCGATAGTCCACACCCTTGAAACTGAATCAATCCGTGGTGCAGTAAACCTGGTGTCCCCCCAGCCTGTGACAAACCTCGAGTTCACCAAAACTCTGGCAAATGTATTGAATCGCCCGGCAGTCCTTCCTGCACCTGCGTTTGCGCTCAAACTTGCATTGGGCGAAATGGCGAATGAACTTCTCTTGTGCAGCCAGCGCGCGATTCCTGAGGCTCTGTGCAAGGCTGGCTTTGAATTTAGACATGCGGATTTGCGCGCCGCTTTGAAGCATATGCTCGGCAAAAACCAACTTTGAGTTCGATGACGAATGCCGATTGTTATGGGTTCTTAGAGTTTGCTCAGAACCACAACTCTATTCCTGATTGCACTGTTCCGAGTGTGTTCTTGAAACTACCATCGAGTTGTTTTTTGAAATCAAGATCGTAGCGCCCATATGTGAACGAAGTATAGAGCTGGGGCGACCCAAGGGCGTTTTCATTCAATGCATAGCGCACGATGGGCGTCACCAGAAGTGCGTTGCTCTGAGATTTTGCAGTCTTTTTGTCGCGAAATGAGTAGTTCAAATCGAGCGCTAAATGAAACGCTTTGTTCACATAAAGGATAGGTTGAACTCCCAGTGCAATGGCTCTCTGGCTGCGGGTTTTTTCCCCCGTAGATACAATCGCTCCATCTTGCTGAACCCTGAAGACACTTTGATCGGCCTTAAAGAGAGTTTGCTCTACTGACGCTCCTGTCATCAGGCTCCATCCAAGGAAATTGAAAATGCTTGAATCTTGGATGAAGTAGATAGTGTCGAATCCTCGCACGTCGCCTCTCAAGGCCTCTTCACTGTAGTTCGGTGGGCGCAAATTCACGCCCATGGTGGTGTTGCCGAAGTTGCCGGTGTCGGGATCATTGCGCGCCATAACGCTTCCTACCAAAAGCTCCTGCGAGCCGCGTATCGATTGTCGTTTGCCTCCGGTGGTGCTGTCGGCGGGTGCAGCGCCTCGGATAATAAGTTTGAACATTGGGATGATTGTGTAGTTCGCTTCAAGCGGAACCTCGGTGCGATAAAGTATCGATGCATCCTTGGTCTCGACCAAAACCGGAGGAATTTTTTTTGCGATGCGATCTTCATTGGAAACACCTTCAATGACAGCTTCTCTTTTGGATTTGCTGTAGCCCACTGAAAAGAGTGATTTGTCGGTTTCAACGCCGGCTCCTAGAGCTTTTGTGTCAAACGGATTTCCCGCCTCGAACAAGCGCAGATCTTCAAATTCTATTTGTCTTGAGCCTGCCCAAAGTCGCATGTCGGCGCTTGTAGGCAATTCAACGAAAAGATCGCGCATTCTAAAATTGTTGTTAAAAGTAATTGCACTGGTTTCGTTTTCCGCGGGCGATTTAACCACCGACGTCGACTCGTGGCTGGTTCCTTCTCTTGTATCCATTCCGAACGTAAGCTTTACCTCGCTCGGAAAGGTTTTGCTCATTTGAAACTTGATATAGTTCGGATCGCGCGCGGCGCGTGAAGTTTTGAGTCGCGGAGAAGTTTGCGTGTCGGGCGCTTCAAGTGTGAGTCGCTCAAAAAAATTATAGAACGAGTTGCCACCGGTTCCATCGACAAACTCTCGTCCTGTGAAGGGTGATGCCGTGTTGAATCCTGCGCGCCAGTAGCCGTTGTACTGGAACCCTTCATCTGCGCGCGCGACAACGGCTCCGCCAGCTGTGAGTGCAATTAGCACGCAGCTTTTAAGGAAAGTTTTGTTGGTAACAAAACGACTTTCGACCACCGTGTCAGACCTTCTTTGCGTTCAGGCGTCAGAACCAGATTTCAAAGCCAGTCTGGGTTGTCACCAGCGTGGTCTTGAACGAACCGTTCGGCTGTCTCTTTGTTTCCGCATCATAGCGGCCGTAAGAAAATGAGGTGTAAATTTGTGGTGTTCCCAATGCGGATTTGTTCATTGCGTAACGTAAAATCGGCGTCATGATAATTCCGTTGGCATCAGTGTTTGAAAGTCTTTTTGTTCGCATTGCGTAGTTGACATCGAAAGCGGCATGCACCTGATCGCTAATGTAGTAAACAGGCTGAATTCCAAATGACATTCGAGTGTTCTTTTTGGTTTTGTTGTTGTCGTCTTGAACGATGGTACTTCCCTTAAGTTTCCAAAGTTGGCGCGGAGAATTGTAAATTTCGTGCTCAACCCAAAGTCCTGTCATCAACGACCACCGGTTGAAATCGATATTGGCAGTGTCGGCGACAATAAAGGTTGTGTCGTAGTGCGGACTGTCTCCCCGCAGAGCTGAATTTCGAGCTGCGGCATTTTCCGCGTTGGTTTGTTTGGCAATTGTTTTGCTGTTTTCATCGCCAACGGCTTCGTTTTGGTCTGTTCGACCTATCAGCTCAGAAGGGGTTTCACGAATAGCCACAACGGTGTTGCCCCAATATCCGGGCCGTCCGGTGCGCGAAATAACTGCTCCAAATGTGGCTTCAGCCGAGCCTTCAATTTCCTTGCGTCGAATGGCACTGACTGTGTCGGCGGGTGCACCCGCATGATTTGTCAATTTAAGCATGGGCTTTATTTGAAAAGAACGCCAAGGGGCGAGTTCCATTCGTGCAAGCAATGTGACGTCCTTGGTGTTGACGGCCGAGTTCTGCTGCGTGCCCGTGACTGGTTGTCCGGTGGCGCCGGTTACAATGGCCGTTCGTGAAGCCTTATTGTAGCTCAGCACAGCCTCATAGCGCGGACCTTCAATTCCAACTCCATAGGCGTTGAGATCGAACGGGTTGCCACCGTCGAAAATGCGCAGATCTTCATATTCAAGCATCCGAGAACCGGCCCAGATGCGAGTGTTTTCAACGCTGAGCGGTATGCTCAGGTAGAGATCTCTTACCCTCAAATTCACCGAGTTTTTAACTGCAGCTTCAGCCGAAGTGTCGGCAAGTTCATGGAAGAACGGACCGAAGCTATCCAATTTAAGTTTTGCATCGACGCCATTTGAAAAGCGTTGTCCCATGCGAAGCTGGAAGTAGGTTGGACTTCTGGAATGTCGGGTTGTTTTTATTCCTGGAAGGTCTTGAGAATCGCTCGCCTCTCCTGTCAGCCCTTGAAGGGTGTCGACGAAATCCTTCCAACTTAACTTTCGGGTGACAAGTTCCTGGGCTGTTACAGCCGACGCGGTATTGTAGCCAACCCGCCAATATCCCCCGAACTCAAAGCCTTCATTTGCCAAAGCAAATTGCGGTTGAGAGAAAGAAACGAACAGAAGCGCCGCCCCAGCGGGGAGGATGCAGATTTTAGAGACCAAACGGGTCATATTCTCTCCGAGTGGCACAAGTCCGGGCATTTCAGGCCGTTGATGCAAACAGGTTAACATGTGGGATTACGAGGACAAAGAACCTGGCCCCCCAAAAAATAGAGTCTTGACCCACGGTTTCTGACGATTATGTTGTTCGCAGGCCGGATTTCGGGTTTCGCCCATGTTCGAGTCAATAAAGAGGGTTCATCTATGATCGCCAAAATTCAGGACATCATCGAAAGTAAGGTGCGTCCAGTGCTGCAAGCCGATGGGGGAGATATCGAACTCATCGATGTTGAAGACGGAATCGTTAAAGTGAGGCTGGTGGGGGCATGTGCCCATTGTCCATCGAGTGCTCTGACTTTGTACGAGGGAGTTGAGAAAATGTTGATGGACCTCGTTCCCGAGGTTAAAGGCATCGAGCAGGTGTTTTGAGATGACAACAGAACTTTTGACTTCACTGCGCGGGTTGCAATCCGACCTGCCAGAAAATGTCCGCGGTAAGCTCGGGAGCTTCTCCTGGGCTGAACGGATTCAAGGTGTGGAACAGAATGCGCATCAAACAACGGTGAGCTTCTTTAGCGATGGTCTCGACCTGCAAAGCAAAATTGCTGTTGAAGGCTTTTTGCGTCAGGCATCAGCACCATTTTTTCCTGCGACAATGGAACTGAAGGTTTATATGGAGCGCCGTGACAAAACGGTGTCCGCGAAGCCAGCAGCGCCGCAATCAGCGCCGCAAAATACTCACGCGCATTCGCATGAGCACTCGCATTCCCATGCGCATCCGCATGAGCACAAAGAAACCAGCAAAAGCGGGTCGGGCAAACGCGCCATTCCTGGTGTAGGCCGGATTATTGCAGTTGCGAGTGGTAAGGGTGGAGTGGGCAAGAGCACGGTGAGCGTGAATCTAGCTTTGGCCCTTCACAATCAGGGTTACAAGGTTGGAATACTTGATGCCGACATCTATGGCCCAAGTCTTCCGATGATGCTCGGCGTGAATGAAGATCCTCAGGTGAATGAAGCTAACAAAATCATTCCACCGGAAAAGTTTGGCCTGAAGGTCATGTCGTTCGGCTTTTTTGCGCCGGAAGAGAGTGCTGTGATCTGGCGTGGCCCGATGGTCATGAAAGCGCTGCAGCAATTTTTCTACGACGTGCATTGGGGTGAACTCGATTTTCTTGTCATCGATCTTCCTCCTGGAACGGGTGATGCGCAATTAACCTTGGTCCAAAGCCTCCCAATTGCTGGTTCAGTGATCGTAACAACTCCTCAAAATGTTGCCCTGTTGGACGCGGTCAAGGGTATCGTGATGTTCCAAAAAACCGGGGTACCAATTCTTGGTGTGGTTGAGAACATGGCATCCTTCCATTGTCCTTCTTGTGGTGTTGAATCTCATATTTTTGGTGCTGGTGGAGCTCAAAAAGTTTCTCAAAAATTCGACGTCCCATTGCTTGGTCACGTGCCACTCATGCCTGAGTTGCGTCAGGCTGGCGATGCCGGAGAACCACTCACTGCGGTGAACGGTCATCCGGTCCGTGTTCGTTTTGCTGAAATTGCCGAGAAGGCTGTAAAGAGGCTGGTCGAACTCGAAAAAGGAGTTTGAAAGGCATGTTTGATGCAGAGCACAAACCGCACTGGAAGAGCTTTCGCCGGGTAGAAACCTTGTGCGTTGTTGCACTTCTGTGCGCACTTTTTTCTGCATCAGCGCTTTCTCAGGGAAATGTTGTGGTCGGCGGTGAACTTCAAACACGCGCCGACTCTGGCGATCCCAAAGCAGCTTATGCTTTGGGCATGCGTTATTTCATGGGCGAGCATATTGTTCGCAATCGCGAAATGGCCATGCAATACCTGACCCGTGCGGCTGAAGGTGGCGATCTTCGCGCCATGAACATGCTAGGCCTCATGTCTGATCCTCTCTGGAGCGATGAAGCAAAGGCAAAAGATCTTCCCACCGCAGTTAATTGGTATCGTCGGGCAGCGATGCAGGGTTATGAACCTGCACTTGCTAATCTCTCTGAACTTAAAAAACGTGGTTACATTAAAAGCGAATTAGAAAATGGACTCGCACTTGCAGGAGGGAGCGGACAAGCGCAAGTCGCGACACCTCCCAACACGTCTGCAGGTGTTCCTGTTTCAGGAGGTTCTGCCGGATCGCCCGCGCCGGTGCTGAATTCATCTCCCGCAATCCCTGCATCAGCACAGGCGCCCATTTCCAACACTGCATTGAATTTCCCTGGTGCGTCTGGAGCAGCCAGCATACCGCCCGCGGCACCATTAGCCTCCCCCATGGATGGGCGTGAGATGTTCAAGTCTCGCAGTTCCGCGTTGGTTGAGATTTTGGGGGACGGGCAATATGGATCGGGGGTCATCTTGGGAACTCTCTGGATGCGGCCCGAAGATGCCACTCTGCGCACCGCACTTCAGGATCTCATGGTGAGCTACCCGTTTATGGCGAGCCCGAACATGGCGGTGGAAGCAACAGTACTACCAACGGGTTCATATCTTGTGGTGGTTTCCAATGCGCACGTGATGGAAGGTACGCGGCAAATGGAAATTGGATATGGGGTTGACCCACGTGGTCAAACTTTATTCAAAAAGCCTATTGCAGGTGTGTGTTTTCCGAGCGAGACAAACGTTGATTTGGCGATATTTTTTGTACCAGTTGATTCAAATGAACTCGCCCTGAATGGAGTGATTAGTTCTGCTCCCTTGCCTCCTGCGGCAGTGTCTCCGGAGCCTGGAAGTCGCATATATGCCATCGCAAATCCCGAGCGAATGACACGTACGATTGCACAAGGTCTATTAAGCGGACTCAGGCCCGATCTTCTGCAGTTCGATGCACCCATTTCAAAAGGGAGCAGCGGTGGAGCTCTTTTTGATGAGAGTGGGCACTTGCTTGGTGTCATTCTTGGTTATCTCAACGAAATTGGAGCTCAGAATTTAAATTTTGCGATCCCGGCAGAGCGAATTAGGCCGTTGATGATGGGCTCAGGCGCGCTCTGTTATCGAGCGAGCCCGCCTGATTCCAATGCTGGTCATTCGGCAGGTGCATCGAGTCCAGCGCCAGGTTCAGCAAAAAATTCTTCTCAAAATACACCATCGAGCACTCAGCCAGCAGAGCCTGGAAAGTTGCAAGGCACTCCGTGAATATGCTCTGAGATTTTGGTTCTCATGCTTTGAAATTCAACACTTTTTTCATGCTCCATGAAAATCTTTTCGAGTTCATGAGAAATGTCGCGGCGCCATTCGGGTTGCATTGAAAGACAAAAACTGATGAATGTATGAAGGACTGCAATGGAGAGGGTTGAATTGGTAGCTATTGCTGCAGCAGAGTCCATTTGTAAGTTTGACCCAGATGAGTTGATCAATCTTTTTGAAAGAGAAGTTTCCGCATAAAGCAACGCACGCAGCCAGTGCTTGCGAATTTTTTCGAGGGCTTTGTTCTGTGCACCATTGTAAAGTGCATACATAACCTGTGAGAGTTGACCCTCGGCCGTGCGATATGTTTCGCCGTCAAATGAAAGAAGCCAGGCGGAAAAAGAGTCTTTCATCAAATAAGCAATAATCCTGAGACTATCACTGATGAGAATTCCAGAATCTGTTTGCAAACAGGGAACAGTAGCGGCAGACCCAAGTGTTTCGCCGGGTGGAATGTTTCTCAGCTCTTGCCACGTCAAATGCTTTAATTGCAATTCGTTTTCCAGTTTGAGCGTTGCAGCAGTAAACACTACAACGCGACAAAAAGGTGAATCTGCGGTCCAGTAGAGAGTGGTCATAGTTGATCCGCCCATACATATAAGCGCGGCAAGGCAAGCGCTCCCTGGGATTTACCCACGATTTTGCTCCTTGCCATAGCTGTGTCACAATGATTTGTATGGTATCGCAATTGCCGTGTCCATGGAGTGGTGCAGGAGGTTTTTCCGTTATGTCATATGCAGCTAACAGCGAGCAGTCGGGGCAGCGCAAAAAACGGCGAGTCACTGACGTTGTGACACGCAAAGGAGGCACACCACTGACGGCGCTCACTTGTTACGATGCTACCTTTGCGCGACTGCTCGAAAAAACCGACCTAGACTTAATTCTTGTGGGCGATAGTCTCGGGCATGTCATGCAAGGAGGGGATTCCACTCTCTGTGTCACAGTGGACGATGTTGCATATCACACACGCTGTGTTGCACGCGCTCTGAAAACACCTTTGCTGGTTGCAGATGTACCCTTTGCGAGCGCTGGTTTTTCTGATGAACGTTTGTTTTCTGATGCTGAAAAATTGATGCGCTCAGGTGCTGAGGCCCTTAAAATTGAGGGAGCATCTTTGGAAATCTGTCGTCAGATTTCAAGGCTCACAAGCCACGGGATCCCGGTGATGGGGCACATTGGACTTGTTCCGCAGAGCGTTCACGCATTGGGTGGATATCGCGTCCAAGGACGCGGTGAAGAAGCCCAGCAACGATTGGTCTCCGAGGCTCAAAGGCTCGTTGAAGCGGGTTGCTTCAGTATTGTTCTTGAACTCGTTGATGAGACAACGGCCGCCGCAGTCACCAAAGCCTCTGCAGTTCCAACAATTGGAATTGGTTCTGGCAACGTGTGCGATGGTCAGATTCTTGTTCTCCAAGACATGCTTGGGTTAAACCTCGACTTCAAACCAAAGTTCCTTAAGCACTTTGCGCAGCTTGAAAACGAAGTTGTCGGCGCTGTTTCAACTTATTGTCGCGAAGTCGCTTCGCGTAGTTTTCCTGCAGGGAAGTGAATGTCCGACAATAAAAAACTCACCCTCGAAGAAATCAAGGCACGCATAAGGGTCGTTTGTATCTGCAAAGGTATCAAGATGTCTCGAATCTGCGACGCAGTGCAAAATGGCGCTAAAACGGTTGAAGAGGTTAACAAGGCAACTGGCAGTGGGAATGGTGGCTGTGGTGCAACTCGGTGCCGCCCCGTGATCGAGCAAATAATCAAAAATGGTGGCCGTCCGCTAACATCCAGCCTTCCATCGAATTCTATGGACGATGACGACCCTGAGAGGGCCTTCTAGACCGTCCGAGATTTTCCGAAGCATTGCGCACTTGTTGCTGCTGTTCCTGTTTGTGCGCTTGTTTTGGTTGATGCGTGCGATTTTGATTTTTTTGGCTGTGTTCTACTTCACTAGCACGGGTGTTGGTTTCGCCGCCCGCAGGCTCGCCTGCCTTCCTGACGCAGATTGAGATATCGAGGCGGTGATCGCGCACTGCTGAAAAGACCTTGTCAACAGCTAAAGATACTAGATTTTGAGCGAATTCTTTCGAGAATCCCTTTATGACCTCATCCCGGCTTTTTAAAATGAGCTGAGAGGCATCCTTGGGGAGAGTGTCGGTGACGTCTTTAAAAACATCGATGCTTGATGAGACAGTTCTTTTGAGAATATCTCCACCAAGTTTTGCGATGTCCTGAAGATCTTCACGCGAAATCCAAGACGGTTCTGATGCCGATTTATTGTTGCGCGACATAGCTCTTCCTCGGGTTGGGTTTGTGGTTCCAGGAGCCCTTAGGAAGTCCTTGCTGGGTTGCATCAGCCAGCGCGTGGGTAGAAAGAAATTGTGTTCTTTTTCCCCGATTCCTTGTTTCCCGAAATCTCTCCAAGCAACTTCTTAAACTCGCTGTTTTGCGGAAGAAGTGCAAGCGCCTGTTGGCATATCGATTTTGCTTTGCCGATCTGGCCTAATTTTCTGTAGCAAAGAGCCAGATGATAAAGAGCCTTGTGGTGATTTGATTCAGCAAAAATAGCCCGCTCAAAATAGAGAGCTGCTTGCGCGAAATCTCCTGCCAGAAAATTCACGATTCCTACTTGAGTCATGCTGGAAGCACTCGGGTCGATGCGTGTGAGCGAGGCCCAAACCATCCGAGCGGGCATCTCTTGGCCTGTTTTCTTGAGCAGGCGTCCTTTTGTTGTAAGAGGATCAGTTTGATCCGGTTCGAGCAATAACGATGATTCAATATCCGCCAATGCTTCATCCAACATGTTCATTCTCTCATGAACCTGAGCACGTGCATGTAAAACGTCAGCTTGCTGAGCCTTCTGCTTTAAAAAATCGGTGAAGATCTGCAAAGCTTTTTTACCGTTTGTCATCCTAAAGCAGACGTCCATAATGCCCTTCAGCGCTTGGCTTGAACGAGGAACATTGCGCCGAGTTTTTAAATAGTAATGGAGAGACTTTTCATGATCACCGCAGTTGAGTTGAAGGCTCGCCATTTTCAAAAGAAGCGCTTCGTCGTTCGGGAAATCGATGAGAGCGATACGCACTTGTTCGAGTCCTGAGCGATAGTCGTGCAAGTCAAAATACAGCTCAGCCAACTGTACTCTGCGTCCAGAGCGCTTTCCGTTGAGGCTCAATTCACGTAAAAGAAATTCAACGGCTTCCTGCTTTTTTCCCTCAGAAATGAGCATGTCTGCCATCAGTGCGTAGGCTGGAAAACACATGTCAGTCAGTCGGATAGCTTCCTCGATGAGGTCCTTGGCCGATTGGTTCTGACCCAATTTCCATTCTGCATGTGCCAGACCGACTATCACACGTGGTGAATATGGGTCAGTTGACCTTAGCGACATAAATTCTTGGTGCGCTTCGCCCAGCATGCCTCGTAAAAGCATATTTTCCGCTTCGCGCAGACGCTTAAGATTTGGAGGAGGGTCGACATACCGAGACATCACTTGCCGGATCTTGAGCAATAAGTCTTGCGGCTCGAATGGCTTTATAATGTAGTCGTTCACGCCCAATTCAATCGCGTGGACAATATCATCTCTCGATGCCTCTCCTGTCACAAACACAACGGGAATATCATTTGCTATAGGGCGCGAGCGGATGTAATTCAGGACCTCAAGACCATTCCCTTTGCTCAGATACAAATCGAGAATAACCAAATCAATTGCATGGTTTCTTAAATATTGAATTGCATCTTTTGGATTGTGAGCCTCTTGAACCGTGAACATGTGGGTCGGTTCAAGGACACGTTTGAATGCCTTACGCATGAGGGGTTGATCTTCGACGATGAGAATCGGAATTGAATGGCTGTGTTCGTGGCTTTCTGTGAAAACATTTGCACTTTGATTGGCAATAACGCGGTCGAGCCGAGCTTTGATGCTTTGTGCATCGGGACTTTTGTCCCTTGCCAAAACCCGTGGTGGCTTTTTGTATCCGCTGTTCATTGCGCTCTCCCGAGGTGTCAAAGTCTTTTCAGGCGGTTCGCCCTGGTACAGGGGTTATCGGCCGATTCTATGCAAATATGAGGACTGGGGGGCAGTTGTGGCTGGTACGGTTCGAATTCTCAAAGACGGAGAAGTTCTTTTTCGCGCAGGCGAAAAGGCCGATTCTATGTACATTGTTCGCAAAGGTGCGCTGAAAGTGTACTTCCTCAAGGGTACTGAAGAAGTACAGTTGGCTCTCTTGAGCGACGGTGCAATTGTTGGAGAAATGGCCTTTTTCGACAAAAAGCCGCGGAGCGCGCATGTCAAAGCATTGGCGCAAACCGAGGTCACTGAAATCAGCCGTTCTGATTTCGACAAACTGCTCACACAAATTCCGAAATGGCTCGTGACAATGATGCAGAGCTTGAGTGGCCGGCTTCGGACCACCAATGAAAAGCTTGCAGTGCTTGAAAAAGTGCAAAAGGGAAGCGGAAATTCTAACGATTATCCCCTCAGCCCAATGGTGCGAACGCTTCGTATTCTTCAGCTGCTCACCCATCAGTTAGGCCAAAAGGAAGGCACAGCAATCTTTCTTGATTATCAGGCCACACTTGAGTGGTGGTTGCAGCTGACAGGTTGGCCGCGTGATTATTTTTCAAAGTTTATAGATGTTCTGCAGGAGCAGGGCATGGTGCAAAAGCGTGGCGAGGGAGCTCCCCGTATTTTTCTCACAGCACGCGCTCGGACGCAGGCTTTTATCGATTTTATCGTCGAGCTTCAGCCAAGAGTGACTAGCGAGAATCTTGCTGAGTTTTCTCCAATCTGGATTGAAATGTTGGAATCAGCAATCGCTGAAGCGGTAGAATCGGGGTACGAATCGTACAACGTTTCTGCGCTTAATCTAAGTACATCTGCATCTTACGCCATACTCGATAACAATCAGCGTAGGAGAATTGCCGAGGGCGTGGCGCACTGGCTCAAACTCAAGCACACAAAATCAAACGTCGAAATTTTCCTGAAAATAAGCCCCAAGGAGAACAATAATCATGTTGCTCTGCTGAAGCTTCTGCAGGCTTTTCTGTCGGAGCGACTCGATCGAATTGAGTGATCACCAGAATTGATCGAAGCGAATCTGGGTAAACAATTGCCACAGGGGCTTATCAATTGCCTTTCCATAGAGAATGGCTGGATAAAATCCGTATCCTTTGACATCGATATTCAGGCGCATGGAGCCTGTAATTGTTGTGATGCTATTTGTTGTGCTCAATTGATAGTTGTCGGACACTCCGCCACGGCTCAAAACCATTTCTCCTTCAAGGCGCTCCAAATAAGCGAGGCCCAAGCGAGTGTCTAGCGAACGCACAATAGGAAATGTGTAATTGAGGCTGTTGCGATATTGCGCCCGACCAACCAAGTTGTAGCCAAGCAAACCATTTCCTGAGAGCGACGTGCTGATGTCTTGAAGTCCATCATTTGCGCCAATCAAATAGGTTTTGAAGGGACGAAAATACTCCTGCAGGTTGAGCGGTGATCCGCCTCCTGTTGAAGAGTAAGAATTACGCAGGCCTACAGAGTGGCCCTGAAATGCAATGTTATGTGCAAGTTCTATGGAATAGTTTTGGTACCCCACTTTCGGAACGGAAGTGCCAGCTCCAGATTTTGCCTCTGATATGCTGTGTGTGGTGTCGGCTGCTATGCGCAGAGAGCCACCAGCTGGAAGCTCGCGTTTGCTCAAATCTGCCACCGGAGCCGTGAAGAAAACATTGTTCCAAAGAGATTTCTCCACCGATACCCCAACCGAGCTAAGAATTGAGTCTTGCGCTCCGAGAGATGAATCAGCAATAAAAGAATTTGAAGATGAGGGGCTGATGTTGAAAATTTTACCGTGCAGATCCGTCTGAATTGCAGCTTCAGAAAGGTTTCTCGTGAGGCGGAAATCAGCTCCCAACTCGCGTAAATACGCAACGCTGTAGAATTGTGTGCGTGACGAAGGGCGGTTTTCCGGACAAGTGTAAACTGTTGAATTGTTCGGCAACCGACAGCGATAGGAATATGCAATTCCATTGAATCTAGGCCGTAAAAAGAGGTTAGATTTCCAACCATCGAACAACCGGTTGCCAACCAAGTTCGCTTCAAGACCCCAACGATCGCTCATCTGCAAAGAGTCGTCGAATATGTATGAACCGAAAAGCTGAACATAGAAGCGTTCCATTTCATCGACGATCGGGCGTGAGAAAAGTCCAACTGTTGTGACACCGGCTAAAAAACTGGGCGTATAATTTGGGTAAGTCATCCAATGTTTAAAACGATAGGGAGCCGGAACCGTTGTGACGCCCTCTTGAGAGGAATTAATATCCTCAGAATTTTTCTCGGAAGAAGTTTTTGTGACAGGGGATGTTGAAGCAAGGAGTGACGTCTTTTTTGACGAATTGTCGCGAATATCGTTGGCGTATTTTGCAAAAGGCGGTGTGTAGGGTTGGTAGTCGGGATTTGCCCACCATTTTGATTTTTCGGGAAGCTTCAGGATCCAGTTGAGGTGTGAATTTCTCATCTCTTTAAGAGAAACAGACCACAATTCTTGGTTGTGCCCAGTGAACACGCTTAGCAGAATATCCTGCGCATCATTGCCAGGAGCAATAGATTCAACCCAATCAGGTAAACCACTGATAAACTCAATACGGCCTTTGCTCCAAACCACTAGGGCTTGAGCATTGTGCCAGCCCACGAGCAGTAAAAACTCATCGGGTGCAGTCAGGAGAGCATCACGGATGATCAAATTCCCCTCTGGAATAATAGTTTTTCTTGATTCGCCCTGACATAAGCGTTGAAGTGATGTGCGTTCTGCGTCGTGGTCAACAATAGCGAATGCGCAAAGAGCTGACTCTGTGTGTTGATTGGCATCGTGTGGGCGCACCAAGCGCACTGCGTCTGGGGCAATCCACTGTTCCACGAAAGTGTGTTGCTTGAGCTCAGCATTCATAATGTAAAGACTTGTTGCAGTGTCGTTGGTTGTGAGCACCGCAGCGGTGCCGGGAGCAATGGTTACAATATCTCGCACGAGAGGTGCCGGGCCATCGGAGTTGAGAGGAAAGTCGATGCGTTCCTTGATATTTCCATCTTCAATTTCTTTGAGCGTGCCCTGAAATCGGTAATACGAAACCAAGTGCCCACTGGTGCGGTTGGCTGATTTGACTTGTGTTGTCGACCAAAAGCCACCATTAGAAAGTTCTTTTCGGTGCGCGTAAATGCGGTCCTGAGTTTTAAGTTCGAGAGGCCGAAGTGACGAATTTTGTAGTTCGTTAAAGGACGCTTCTTTAAATTCATAGACGGCTATGCCGCCAGCACGACTTGGGGTTGAAAAGTCGGGAGTCAAAATTGTTTTATCTTGGAGGATGAATGAGCCTCCACCAAATTGGCTGAAAATCTTTCTGGCTCCAGACATTTGGCTCAATCGTGGCATACCTTCTAGGTCGCCGAGTACTTCTTTGCTGACATCTTTTTTGAATGACTCGTAGAGATCTCCGGGCCATTCTCCTGTCAGGCGTTTTAACAAAAGATAGGCTCCGCTGAAAAAAGGCGGAATCAACTGATGCGTTTTCAAACCCTCGTGCAGATCTTTGAGGTTTTTTTTCGGGGTGCGATCGAGGAAATATTTGAAGAATCGACCTGAAGTTGCATAGCCCAACAGAGCGTTGTTGCCAGAAGCTTTGTAAAGCGCATGCATTCGATCCCAGCTCAGGAACGAGTCATTGAGAACCATCGCACGAACGTATCCTTCGGTTTCGAGACGGCCGAGAGACTCTGTTAGAAATTCCGGGAGACCTTCGGTCCACCATGTTGGTAGCATGGCTAACATGAACGTTCGGCCGGCAGGACCAACCTTTAGGTCAATGTGTTCATACATCATTCGATGCGCCAGCTCATGCTGGAAAAGTGCGGCGGGTGGCCGCAGAGTCGATTGAATTTCGAGAGTTTGTGGGATGAAGTTTGCGAACGAAGGTCCGTCGGTTCGGGAACTCACAATGACGGGAATCTTTTTGAAGCGAGATACGATGATGTCTTTCAGCGAGAGTTCTTTGGGAGTGGCTTGCCCTTCCAGGCTGGTTCCAAGAAGCAAGCTGAAGTCGGGATAAGCTTTTTCAACAGCTTTGAGTGCATGGTCTGCAAGCGCTGGTTGCGTTGAATCATAGTAAATGATGAAGCGATCATTTTCGAGGCGTCCCCAAGTGATATCTGCTTGTTGGCCTGCTGATTGCTGTAAAAAGAGTTGTGGCACAGCAAATGCATTTTTTTCAATAGAGCCCAGGGCAAGAGTGAAAAGTGACAAGAAAATTGATTTTCTGATGGTTTTTTTCACTCTTCTACTCATATACTTTGTCCCTGTTCGTTTAAGTAATTTTCAGCGCGGAGAAGGTCATCTGCGGTATCAATTCCGAATGGGGCTTCTTTGGCATCAATGACTTTTATATTCCAGCCAGCTTCGAGAGCTCGCAATTGCTCTAGTCCTTCACTCAATTCGAGAAAGCTTGGTTCCATTTGAGTGAATTTTCTTAATGCATTGAGTCGATATGCATAGATACCAACATGTTGAAGAAAGGGACTCTCCAGTTTTTTTTGCATTTTTTCCGAAAGAGCTGTGATTGAGTCGCTTGCTCCCCATAAATTACGTGGCCAAGCGATAGGCGCGCGGGAAAAATAAAGAGCGTTCCCAAGAGCGTTGCGCGTTACTTTAACAACCGATGAGCGAATGAAATGTTCGGGAGAACTTTGCGGAAATGCAAGTGTCCCCATGGGAGCGGACTTGTCTGACTGCATTGCTTCGGCGAGTCGCACGATGTCATCGATGCAGAAAAAAGGTTCGTCGCCTTGTAAATTGATGACCAGGGTCGACTCTCTCAGTGAGAGTCCACTTTGCTGAAGGGCACTCAAAGCGGCCTCGATGCGGTCGGTTCCTGAGGGAAGCTCGGAGGTTGTCATGACCGTCCGGATCCCATTTTTTTTGAGTGCTTCGGCAATCTCTGAGCTGTCAGTAGCAACCAAAGTTATAATTTCTGATGAGGAAAGGGATATATGTTGGCCCAATCGCTGCGCACAATCTGCGACTTTCTCGGCAACCCAAACAATAAGGGGCCGACCTGCCAGAGATGCGAGTGGCTTGCGCGGCAGTCGGGTTGAGCCGAGCCGAGCGGGTATCGCTATGACGATTTTAACATCGGAATTGTCAAAGGCTGATTTTTCAGGAGTCGGCACAGTCATTCTTTGGAGTCCTTTTACATTGTCGTAACATTGTAGCAGTTGTAGTCTGGAGGGCCAAACCAAGTTAGAAGTAAGTGATTCGTCCGGGAGGTGTTCAGCTCGTGCCAAGACCAGTCTCTGATTCCATCGCCGATGGTCTGCCGCTCTGGGATACCTATGAGGCACTTTTTTTTCTCACGACGGGAATTTCTATTGGAATCGTTCTTGGTTTCCTTTTTCCTTCTCTGTGGCGCTCATTTCGAAGACGTTTTCGAAAACTTGAGAAATATCGACCAGGCATTACCCCCTCTCGGCCTCTCAGTAGTTCACCGAAGGCGAAATATCTGTCCGCTGACTCTCTCGGAGGGGAGGGTGATGAGTCCCAAGCTGATGCTGATGTCGTGACTCTCTTTGTTTCAGCGAGATATGCTTTTGAGGAAAATTCCCTCCGCGAAGCTGTAGCTCTGTATCTGCAAATTTTGGGATCTGAAAAAGTGACTCGCGTTCAGACCAACAAGGCGATGTTTGAACTCTCTCAGGTTTATGCGCAGAGCGGACTGACTGCAAAGGCTATGGAAACCGGGCTTGAATTGCTTCACCGGAAGCCCTCAAACATCGATATATTTCGTCTCTTGCTTAAATTGGCATCCGAGAGAGGTGAAGAGAATCGACTTGAAACTACTCTTCAACTTTACTCTGGCCCCGCCTCTGGCGATCTGGCTCGTGAAGTTGCACATGTACTTTCCGAGAGTTCCTCGCGGCTGCTCAGGGATGCTCATTTGGAATCTCAAAAGCAAGCAGTGCGTTTGGCAAAGTTGGCCGTGCGTTGGAGTCCTGCAGCCGTGGAGCCTAAATTGACACTCGTTGAGGCGACAAGTGTTCTCTGGCGCGCCGCAGATGGACATTCTGCTGATCAGTTGTTGATGGGGTTTTGTGTCGATTTGCTAGAACTTGCTCGCCTCAAAAATTCGAGCTCAGTTCTCTCCTCGATTTCTTTTGAACCATTCCTCCGAGCTTGGTGTTTGAAGCTTGATTCGCAAGATTCGGAAATTGAGGCTGCCGTTCAAAAGATGCGGGGTGAAATTCTCTCTCAACTGCGTATTGAGCCCCCGCTCGGGCAAAGTGCCACGTCTTCCGACTACCACTTCGTTTGGAGCCTGCTCGAAAGGTTGCGAACTTTATCGAGCCGCTCAGCTTTGTCTGATGGGGTTCTTTTGGGCCAGCCCAAGTGGGAGAAAGAGCTTAGAAAACTTTTACAGGTAAGTGAGGCTACCTTCCTGCTGCAGGAGCTCCATGAGTGTGTGGAATGTTCTGAAATTCATCGTAAATTTGTATGGCGCTGTCGAAGCTGCAGGCGCTGGGAAACTCTCTCTTCTTGGTCTTCCCAGGCCAACTGAATCCAGAATGGGCGTCTGGCCAGTCAATGCAATCTGTTGATTTTTTGTTTGAATACCTCTTGGCTTTGGCATACGAGCCGAAACCAGGACCACGGAGGAATTCATCCATGTCCACCCGCATCGGGACACTTTCGCGCGCTATTGCTATTGATGCACTGAATCACGTGATGACGCGTCGTCAGCATGCTGATGCTGTCCTCGAGCGCTTGTTTAAGCACCACGCAGAGGAACTCCGCCCCCTCGACCGAGCCTTCATCTTCGAAATTGTTTATGGATCCCTCAGATGGTTATCCAAAATGGATTGGATCATGTCGCACATGGTTGATCGTCCATTCACCAGCCTCGATCCCCGGGTCGCCTGTGCGCTGAGGGTAGGCGCGTATCAGATTTTTTATATGGATCGCGTCCCAGACAGAGCGGCAGTTTCTGAAACGGTTGAAGCGATAAAGAAAGTCGGAGCGGGAAATGCCTCTACGTTCGTTAACGCAATTTTGCGCCGGGTTGCGCGCAAGGCTGATTATTTTCCAAAGCCCGATCGCGAATCAATGTTGTCAGAATATCTCTCGGTTCAGTTCTCTCACCCGCAATGGATGGTTGAGCGCTGGCTAAAACACATTGCAGTTGACCGCCTCGAGCACTTTCTTTCCGGAAATAACAAGGCACCGCCGATTGTTTTACGGCGTCTTAGGTCAAGGACTCTTCCTGAAGGCGAGGACCTTGCTACCTATCTTCTTCGAACGCAGGGTATTTCGAGTGAATGGTTGCCTCTCAAAACCGCTCTCAAGGTAGAGCGTCTTCCTCAGTTTTCCGCGTGCTCTGCCTTTGCGCAAGGGCATTACATTGTCCAAGATGCTGCTGCTCAATTAGTGGTGCAGCTAGTTCATCCAGCAGAGGGTGCAAAGGTTCTCGATGCTTGCGCTGCACCTGGGGGCAAAGCAATTGCTCTTTGGGATCAGGGTGTTGCTCCGGAGAATCTTACAATTGCTGATACCAACCAGAAGCGGCTTGGTATGTTACAAGAAAACTTGCGGCGCGTTGGCTTAGAGCCAGCGGAAATTATGCTCGGCGATGTTGTCGAAAATGTTAAAGATAAAGTTTTCGATACAATCTTGCTTGATGCGCCGTGTACGGCGTTGGGCGTTGTTCGTCGTCACCCTGAAATTAAATGGCATCGAGGCCCATCTGACATAACGCACTGCGCTTCGGAGCAGCGTCGGTTGCTTGACGGTCTCGCGGCTGCAGTGCGTGTTGAGGGAGAGCTCATTTATATTGTCTGTAGCGCTGAACTTGAGGAAACGACTCAGCAGATGCGTGGTTTTCTTCTGCATCATCCGAATTTTGAGACGGTTCCTTTGGAGCACCGGATTCATGATTATTACAGGCGTTACATCACCCGTGAAAATGAACTGCTCATTCTTCCGGGCAATTCAGATGACCTTGATGGCTTTTACGCTGTTGTATTCCGCAAACGGCAGAGCTGAAAACAAAAAGTTCGATATCCAAACAACAATGGGTCCTGTTCAGTTTCGACTCGAGGGATCGCATTATCCGAGTTATTCGGTTTTCAGAGATGTGCTGAGCGCGCAAATGTTTTCGGCAAAGCAGCGAATTTGTATTCTAACTAAAAACTTTGAAGACCGAGAATTGGCTTTTGTTCTTTTCAATGCAAGCCGTAGAGCATTAGCTGCGCAACTCAGAGTTGAGCCAAAGCTCGAGGGCGTAGGATTCCGGGGACGCTTAGGGCGCTTGCTCGATGATCTGAGAGCTCTTGGCGTGAGTGTGTCTGACGAGTCGCTGAAGAATTTGAAGTTACCCAAGGCGACCATCATAGCAATCGACAATCGAGCTTGGAGTGTTTCTTCCGAGTTGTCTGAACTACAAAATGTCATTGTTGATGTTGAAGCTGCGCCATTTACGGCTGCTGAAGTGTGCGGATGGGCAGAAGCTGCTCCCTCTGGCGCCAAACCAGCGACACAGCGTTGAACCCCTGAATGCCCGCGCTTTGCTAAACTCTGGAACGGTGACAGGTTTTCAGGAGACTCAATTCATGTCCATCATTACCATTTCGCATCAGTTTTGGCAGAGAATTGCTATCATTTCGAGTCTTATTTTTTTTGTAGGATGTGGCCCCACTCAGTGTGGCAAAAGAGTGGATATTTCTCCAGAAGAACAACTTCGCTCTTATATTGATCTTGCAGTGAACATCACTCGTATGGACCAGCGGGAAGAACTTGAGAATTTTACCACAGGCGATTTTAAAGATCAGATAACCTCTGCGTCTGCTGAGGTCTTTAAGCGCTCGTACCTAGATAGGCGCTATGAATTCGATGAATTTGAAGTGACCAACAAAACTGAAGTCAATCCCAAAAAAGAGGTTCATCTTGAATACCGTGTGAAGTTTAGAAGTTGGCTCACCGGTGAAGACAAGACTCGAGTGCCCGCTCAAGATATTAAAAGTCTTGCGGTGATGAAGTATACCAATGGTCAGTGGGCCATTGCTTCAATTAGGCCATTGGATACCAATTTCAATTGGGATTTCGGGCTACCGCTCGACAATGTATCTACCAAGGGAGTGACAGTCGATTCTCCGGTTGTCGACCCTTATGCCGAGACCCCGCCGCAAGATGCACAGGGTGCGGCTCCTGGAAAATAATTCGATTGAGTGAGTTTTTGAAGAATTTTTGAAGTCATTTGTTCAGGGGAGAACGTCATGAAAAGAATTTTGATTGCCGATGCGAGCAAAGCCAGCTTGGTCATGACCAGTGAAGTTTTCAAGGACCATTTCCCCGGTGTTCAGGTTGTTGTTGCACGCACTTCCGCAGATGCGATCGAGCTGGCTAAGAATTCGGGTGAGCTCGATGCGTTCATCATTGACTACGATCTTCCCGACAGAGACGGCGCCTTTACTGCTGCTAGACTCAAGAAAATGTTTTCACAGCCAATCCTGATTACGGCTTTTGATCGACCCGATGTTCAGCAAAGCATTGATCGAGACCTCTCTGCATTTGATGACTGCCTCAGCTGGCTAAAAAAGCCTGTGAAGGCAGAGTTGGTTGTCTCTCTGGCACAACGATTCATTGAAGGACATCATCGCTGTCAGAGACGATTGAATTGCAGTTTGCCAGCATTTCTCGAAGTCGAGTTCGTGCCGGCGGCTTTTGCACCAGCCGCGCAAACAGGTGTGAAGGCGGCAAAGCAGCAACAGGTGGCCAAGGTTAAGGTTGTTGCGAAAGCTAAAAACAAGAAAGGCGTGGACTCTGGTAAAAAGCCTGCCAAGGCAACTAAAGGATCATCTGCGCCAAAAGAAATTAAAAGTTCGGCCTCAAAGGTAGCTAAAAAATCCACGACAAAAGCAGCAATCGTAACGCCCGCAAAAGCGGTGAAGGTGGCAGAGAAATCTCCCGTCGCTGTGGTGGGAAATAGAAATGCAAAAGGAAAAGCGATTGCCGAAGTGGCTGCGAAAAACTCTGCGGCTGCGCCGAGAACCAAACAAAATCAAGCAGCCCCAGCTGTACCTGCCAAGCCTATTCGAAAAATCATACCAGTGATTATTGATGATGTGAGTTTGGGCGGAGCGAAGATTCGGGTCAATAATCAAGAATTACTGATCGCTACGGCTGGTAAAGGCAAGGGCTTACAACTCTTTTGTGATTTCCGAGAAGGCCAAATTCTAAAAGTGTATGTACCACCCCAGAATATTGTTGAGGCCGGGGCTGAGGCTCTTGAAAAATGGCAGAAGAGCCAGAGCAAAGTGCTTGCAAATATCTTTCAGAAAGATTCCTTTGCAAACGCAGGTAAACCTACGGGCGAAAAATCAAAGTCATCAACCATGGCCGGGTTGGCCGGGTTGGCCGGGTTGGCCGGTCTTGGTCGCACTGCATTTTCAAAAACAGACGCTGATACCGTGCACGAAGGCGGGCAATCAAATGGAAACGTCTTGCGAGGGGAAGTTCGTTGGATGGGGAGTAACGAGACTTTTACCTTCTGCGGTCTGCATTCCGAGACGGTCAATGTATCGAAAAAGTTGTTTGAATCAATGATTGAAATTGAATCACGAGCTCGTTCTCAGCTCAGCCCAATGGTGTCTCCGAATATCCCTCGAACATCGAAGTTGAATGCCTGATTTGACAGTTTTCGAGCTGGTCGCTAATCTCCTGGTTAAATCGCGTCTGCAAGCGGTTCATCACAAGGAGCGTGTTATGAAAACGTCGACCGTCTCGACCTCTCAATTGATCACTACTGTTGCAGCAAACCACACTGAACTTCCTAAGAAGGTCACGAAGGAAGTACTCCAAGAGTTCCTTTCGTTGATCGAGCAAGAAGTCATCAGCAACCACTCTAAGGTTCGTATCGACAAAGTAGGTATTCTTCAGGTCAAAGAGCGTGCAGCTCGCATGGGTCGCAACCCACAGACAGGAGAAGAAATCCGCATTCCTGCTTCCAAGAAGGTTACATTCCGCGCTGCAAAGTCCCTCAAGGATGCTGTTGGCGTGAAGCGTGCAGCCAAGAAAAAGAAATAAGTTAGCCCAGGATTTTTAAAATCCTCTTGCAGATGTGACCTCCCTCAGTAGGAGGTTTTTTTGTTTTTATAGAGCTCAGGCTTTGTTCAATGAATTGATTGCGAATATTTCTTGGATTCCTTTTCCCTTAAGCTCTGTGCTGCCAAGGCTCATGCCTTTAATGTGTCTTCCAAGTGATTCGAAGGTTGATTTTGAGCAGGTGAGGGTCTGTGGTTGACCCGCTCCCTTTATCCGAGCGGCAACATTCACTGTGTCCCCCCAGACATCGAAAAGAAACTGACCTGAGCCAACCAGTCCGCCTACAACGCTTCCAGAGTGTATTCCAACTCTCACTTTCCAACCCGATGGATGGGTTGCAGAGGTTGAGATCATGTCGAGCCCGGCGCGGACACATTGAAGCTCTGACTGCAAATTGCTGCTACCTCGTAGTCCAGCCACGGCCATGAAGCTGTCGCCGCTTGTTTTGATTTTCTGCAAGCCTTGGAGTTCGGCTATGGCTTCAAATTCCGAAAAAAGACTTTGCAGCTGATTGAGAACAAGGACGTGATCTTGTGAATCGCAACTTTGGGTGAAATTCACGATGTCGCAAAAGAGAACGCATACATTATTGTAACGTTTAGGTTGAACTTCGCCTGTTGCGTTCAGCTCATCGATGATTTCTTTAGGCAGAATGGCCGAGAGTAGCTCTTCGACGCGGTTTTTCTGGAAGCTCAAATCATGGAGATAGGTCTTTTCGCGTTTTTTAATCGTGTGCAGTTCGAGACTCGTTTGAACGCGAGCCTTTAGGAATGCGCTCTGGAAAGGTTTGGGAAGAGAATCAACAGCTCCTGCCTCTATGCAATCAGCAAGTTCATCAGCATCATCAGATGCAGTCACAACCAAAACTGGAATTTCTTTAAAACGTTCGTCTGATTTAATGATTTTGAGAAATTCAAGCCCACTCATCGCAGGCATGTGCAAATCAAGCAGTATCAGATCACATAAATCTGTTTCCAGTGCGCGCAGAGCATTGACTCCGGACGTAAATGTTGTCACCGAGAGTCCGAGTCGGCCGAGAAAGGTACTGATTAAATGCAGGTTATGCGTTTCATCATCAATCACGAGAACCTTTGGCGCCTCTGAGCCAAGCTGTTCATTGGTTGCTGTCAGTTGCAGGCTGGGAAGGCTTGCGTTCAGCTCTATGCGCCTTTCGAAAGGTGAGTGGCAGCGCAAGGTCAGCCGCCGCAGAGCTTCAAGAATTTCTGTAATGAGATCTTTTTCATCAAGAGTTTCTTTAAATTGCGTGATTTGCTCGTTGAGCGTCCGCAGTGCAGGAAGAGTTTGTTTGCGGAGTCCATTTCTGACCTCACCTTGGAATCCTGCGATTGAGTCGAGGGTGCAGTGATTAATCATCTGAATCGTATCGTCGAGGAGCATTCGCCCCTTTGATAACGCGGCGTCGAATTCATGGAGATGTGGGCTCTTCGCCTCGGCAAGGTTTTCGCGCAAAACTTCCCCGAATCCGATGAGGACCGAAAAATTAGACCGTATGTCATGTCGAAAAGTTGATCGGAACTTTTCCGGAGAAGGTGTCGCACTTTCATTTTCATTTGAGCTCATCATGATTATTTCCACTTGATTTGGAGCGGAAAACTTCCCGTCTAAGCATGTTAACGAAACTCACTCCTCGAGTGCGAGTCGGAGTGTTGACGTGTCTTGAGATTGAAAAGAATCGCTTAGTGTCTTTACAGATGAAATAGACAAAGTTACATTTTGTTAAAATGGAGGTCACAAATATGGTAACGAAGAAGAGTGTGAAGAAATCGGCAACGAAACCTGCGGCTAAGAAGGCTGGCGCAAAGAAAGCTGCTCCAAAGAAGGCAGCTGCCAAGAAGAAGCCTGCAGCTAAGAAAAAGGTTGCCGCAAAGAAAACTGCTGTGAAGAAAACAGCAGCCAAGAAGCCAGTTGCTAAAAAAGCTGCTGCTAAGAAGGCGGTAAAGAAAACTGCCGCTAAGAAGGCAGTTGCTAAGAAGGCAGTTGCTAAGAAGGCGGTAAAGAAAACTGCTGCCAAGAAAACCGCAGTGAAAAAGGCTGGCGCGAAGAAAGCTGCTCCTAAAAAAGCTGCTCCTAAAAAAGCTGCTGCCAAGAAAACTGCTCGTAAGCCTGCAGCTCGGCGCGCGAGGGCGGCTCCGGCAGCAGCTCCAGCTGAAAGTGAAGGTGGCGAGCCCTCCGAGCCCGACGGCGAATCCGGCTTACTTTACTCTCCATACTCAGCTCCAAAAATTTCGGGGCATGTGAATGGAGAGGTGTTCAACGCAGCGTCGCTGAATGGCAAATGGAAGGTTTTGTACTTCTATCCGAAGGACATGACACCAGGCTGCACAGTTGAAGCTCACGATTTCCAAGCTCTCAGTCGAGAATATCAACAGCAGGAAGCGGTTGTAATCGGCGTAAGCAAGGACTCTTGCCAAAGTCACAGCAAGTTTGCACAAAAGGAAGGTTTATCCTTCATGTTGATCTCTGACGAGAAAAGCGATTTATGCGAACGTTTCGGTGTGTGGAAAGAGAAAAGCATGTACGGCAAAACGTACATGGGTATTGAGCGCTCAACTTTTCTTATCACTCCCGAAGGCCAAGTGGTCGCTCGGTGGCCGAAGGTTAAGGTTGCTGGGCATGCACATGAGGTGCTCTCCGCTCTTAAGAAAGCGCAGAGCTGAGCTTCTGCAGAGCTGCTCGCTAGAACAAAAAAACCACGGACTCGCTCCGTGGTTTTTTTGTCAAGTTGGAAATTCTGTCAGCTTAATCTTCCAAGGCTTGCTTGCCCTCATGTCCAAAAAGCATGGCTCTGCCGTATTCCCTGTTCATGCGAGCAATATTTTCGACTTTGATTTCCTTCGGACATGCTGCAGCACATGAACCCATATTCGTGCAGCTTCCAAAATCTTCTTCATCCATTTGCCAAACCATACGGGAAACTCGCCGCTCGCGCTCCGCCTGTCCTTGGGGAAGAAGAGCAAATTGTGAAACCTTTGCGGATACAAAGAGCATTGCCGAACCATTGCGACACGCAGCAACACAAGCGCCGCATTGAATGCAGGCGGCTGCATCCATAGCCAAATCAGCAATATTTTTTCCAATTGGAATTGCATTTCCATCGGGAGCATTTCCCGTTGCAACACTGACATAACCACCTGCCGCCTGAATTCTGTCGAGGGCGGAGCGATCAGTGACAAGGTCCTTCAATACCGGAAATGCTTTGGCGCGGAAGGGTTCAACGACAATAGTGTCGCCATCGCTGAAGGTGCGCATATGCAGCTGGCAAGTTGTGGTGCCGGTCTGCGGGCCGTGTGGTTCACCGTCAATGACCATGGCGCAGGAACCACAGATTCCTTCTCGGCAATCGTGAGCAAATGCTATGGGCTCTTCATTTTTGCCAATGAGCTTTTCGTTGAGCACATCGATCATCTCCAAAAACGACATATCAGGGCTCACCGTGTCGAGTGAATAATCAACAAGGCTCCCTCCTGCGTTTCGGTCTTTTTGCCGCCACACCTTGAGATTGATACGCATGGTGCGCGAGTTATTATTTCCAGCCATGAGAATCTCTCCTTGGTTACTTGTAGCTGCGTGTTGCAAGCTTCACGTTTTCAAAAGTCAAAGGCTCAACATGACGCTTGGCAGCTTTGCCTTCGCCTTGATGTTCCCAGACGGCCACATGGCAGAAATTTTCATCGTCGCGTTGGGCTTCGTTATCAGGTGTTTGGTACTCACTGCGGAAATGTCCTCCGCACGATTCACGACGCTCAAGCGCGTCTCGGGCCATAAGCTCACCGAGTTCAATGAAGTCGGCGACACGCCCCGCTTTTTCCAATTCCTGATTCAAATTCGCAGCATCACCTGGAATGCGCAGATCGTTCCAGAATTCGTCGCGAACCTTCGGAATTTCTTCAAGCAATTTTTTGAGACTTTGTTCATTGCGTTCCATGCCGCAGTTGTCCCACATCATCTTGCCTAGTTTTCGGTGCAACTCATCCGCAGTCTTGCCGCCCTTGATGTTCATGATGCGAGAAATTCCAGTCTCAACGTCGGCACGCGCGGCCTTGAACGCGTCGTGGTTTGTATCCGCTTTCTCGAGTTTAGTTGAACCCAGGTAATTGGCCAGGGTCGTTGGAATTACGAAGTAACCATCTGCGAGACCCTGCATGAGTGCCGATGCGCCCAAGCGGTTAGCGCCGTGGTCTGAGAAGTTCGCCTCGCCAAGAACATGCAGGCCAGAGATTGTCGATTGAAGATTGTAGTCTACCCAGAGGCCCCCCATCGTGTAGTGCACCGCAGGGAAGATGCGCATCGGAAGCTTGTACGGATCGTCACCCGTGATCTTTTCATACATTTGGAAAAGGTTACCGTATTTGCCTTCAATGATAGCGCGCCCATCGCGTTTGATGGCTGCGGCAAAGTCGAGGTAAACTGACAGCTTTGTAGAGCCAACACCGCGACCTTCATCACAGATAAATTTTGCTTGGCGCGAGGCGATGTCGCGCGGTGCAAGGTTACCAAAGCTTGGGTAAACGCGTTCAAGGTAATAATCGCGGTCTTCTTCTGGAATTTGATCCGGAGCGCGAGTGTCATTGCCATTTTTTGGGACCCAAACTCGCCCGTCGTTACGCAGCGACTCAGACATCAGCGTGAGTTTACTTTGATAGTCGCCTGATACAGGGATGCACGTCGGGTGAATTTGTGTGAAACATGGGTTTCCGAATCCGGCTCCGCGTTTGTGAGCGCGCCAGATGGCAGTTGCATTCGACCATTTGGCGTTTGTGGAAAGATAAAAGACGTTTCCATATCCACCCGTGGCAAGCACCACTGCGTCCGCAGCATGTGATTCAATTTCACCAGTCATGTTATTTCTGCAAATGATGCCGCGAGCCTTGCCGTCGATAAGAACTAAATCGAGCATTTCTCTGAAGTTCAGGAGTTCAATTTTTTTGTTATCGACCTGACGCATCATCGCTGAGTAAGCACCCAATAAGAGCTGCTGACCAGTTTGGCCACGCGCGTAAAATGTTCGGGATACCTGTGCCCCACCGAAGCTGCGGTTCGCCAAAAGGCCACCATACTCGCGTGCAAACGGAACACCCAGGGCAACGCAGTGGTCGATGATTTTCACTGAGTTTTGTGCAAGGCGATAAACGTTTGCCTCGCGCGCACGGAAGTCGCCGCCTTTGATGGTGTCGTAAAAGAGACGGTAAACAGAGTCGCCGTCGTTCTGGTAGTTCTTGGCAGCGTTGATTCCGCCTTGGGCTGCAATTGAGTGCGCCCGGCGTGGCGAATCGTGGATACAAAGTGTTTTTACATTGTAACCAAGCTCCGCGAGTGATGCAGATGCCGAAGCTCCGGCAAGGCCAGAGCCAACCACGATCACGTTGAACTTGCGGCGATTCGCTGGGTTCACCAATTTCGATTCGAACTGATGAGTAGTCCACATTTCAGAAACAGGGCCGCTGGGAATTTTTGAATCAAGATTCATGCGATCACCCCTTCACAAAGAAAACGTAGAAAGGCACAGCAAGAAACCCGACTGCAACAACAATCGAGTATGCCCAACCGAATCCTTTGATAGCGCTGTTGAACTTGGGATGGCTGATTCCGAGTGTTTGAAAGCTCGACGCGACACCATGATAGAGGTGCAAGCCAACCAGAATAAGACAGAATGTGTACCACGCAACGTAACCAGGTTGGGCAAAACACTCGATCACCAACCTGTAGATGTCGCGCATCTGAACGCCATCGACTGTCGTGTCGTAATGGGTGCCGTATTTGAATGTTATGAGGTGAAGGACCAAGAAAACAAGCGTAATCGTTCCCGACCAAATCATACTCTTCGATGACAGTGAAGCACCTTTGGCACTTTTCGGAGTCACGGCATAGAGACTCGGTTTGGAGCGCATATTGCGGAGCTTTAGGCTTATGCCTGTTGTGGCGTGCAGGCCAATAAACAAAACAAGTCCGGCCTCGGCAACATAGATGAGCGGGTTGCTGATGAGCTTGTAGCTGTATAAATTATAGAGGTCTGAACCTACGAAAATAAGCAAGTTACCGAGCATGTGAGTCAGGACAAATAATGTCCAGACAAGACCGCTGATGGCCATAAGGTACTTGCGCCCGATTGTGCTGCTCAAGTACCGCAAAATCCCCTGACTCATGCGGGAATTCTCCTCAAAGTAATTTAATCAAAAAGACAAACAACCTCGAGAGCATCGTTTAATCGCATGCACTCAGCAAGTCATTCGTCTGAACTTTCAGTGAATTGTCATATTGGGCTGACGTAAAAGGGCATCTTGTTCCCAGTATCGCAAGCTGATTTATGATTATGGTCAAATTAGGACTAGCTCTTAATCAAATTCAGATAAAGCAATGAGCCCCTTCGCGTTCCATCACACGTGCCAATCGCGCGGTGATGTCGGCTTTCAGAGGACGGTGGATCAGCGCAACTTTTTCCCCCGCAAGGAGAGCTTTAAAGCCATCACCCTTTTGATCTATTTTATACTTCAGCTCCGTGGTGCCGAGCTTTGAAAAGATAACGAGCAACTCGCTTCCTTGGAGTTTGAAGCGTGTGATCTCGCCTAGGTCGCGTCCTTCCAAAGCGGCTTCAACCTTTTTGAGAAAGTCTTGGATGGACGCGGTTTTGCTTTCAAAGGATTTCATTTCGGACCTCCATCAATGAGCTCTTTGGCGAGCTCTTCAAAATTTACGATTTTGCTGATTTCAACTTCGCCGATTGAACTCAGCTCTTTAATGGTTGATTCGCTTGGATTTCCAATCATGACTAGCACTGGGATTGTTCCGGCGCTCACTTGCGAAAAGAGAAGATTATTCACAGCGGCGACATCTTTTTCTTGCTCAAGTCGAACTAAAGCCCCCTCAATGCCAAGGGAGTTAGGCAACACTCGTGCTTGCAGGTCGTCGATGAAATCATCGACTTTGTCGAAAACTGTTTGCTCAGTTGCTAGAGTTGTATTGATGCGAGCAATCCGTGCGTTGTCGAGCTCTTCCTGGGTAATGCCCTTCGATAAGAATTTTTCCCAAGTTTTTTGGGCGAGTTTAACGGCCTCAACAAGGCGCTCATTAGCACTTTGAAAATTCATTCTCCAAACACCGGTGTTGGTGTTTGGTTCAATAGCCTCAGGATCAAATGAGGCATATGGACCGTAGGAAATTCCGGAATCGGCTCGCATAGCTTTCGAGAATCGATCGTTGCCAATGACGCCACCTGAGGCACTAAAAACTTCACGAAGAATTGTCATTTTCGTTCGCTCAATACGATTCATTTTACCGATGTTCGGTAGGTAGTATCTCAAGGTTAATGTCGCCTGGCTCAGGTCGGGTTTGCGGATGATCGTTATGCGCAGCTTGTTGGAGTTTGCTCTTTTAACGCGGTCAGGCAACCAAGAATACGCAACGGGTGTTAGACGCGGAATCTTTCGCAGTAACTGAAGTACTGATTGCTCTTGTTTGGCATTGATATTTCCAGAAAGAACCGCGTTCAGGCCAGCTCGATTCACGAGTAATCCGGCAATTTGTCGCAGTTTCTCTGAATTTACTTTTTCGATCTCGGGCTTAGATGTTCGCGCAAGTGCCTGTGCAAAGTAGTGTTCGGGGCCAAAGGCAAGGCGGATGGCCTCTTGCTCAACGAAACGACCCTGTTTTCGTGCATTGCCGCCATCGAGAAGTCCCTGGAACGCATCACTTTGTTCCATTTTCCAAATTTCCAGAGCATCGCGATCAAATCGAGGACGCAAAAGCATGTCCTCCACAGCCGACATCGCCAACGTGAAATCATTTGAGAGCATTTCCACTGAAATGTGAAACTGACCAAGTCCTGAAGTTGTTGTGGTGACCTGGATTCCATTGTCAGCCAAAAACTTTTGCAGCTCCTCGTAATTTCGGGAACCAGCTCCGCCTTGGAGAAACATGTCTACTGTTGCCGACAAATTCGTTCTCAAGCCACGAGGTAAGGTATAAACTCCAGTTTCGAAGAGGAAGTCGAGCCTAATTTTTTTTCCAGTTTCACCATAAATTGAATAGAGGGCCGCACCTCCGTCGATCGCTGTGCGGCTATAATTCAATGATGGCCAGTTGATACTCCGCCAATTCAGCGGAACGGGCTTGCTTACAACGGTTGGGCGCTCATTGACCAATGCTCCATCTGACCCGCCTGTTTGAGCAGATGCAAATTGCGCCGGAGCAAGCAGGCATGCACCTGTGACCGACAGACAAAGCGCAATGTTCAATGCAATTCTTTTGAGCTCGAAACGAGACATTTTGAGTGATCGCATTTTCAGTTCTCTCACTTCAGTGTCGCTGTTTTTTCAAATTCAGCGCAGGGGGTTGCTTTGCCGGGCGCAGTAACGCCCATTTGGAACGCTTTGTTTTGTGCAAAAGCGTCTCGACCCCAAGCTTGAAAATCTTTGCTGTTCAGCGATTCAATTATTTTTTTCGTTTGCGCGGAAATTTTAAAATCACCGTAGAAAAATTCATTCCATTCATAGAACTCAACCAAGCTAGTCATTTTCTGCGCAACTTCTGCCTCTTCAACTTCCTGCTGTTTTAGCAGAACCTTTTTCAGTTCAGGAGTGATAGGGCGGCTTAAGGCAGTGCGTAGCTCCTGATAAAAATAATCACTGGCAGCAGCAGAGGTTTGCTGACGGTTGAGCTTGAACCATGCTACATAAGGTTGCGAACTCTTTTGCCAGCTTGTTTTGTACACTGTAAAGGCTGTTGCCAACTTTTGTTTTGTCATGCGCCTTTGCATTGTGCCATCGGGGCTATCGTTCAGAATTTGAAGAAGCAATTGAGTCAAGAGTGCCGAACGGAACGAGTTGTCCTTTGAGGGAAAGACAATGCTGTGCTGCTCCTCAAAAACATTTTCGCTACAAACGAACTTCTTTCCGGCAATTTCTCCGTTGGCTTTGTCTGCAAAGCGCTGCGGCTGGTTTTTGATCTTCCCGCTCCAGTCAGAAAAGGCATCGTTAATTTTCTTGAGCGCGGTTTCAACATTAAAGGGACCGCCCAAAAACAATTGTGCATTGTCAGGGGTATAGAAATCTCGATAGAAGGAACGAGCGTCCTCAATCGACATTTGTTCAACGTCACGTTTTGTGCCGATTGTCAGCCATTCGTAAGGGGTCGCCTTATATGCTGCTCGGCGGATAATCTCCATTCCGCGCTGAAGTGGATCGTTTTCGTACCGGAGTCTGCGCTCTGAAATGACTGAGCCTTTTTCAGTGGTATAGTAAGGGTCCTGCAGATCGAGAAATTTGAATCGTTGCGACTCTAACTCAAGCATCTTGTCGAGCGCTGGACCAGGAAAACTCGCTTCATAAACAACATAGTCTGTGCTCGTTGCTGCATTGCCTCGCCCACCTACGCCAGCAAGAATGCGATCGTAGTGCCCCTCAGGAGAAACCTGAGTTTTTCGGAACATCATGTGTTCAAAAAAATGTGCAAGACCAGTTGTGCCAAGCTTTTCTCGATTGCTGCCTGCATCGAGCTTAACCCTCAGTGTTGCGAGTGGATTACGGCTGTCGGGAAGAATAAGTACCTTCATGCCGTTAGAAAGCTTGAATTTGTATACGTTTGGAGTTCCTTCGATCGCCTGTCCACTGGCAAGCAATACAGCGCCTGAAGGCAAGTTGATATTTGCAGGAGCTGCGCTTGCCCGTGAGCTAAGACAAAAAGCGAGTCCGGCAAGATACAGGCGCAGCTTCAAGCTGCAAATCATGATTTTACTCCAGAGTTCAAGATTAAAATTGGTCACCGATTTTGTATTAAGCCAATGCTGCGCAACCGTTGCCCGCGTTCAAGACGCGCACGAATTTGCACAGATTGCTCTGCCATATCGGGTTTGCCAAGTAGTGCAAACATATTGACTTTGTAGGCTTCCACGCCAGGTTGATCGAAAGGATTCACGCCGCGTGCCAAACCGCCTGCACCACAAGCAAACATGTTAATATAGAGCCAGTATCCCATCCAGAAAGCCGAGATCTCTGGAATATCCCAGATAAGTGTTGGAACACCTCCGTCTGCGTGAGCCAGGCTTGTTCCAAGGATAGCTTCGCTCTGGATTTGTTCTAGATTGTGACCTGTGAGGTAGTCGAATCCATCTGCGAGTCCTGGTTGAGGAATACGCACTTTACGTTTTTGAGATCCTCGGCTGAGTGATGATTCATCAAGCACTCTGATATGAGTTGCAAACAGATGACGCTCACCTTCCTGGAAATATTGTCCCATCGAGTGAAGATCAGTGGTGAACTGGACGCTTGCTGGGAAAAGTCCTGTATTGCCCTTGGCATCACTTTCGCCAAAAAGTTGCTTCCACCACTCCGCAATTCCGCGCAATTTTGGAGTCCAGTGACAAAGGGATTCAACCTTATATCCCTCTTTGTAGAGAGAGTTGCGAATTGCTGCGTAGCAAAGGGCTGGATTGGTTTCGAGCGATTCGTTTTTTTCATTGATTGTGTCGGCGCGAGCTTGGCGGGCACCTTCGACAAATTCATTGACGTCAACTCCCGCAACGGCCAGCGGAAGGAGTCCAACTGCAGTAAAAATTGAGTAGCGTCCGCCTACGTTTCTTGGAATCTGCATGGTCGGATAACCATGAGTCTGAGATAATTTGAGAAGCGTGCCGCTTTCGGGATCAGTGATTGCAAAAATCCGCGACGCAGACTCGCGCGCTCCAAAGCGATCGTCGAGGTACTGTTTCAGAACTCGAAATGCCAAGGCGGGTTCGGTTGTCGTGCCTGATTTTGAAACGACAAGCAGGCTAGGAGAGTATTGATCAAGGACATCGAGAAGTTCGCTCAACTCATCGGTAGCGACATGGTGTCCTGCCCAGAGCAGCACCGGCCGACGTTGAAACTGATTTGGATTGGCCATGGCAAATGAGTGCGTCAGGGCTTCGTAAACAGCCTTTGTGCCGAGCAAACTGCCACCAATCCCAATAACGACCAGGGCATCTGAGTGAGAGGCAATTCTTTGAGCGAGGTTTTTAGCATCATTGACAACGCGAGGAGCATGGTCCTCGACGAAGTGGACCCAACCCATGAAATCGGAGCCCTTGCCCGAACCGTTCAATAGAGCTTTTTTTGCAGCCACAAGATGTGGCATTGAATCATGGAGATGTCGTTCCAGTGGAAAAACATCATGAGCTTTTGTCCAATCGAGTGCAATTCGTTTGCTGTCGGCCGCGGGCATCTTTTAGACCTCGTGCTGGAAATGAGGTTGGGAAACAGTTAGAAGTTTTAACAGCCCCTTGACCCAGAGGCAATTGAGAGGAGCACCGATGAACGTGCCCGGGCCGCGCCGCTTTCGAAACATTCTAATCGCAGGTCTTCCTGGAGCTGGGAAGTCAACATTCGCTCGCGCATATGCACAGATGTCGCGCACAGAACTTGTTGAACTGGATCGCTATGTAGAACGGCTCGCTGGTAAGCCAATTTCTGCAATCTTCGCAGATGAAGGTGAAGCGACGTTCAGGCAGTTAGAGGCGTCTTGCCTCGAGCGTTTGATGAAACGCCAACGGTGCACGATTGCTTTGGGTGGAGGCACTTTGTCTCATCCGGCTTCTTTAAAGATGGCTCAGGAATTGGGATGCATTGTACTCCTGACAGCTCCCATTGAAATGCTTGTTAAGCGTCTTTGGCCAGAGAAAGAAAGTCGCCCCCTTCTTGCCGATTGCCAAACGGAGGCAGAACTTGCGGAGCGGCTTGCGCAGTTTTGGGCGATGCGAGAAGAAAGTTATCTGCAGGCAGATATTAAATTAGAAACTACATTTAGCTCGATCGACACACTCAAGATTGGGCTTGCCTGGCTTGAGCAATCAATGCTTTCCCGAAAAAGTGGGGCTGCAGAAATTGCGGCAGAGATATTTCATCGGCAAATTCCGCAGGCAGACCCCGATTATCGTTCTCCAAGAGAACAGCGCGGGAGTAGAGAAATATCCGACAAAATGGAGCGTTTGTTAAAGGCGCAAAGGCAAAAAGACCGAGGCGACAAACGCGACAAGCGTGACAAGCGAACCCAGCAACCGCGTCGTGAAGAGATGCCTGAGGGACCGAAAATTCGATTTGAGGGAGCATCAACGCAAAGCGATGGCCCGCGTCCGCAACGCGATGGCCCACGCCCGCAAAGCGATGGCCCACGCCCGCAAAGCGATGGCCCGCGTCCGCAACGCGATGGCCCGCGTCCGCAACGCGATGGCCCACGCCCGCAAAGCGATGGCCCACGCCCGCAAAGCGATGGCCCACGCCCGCAAAGCGATGGCCCGCGTCCGCAACGCGATGGTCCTCGTCCGCAACGCAGTTCCCCTCGCGCACAAGGCGATGCAACACGTCCACAGTCGAATCCACAGAGGGTTCGGCAAGAGGGCGAACTGGCAAAAAACGAAAATCAAAAAAATCTTGAGGGACCAAAGCCCCGAGATGTTGGTCCAACCCCACGTGGCGAGTTAAAGAACGACTGACTTAATTTTGCGCGAAGCGCGACCAGCTGCGCAGATAGGTGTAGCCCATCTTGAGCTGGTAGTCGTTTTTAAGATTGTTTGGCCACTTGTCTATGTCGCTCCCAAATCCAAGGTTTGCTGATGAGTTGCTGAGATCGGCGGCTTCAATATGACCTTCGAGGTCAACTTCTTTGCGGTTTCCTTTGGGCGGAGTTGGAGTTTGTGTTTCCTCTTCCTTGAGGACGTCAGTGCTACCCACCATTTGAGATTTGAGTCCTGCCGCAGCGCGGGCGTTCGGATTCGCGGGCAGTGTCACATCGGGCGTGATCCCTTTTGCTTGAATACTTCTTCCATTAGGAGTGTAGTAACGAGCCACAGTCATTTTAAGCCCTGCGCCATTTGGTAGTGGAATAATGGACTGAACGCTTCCTTTACCGAACGTGGGCATCCCAACAATCAATGCCCTATTGTGATCCTGAAGAGCACCGGCAACAATTTCTGATGCACTCGCTGAAGCTTCATTCACCAAGACCACCATGGGCATGTAGGGATGAGTTTGGCGTTTTGTTGCGTATTCAACTTCCTGCCGAGCACGATCGCGGCCAACGGTTGAAACAATAATCCCGGCGTCCAAAAAGAGATCTGTAACACGCACCGCTTGATCAAGAAGACCACCGGGATTGCTTCGTAAGTCTAAAACCACGCCGTTGAGCTTGCCATTGTTTTCAGATTCATAAAGCCGGAGTGCTTTGTCTACCTGCTCACTTGTGTCCTCTTGAAACACTCCAACACGCACGTATGCATAGCCTTTTGATAACGACTGATGAACGACACTCGTGCTCTTTATGATTTCACGAACAATCTGCAGCATGCGGTTTTTAGGTCGAACCGTTTTTCCGGCAATCGTTTCTGGAGCTGGCTGTATTTCGAGTTTAACATTTGATCCGGGCAAACCACGCAACTTATTAAGTACTTCGTCAATGTTAGTTTTTGTAATCTGAATAGAATCAACACTCACAATAACGTCGCCGGGTTGAATTTTGGCTTTGGCTGCTGGAGTCTCAGGTACAACTTCGATCACCTCTAGCCGGCCGTTCTGTTGCGTGAGTACAACCCCAATTCCGCCAAATTTTCCTGATGTGTCATTCGTGAGTTCACGGAGTTGCTGGGCTGGAAGATATGCGGTGTGAGGATCGAGAGAGCCAACCATTCCCTTGAGAGCTTTTTCAACCAGAGCATCGCTTGCGACTGATTTCTCATCCACGTACATTGTTTCGAGCAAATTGAGTACACGTGTAAAAGATTCAAGTGATTGAAACTTTTTATTTCTAGATTCTAATGCCTCAGCGGGTGTTTCAGTTCGTGCGGGTGCTTGCGCTTTGCCAACGTCCGTTTTGCTTTGTGCCGGCGCGTTCTGGGATGCGCTAGGAGGATTCGCTGAAACCCCTTGAACAGCGGTGAGGGAGAGGAGCAACCACAGCGTTGGGCCTTTGGAAACGAGGGATTTCTTCATTGGTGACTCCGCAATTTTGTCCAATTGTGACCGTCAGTTGGCCTGAGGTCAAGTAGGTTAGATAGTTTGGTTGAATAAAAAGATTAAACTAATTTCTAAATGAATCCGAAAAGATAAATAATAATGAGGAGGTGATTGGTGATCTCGATGTTCATTCGCATCAATCGCGTTGCTGCGCACCTGAGTTTTATAATGAGCATGGGCTCAGGATTGCTCGCATCCTGTGGCGAACAATCGTCTCCCGTGCTGCAAAGTCCGAAATTAAAAGCGGAACGTGTCGAGAGTGAGACGTTGAGCGCGAAGGCGTTGAGCTCGGCGCGCTCGAACAGCTCCGATGAGTCGGAAGCTGGCGACTCAATTGTTGCGGCTCAGGTTGAGGTGTTTTCGAAGAAAATAGAACCTCTGACCCTGCAAAAGGGCGGGACAGCGCGTATTGCATTGCCATTTACAGTTGACACTCGGACCATGGGTCTCATGCGTTCCGTTGAATTTGTGAGCAGCAGTGCAGGATTGAAAGACTCCTCGGTTCAAGGGAAATCTTTGAATGTTGTTGTCTCAGATGATGCAACGGAAGGGCGGCACGATGGTCGCTTGGTTGTTCGCTTCGAAAATGGCGCCGAATATTCTCATCCTTTGTCAATCAGCGTTCTGCCTTGAGAAGTCGGAATAACTCGAGGATCTGTGGGGGCGAAAGTTCTTCAGGGCGCTGCGTGAAAGCCACCCCTAGTTTTTCCGATGCACTGTCAGCGAAACTCAGAAATCTTTCTTCACTCAAGCCGGCTCCGAAGAGTTCATGCGAGGCCTGCTGAAGAGTTTTGCGAAGCATTTTTCTGCGGGCGCTAAAAAGCATTGCAGTGAACTTTTCAAATTTCTCAGTTTCTTCATTTTTCAAAAGCGAAATCTTGTGGGGCACGAGCTCAACCACGGCTGAATCCACTTTGGGTGGTGGAACGAATGCTTTTGCGGGGGCAATGAGAACTTGCTCTACCTCGCAAGCAAGTTGCATTCTGACGGTCAGTCGACCGTAATCTTTGTGACCTGGCTTTGAAGCGAGGCGATCTCCAACCTCTTTCTGAACCATGAAGATTCCTGCCGAGAATTTTTTCTCTCTTTGCAGAAACCAGAACAAGATGTCACTTGTAATATAGTAGGGGATATTTCCAATGCACAAAGCCTGGGAAGAGGCTTTTGAAAAGAGTTCCATTGTATCGAAACGGAGGATATCCGCTTCGGTGACAGTGAGCTTGCCTGGAAACTCGTCGCCGAGACTTGTCCTCAGGCCCTGCACGGCTCTTGGATCTTTTTCGATTGCGTGCACAGTCCAGCCTGCCTCCAGCAGTTTGCGAGTGAGAGCACCGGAGCCTGGTCCAATCTCAATGCAAAATTTGTGCGAAACATCCGCATGTAAATGAGCACGTGAAACGATTTGAGCAAGAATTGTTTGATCAGTTAGAAAATTCTGACCGAGATTTTTTTTGGTTTCCAGCTCAAAGGAAAAACTCTCTCCGCGGGCCATTCTTTTGCTGTTTTTCATTGCTATGGTCTCTTCAGTGGTGCTGATAGCGTGAGAACGGATGAGGGGAATTGAGTTTCATTCCAGGCAAAAAAGCATGCAAGGCAATCATTGTTGCATTGTCTGAGCAGAGGCTCGTGGGTGCAAATCGAACCTCGAGTCGAATTTGTTCCGCAAGTCGAGCGCGAAAGATTTTGTTAGCCGCGACTCCGCCTGCTACCACGATTGATTCGATACCTTCATAATCCTCTAAAGCATTTTTCAGTCGATCGATGAGTTGGCCGATAGCCGCCTCCTGGAAGGCGAAAGCAATTGCTGCTTTAATATCTTCATTGAGGCCTGCGCCTTGGATTTTGCCAGTGGGATGCCCCAACTGTTTTCGCACAGCATCGAGCACCTGTGTTTTGAGGCCACTATAACTAAAACCATGACGGTTGGTTTTGTCGGCAAGGATAGCTCGGAATTTGAAGGGATTGGTGATCGCAGTTGCGCCAAGAGCGAGTGTTTCAAGAAGTGGACCGCCGGGATACGGCAGGCCCAAGAGTTTTGCAACTTTGTCGAAGGCTTCGCCGCAGGCATCGTCTGCCGTGAATCCGAGCAAGACCCTCTCACGCGATGATTTTAATAAGCTCAAGTGACAATGACCACCGCTCACCGTGAGTGCGAGAGCAGGAAAGGTTGGTGTTTGAACTTGTAACCAATTTCCTACGTCCAGAGTTGGATTGAATTTTTGAAGCATCAATGCAGGGGCAAGATGAGCATCGACATGATTGATGCCAATGAGTGGCTTGTTGAGAGCGGTTGCGAGTCCTTGCGCAAACAGAGAACCGACCATGAGCGCGCCAATTAATCCTGGGCCGAGTGTTACAGCAATGCCATCAATGGATTCAACGGAGATTTTAGCATCCAAGAGTGCCTGCTGAGCGAGTGGGGTGATTTTTAAAAGATGGTCGCGCGCTGCGACCTCTGGCACAACACCGCCAAAAACAACATGCGAGGTTTGGCTCTCAACGATATGTGCGAGGACACGAATTTTAGTGGGGAGACCTGATTGCCAGTGTCCTGTTAGAAACTCAGCTTGAACTATGGCGACCGAGGTTTCATCGCAAGATGTTTCTACAGCTAACAGGGTCTGAATAGACACTTAGACTCCCAATCGTGCGAGTCGCTCTTTGGATGCCTTGCATTCTTCGCGATCCGGGAACATTCGCACACACTCAGAATACAAGGCCTTTGCGGCTCGAAGCTGCTTCAGATACACGCAGCTATCACCAGCGAGCAAGAGAGCTCGAGGCTTTCTTTCAAAGGCCGGATATTTCTCTATTATCTCCATAAGATCGATGGCTGCTTTGTCGTAGTTTTGGAGCTGAAATTGAGCCTCCGCGCGAAACTCCATCGCCAAAGTTTTCATGGGCTCGGAGTTCGAATTATTGATGACGTTTGAGGCTAATTTAACCACTTTTGAATAGTCTTTTTGAGCATATGCACTGCCTAGTACTTTTGCTAGCTCGGCGGGTGATTTCACAGTCAAAGTGACTTTGGGTTTGACCACGATATCCTGTGATGATTTGGCAATGAGCTCAGCTTTGGTGATTCTTTTTTCAATTCTACTTTGCCAGTCTTCGAGGTCATTGAAGCGGGTTGAGGTTGTGTCATCGTTGAGTTGCTTAGCATTCAGACCGCTGCTGGTGCTTCCATCCTGAACGCGAGAAAACTTAACTCTAAGTTCATCTATGGCGCCTTGAGTCATGGCCATTTGGCGCTTCACTTCATCAAGGTCGCTTTTTGCTGTGAGATATTTCCGGGTCGAATCGTCGGAGGAGTCTTTGACCGCATCCACGGTGCGATCGCGGAGTTGAACTTGTTTCTCCATTTCAACGATGCGCAACTCGAAAGCCTTTATTTGAGTTTGCATTTCTTCTTCGCGCTTTGACGTCATGCAGCCTGTGCACAACAATGCGACGGCAAAAGCAGTCAGACACAAATTCAATGTATGGAAGCCCCTTGTGTAGGGAAGGATCTTGATGGAGTTACGACTCATAGGCGTATTTTTTCCTCGTCAAAGCAAGGGTAGTCGTTTCATGATTGTTGCAAAGAGACCTTGAGAAGCCTCAGGCTCCCAAATTACGCTCATTATTCGCGTTCTTCAACTCAGGACAAGGATTTCAACATGAATTTTCTCCAAAAAAGCAGATATCTTGTCGATGGGCTGAATGCTTTGATGAATGACATCCGCGAGCTCCCAGAGGCGGTTCGAGGAAAAGATCCTGCTGCGCGTTCTAATTTTGAGGTTCTTTGTCTTTATCCCGGCGTGAAGGCCGTCTTGATGCACAGATGCTCGCATGCGCTCTGGCAAATGGATGCAAAATTCCCGGCACGATTGATTTCTGAATTCGGTCGCTTCCTCACAGGTGTCGAGATACATCCAGGTGCGGAGTTGGGGCGCAGGGTTGTGATTGACCATGGCATGGGAACGGTGATTGGCGAAACTGCAGTCGTAGGCGACGATGTTTTACTTTATCAAAATGTGACTCTTGGGAGCGCTCGAGCGCGTGAAGGGCGCAGACATCCAATTATCGAGCGAGGAGCCATCGTGGGTGCCGGTGCAACTGTTATGGGACCGGTCATTATAGGCGAGGAGGCTAAAGTAGGCGCCGGTGCTGTGGTTGCAAGGAATGTTGATTCCAACACAGTTGTCACCGGAGTTCCGGCAACTCCGAAGCGTCCTCGTGAGTTGGAAGGGCGTCCCACTGCTGCGCTTCCGTTGAGAAAACCAGACTCTGCGCAAAAGCGCAGTCGGCACCATCAAGGCTGAGAGTGCTTATGGTTTTTGGGTTTCTTTTTGGTCCCCAGTTGCTTTCTCTGGCTCGGTTGATTCGTCCTCGCCTTCTCTCGCGGGTTCATCAGGCACAAAATCTGTTGGGGTATCATAGAGAATCTTGATATCGATTCGCCGATTCATACTGCGGTCTTCAGGTGTCACATTGGAAGCAACTGGTTTCGTATCTGCGAAAGCCGCCGCGTATATTGTTTGCGGATTGTATTTGTGTTTGTCGATGAAATATCTCACCACCGCCGAAGCGCGCGCAGCGCTCAATTCCCAGTTAGTCATACCATTCATGTTGAAGGGAAGGTTGTCGGTGTGTCCTTCAACTCGAACTTGCCGTCCTATATTCTTAACTGCAAGTGCGACTTCATCGAGTGCCGCTCTGGCTTCATTGTTCAGTGTCGTTTGGCTCGGATTAAAAAACTTTCGTGCCAAAAGGGTCACGCGAATCCCATCATTATCACGATTCACATAGACGACACGGTCTTCCGATTTTTGTTTTTGAGCCTCCGGGAAATCTTTCGAGCCATAAAGTCGTTCGCTAAGTTCGCGTTCAATGCGCTGCGAGTCAGCTGCAATGATCGCAGCCATTTCGCGCCTGGTGCGGGTTGTGACCTGTTCGCGATTGGTGTTGCCCTTCGAGAATCTGAAGATGCCCTTTTTCATGTCGAAACCACGCGGGACACCCTCGGGCATGGTTTCGTCATCGAATTCATTAGCAAACGCTTTTTGAATTGAGACTTCGACTTTTTTCGCCTTCGATTTGTCGAGGTTGGCCATCGCGTAGAGCACGACAAAGAGGGCGAACAAAAGTGTCATCATGTCAGCAAAAGCCACGAGCCATCGTTCGTGATTTTCGAATTCCGGACATTTTTGCTTCTTTGCCATCAGCAAGCCTTTCAGTGGATTCCGGAACTACAGCGCAAAAGGTCGAAATTCTTTTCATTCAAAGAATAATTCAGTGACCGCCGTGCATTCCACGCAAGCGCTCAGCCAAAACCTTGGGGCTATGGCTTTGCGCGATTCCCAAAACCCCAATCATTGCCATTTCGCGCGCAATTTTTTTGTGGTGACACATACGTTTGATCTTCTTGCCGGCAGGCAAGGCAAAAAGGTTGGCAATCGCCACACCATAAATGGTTGCAATGAAGGCAGTTGCAATTCCAGGGCCAATTGCATCTGGGTTACTGAGGTTGGACATCACCACCATAAGTCCCAAAACCGCGCCAAGAATTCCCACTGTGGGTGAAAATGCTCCCATGTCTTCCCAGAATTTCGCTGCAATTTCTTCTTCTTCATACAGGAGCGCTATTTCGCCTTCGAGTACTTCCTGAATTACATGAGGCTCAGTGTTATCCACGAGCATCTGAATGCCCTTGGCAAGGAAGTGGTCTGGAAGGTTTGCGACTTCTTTTTCGAGAGCAAGAAATCCGTCTTTACGAGCCAGTTGAGCGAGTCTTTCGACGTCAGTAATTAATTGTTCAACATTGATCTGAGGTCCCTTTAAGAACAGACCGAGAGATTTGAAAGAGTGAATCATGTCAGCCATCGGGTAAGCCGTTGTCACGGCAGCGAGCGTGCCCACGCCCACAATCATCGCTGCTGAACCACCCCACAATGCCGAAATGGCGAGTCCTTTGAGGGCCGCTGTACCAAAGACAGCAACAATTCCGAAAACGGGTCCAGCAATACTGGTGAGTTCCATGTCTTATCCCCCGGTCAAACCAAGGGGATCGTATCAGATTTCCGGTTGTTTAAGGGTGGGGCTTTTGACGCTGAAAAAAGAAGTGATTCAGTCGCGAAAGAGGTTTTTGAGGACGAAGAAAATGTTTTCTTTACGCTCTGCCAGACGGCGTGAATAATAAGCTTGCCAATGTTCACCATAGGGTAAGTAAACAGCCATGTTGTGACCATCGTTGGCAATTGCTTCCCAAGTTTTAGCTCTCATTCCATAGAGCATTTGGAACTCATAACGTTCTTTTGGAACTGAAGCGGTTTTGATTTCCTGCTTACAGTAGTCGATGATTGAGTCATCGTGGCTTGCAAGACAGACGCGGTTGGCTTCGCGCAAAAGCTTCGTGGCAAGTGTTTTGTAGTTGGAAACAATGTCCGGCATTTTTTGCAGCGCATGTTCCGACGATTCTTTGTAGGCACCCTTGCAGAGTCGTAGGCGTCCATTTGCTTTTAAAACTCTTTCGACATCGCTTGCTGTGCGGTGCAGATATGCTTGCAGGACGATTTCGGGAGATTTGAATTGCTTGGCTGCAGCTTCATAAATCCGCATGGTTCGTTCTGTGTATGGGGTGCCTTCCATGTCGAGCGCAACTCGATTGCCGCTGATATCAGCTTCTTGAAGAATACTTTTGAGATTCTCAAAGCAAACGTCTTCGTTTACATCGAGTCCGAGCATTGTTAACTTGACTGAAACATGTGAGCTGAGCTTTTTTTCGGCAATTTGTTTCAGCATTTCTACATATTCATCGGTGCATGCTTTGGCCTGCTCCAAGCTGGTGATGTTTTCACCCAGAAGATCCAGAGTCACTGAAATATTTTTGGAATTGAGAAGTGCGGTTTGTGACAAGGCTTCTGGCATTGTTGCCCCCGAAACCCAGCGTTTTGCATAAAAAGGAATGCCTGACATGGTGTCCTCAAAAATAAAAGACGCAGTTTAGGAAACTGCGTCTTTACATTTTCACCAAATGAGCAGACAGGTCAAGCCACTAAATGCGACCCGGTCAGATGCCCAAAACAAATCAGCGAGGTTGCGATGGTTGGTTGGCGTCTTTGAGGTCGGCCATCAATTGGTTGATTCTTTGAATGCTAGACTTAATTCTTTCAAGCCTAGATGCCAACTCCTCGTCGCGCCGACCAGATTGGGCTGTGGGAATCGAGTTGTCGGCCGACAAGTTGAAGGTGTCTTGGACGCCTCTACGCTTGTCGCCAATCATTGCTTTCTTTATTCGAAAAGCTTGAAGATCCACCACCACTGCACAGTTCTCTTCAAGATGTGACGGTTGACTGATTTCAAAGCGTTCGAAATTGTTATTCTGCATGGCTCACCCCACCAAACCAGAGACTACAGTAAGAGTCGTTTGTTCCGGAGCCGGATCTCCGGACGACATCTCGTTATTTAATCCGGTAACTCTTCAAAACATTTTTATTGGCCTGTTCGCGTTCTTTGCGAAGTCGTTGTTGATTCGCACGATTGCGCTCTGTGGCATCAATAAAGCTATTGTCACCCAAAATCACAGCTGACGTGGTCTGCTGTGTCGACTCACTCACTCGCGTCTGTGTTGTCGCCTTAAGAGCGCTACGACGCGAGAAGAGGTTGATGACGTTATCCATGTGAATGACTCCTTCAACCAAAGTGCTTTCGGATGCGGCCGAGGGCCTTAGGCAATCCCGTGAAGGACTGCTCTGCTGTGGGGTAAAGCAGGCAGTGTGCCAACTCCGAGAAGCCACAACCGGAAGCAATGAAAACCGATGTTTACACCAAAAAAACGACTGGGAGACTTACAAAAGCCTCTGTAAAAAGAGTTGTCAGTACTCACCAGTGTTTTGGGCTCGTAGCGAAAAAAACAGAGGCTTTCAAGCAGTCAAGTTGAGTTTTTTTTTGTTCGGCAAGGGCTGATATATAAGGGGGATTTTGTGGTAATAACATTCAAGTGAGCGTAATTCTAACGGTTGCTGCTATTAGGTCGATCTGCATAAAAAGAGTTGCGAGATTTCCGGGATTTGTAAGCCACCTGCCATATTCGGCAATCTTCCTGAGGATATAATAGCGCCTACCAACTGGTAGTGAAGTGAGTGACGGGCCGCCTTGGCCCGTCGATTTCAGGTTTTTTCTCAGATACTGAAAAAAAAGCAGTGAGATACAGCTTATTATGGTTACTTGCGTAATGTTTACAGGTATTTGTATATTCTGCGGTATGGCTAGGAGTTTTTCAGGGCTGAGTATTATCGAGGTAGGCAACAGGAGGATGGATGCATAAAGCAGCAAGAGCCCTGAGGCTCTCATGGGTATACCCTCCAGAAAGTTAGACCGACTGAACTCTGAGGATGAGAGGCTGAGGCTGAGGCGCCAAAGCCTTTGTTTAACACTCTGCGAATTGTTTTCGATTCCAATGAGGAGCTGGAACGGATTGTTGGTTGGTCGCCGGACAACTTCCTGCTCCCAAGCGCGAATTCTTGACCATTGCAGCGCTGCTCCAGGAAGCAGCAATAGCCGAATAAGCAAAACGAGCAGAAGGAACGGGGCTTGGAAGGAAAACGAACTGAGTTCATCACCTGAGACCAATGCTGGCAAAAGCGTAGAGAACAAAGGCAGCGCCGAGATGATGCCAATCGCGATAGAAATGGCACGTAGAGATGCTGCCACGGGTGCGCCGAGCGACAAAAGAGCCATCCAAAGTACTGCTCGGATCAAACGTGCTGGGAAAAAGACCCAATGGGTGGGCGCGCAGGTCAGCACAAGCCCGATAAGGACTGTGACCAGCCATTCAGAAGTCATTTCAGAAAGTGACATTCATTCAGAGTTTTTCTCGTTCCATCGGGGCTCTTCACAAGATTTTCATCGCGGGAGAGAATTGCCTGTGGGTGATTTTTAGCTTCAAAAAGAGTCACGCCGCAGTGGGGGCAGAGAACCTTGGTTTCTGGAACTGGTGTTTGCCCTTCTTCAAATGCAATATGAAAGCGACGGCGGCACACCGCATTGTCGATTTCAATCTTTTTGTAGTTCAATTCGGACTCTGAAATAGGGCTCATCGGAAAATCCTCCTTGGGATGATTCGTGTGTCGTAACTTACTTCAGGACCCCTTTCAATCCGGCTTGGTTGTCGGAACCGATATGAAAGGGTTATAGGGAGACCATCAGTTAATTCGGTCTGCAGGAGGATGTATTATGGTGAACGGGTTGCTCAGCGGCAAGCGCGGGATTGTTTTTGGTGTTGCTAACAACAAGTCACTGGCTTGGGCATGTGCTCAGGCATGCGCTGCGCAAGGTGCATCATTGATGTTTAACTTTCTTGGAGCTGCACAGGAAAAACGACTGAACGATCTTATGAGCGAAATTCCTGGCGCAAAGGCAAAAAACTGCGACCTCGGCAAGGATGATGACCTTGAAGATTTTTTTAAGTGGATTCGAAGTCAATGGGACTCGATTGATTTCGTGATTCACTCCGTTGCCTACACTGATAAAGAGTGTCTTAAGGAGCCGTTTATCGCCACAACCAGGCAACAGTTTGTCTCTACAATGGACATTTCTGCATTTACTCTGGTTGCAGCAGCCAAGCACGCAGCACCTTTGATGCGCAATGGTGGTAGTATCATTTCTATGTCGTATTACGGGGCGGAAAAAGTGATACCAAATTATAACGTGATGGGTGTCGCTAAGGCTGCGCTTGAAGCGTGCAATCGCTATCTTGCAGACGATCTTGGTCCTCAAGGGATTCGTGTGAACTCTATCAGTGCCGGGCCAATTCGTACGTTGTCCTCAAGTGCAATCCCTGGAATGAGAAATATGCTCGACTACAGCCAGAAATTTTCTCCTTTGCGTCGCAATATAACGGGAGAAGATGTGGCTCGATCGGCCCTGTTTTTACTCTCGGATCTTGGGTCTGGAGTGACGGGGGAAACTCTTCATGTTGATTGTGGGTATCATGTGATGGGTATGTTTCGAGAGGAAGCGCAGCAGGCTGGAGAGACTCACTGATTCTCCATTGAGAGGATGTTTGATTGTTTACAAGATTTGACCGTTTGATTTTTTCAGAGATTTTATCGCTTACATTGGTCATTCTGGCCATACTGAGCACGGTCATGTTTCTCTTTAGGCTACTCTCGCTGACCGATTATCTGGTGCTGACTCAGGAAGGTGTCTTATCGCTCCTGATGTTTGTCATTTTTGTTGTTCCAAACATACTAAAATTGACTCTTCCGCTGTCCCTTCTGTTCGCCTCCGCCATTGTGGTCGTTCGAATGTCGGGTGACCGTGAGGCTGAGGCGTGGATGGCTTCAGGTGTCAGTATTTTTCGTTTTTCTCGCGCTCCTCTCGTTCTTGGTATCTGTTTTGCCATCATTGCAGCGGCAAGTGCGCTTGTCATGGAGCCTTACGCTCGGCAGCAATGGCGGAAGTTCAAATGGATGCACGCTCGCAAAGGGGTAGAGTCTTTGCTGGAAAATCGGCTCCGAGAAAAAACGTTCGTATCCGATCTATTTCAGGGTGGCGGAACAAAAATTGCCCTTTATGTGGATCGGATTGATCAAGGGCGTGCAGGTTTTAAGGGCGTTTTTCTTGGTATCAATGGACAGGCTGGGCAGCAAGGTTCGCAAATTTTGACTGCAGAATCTGGCCAACTCATCAAAGATTCAGAGAGAGGTAGTTACGATTATTTATTTGAGCTCCGGAACGGCCGCCTCCACCAACCGTTGAGCGATGGCTCCTGGAATGTAATTTCGTTCGATAAATTTAAAATTTCCCTCGTTAATATGTTTCAAAAACAGTTTGAGATTGGTCAATTTGATGCCAACGACATGCGCTCTTTTTATCCAGCGGAATATGTCGAGGAGTTGAGGCAACTGCGCAATCGTTCTGATTGGGGCTCAAATCAGCGTTCTGTGCGCGATCATACTTATTTTTACGAGCAAATCGTTGTTCCCCTCTCTTGTCTGTTTTTTCCAGTGATAGGGGTTTGTTTAGGATTGCAGGATCCTCGCAGAAGAGCTGGATTTGCGTATTTGGGCCTCATGGCTATTATTTTCGTGTTTTATGCTCTCATCATGTTTGGCCAACAGATGGCTGTGAAGTTTATTCTTCCGCCAGAGGTCTCTCTTTATCTCCCTCTGGTGTCGCTCTTTTTGATGATGATCGTTGTTTTATTTTGGCGTTATCGCCACCCGCCAGCAACAAATTTTTCGGAGTTTGTTGGCTTTGAAGGATCGAATGCACTGTCTCGATTTCATCGGAGGGAGGGATGATTTTTGCCAAATATCTCCTAAAAGAGTTCATTCGGCTTTATTTCGGTATTTGCTCGACATTTCTTTTTATTTATTGTGTCATCGATTTTCTGGAAAAAAACACGCGCTATTTTCCTAAATATTCTGTGTCTTGGGCTGTTATATTTGAATATTATTTGGTGCAATTGCCAAAGATGTTCGTGGATATTAGTCCGTTTTCGGTTATGTTCAGCGGCATTATCACCATGTGGATTTTTGCCAGAAGCGGTGAGGTTGCAGCTCTTCGGGCGGCTGGGCAGTCGGTTCGTAAAATATGTTCTCCTCTTCTTTATGTAAGCGCTGCGATAGCGTTATTCTCGTTTTTGACTTCGGAATTTATTGTTCCTTCGGCAATGCTCCGTCTCCAAAAAGTGGAAACAGTCAAAATCGAAAAGTCAGCTTTATCGCAGATGTTTCTTGAGAGTCAGTGGGTTCGGGGTGGGGGAAGCATTCTGCATTTTAAAAAGCTCAACCAATTAGAACGTTCTTTGGTTGAACCGGAGTATGTAGTTCTTCGTAATAAGACCGAGGTTGAAAGAATAGTTCACGCACAAAAGGCTGTGTTTGATCCTCAACTGAACGTTTGGACTCTCGTCAAAGCCAGAGTCAATAATTTCAGCGAAGTGGGAGAACTTCTTTCGAGTGCAGAGTTCGAGCGCTTTCCCACGAATGTTGCTTCGCAACCTCCCAAATTGCTCCGCGAGGGGGTTTCCTCTGATCTTGTGAGTTTTCGTGAGCTACGTCGCGTTCTCAATGAGAGCCGTTCAACGGGCGGCGCGATGACAAGTCGAGAGGCTGATCTCTATCAGAAGCTAAGCGCCCCTTTTGCTAATCTTGTTTTTGCTTTTTTCGCTTTGCCATTCGCCTTGCGCCGTGAGCGCCAGGCAGATACATATATCGGTATAGTGGTTTGTCTTTTGACCGCAGCAATGTATTGGGGTGGTTCTGCCTCCATGAGAACCATGGCTGCGTCAGGAGCTTTGTCTCCGTATCTGGCGGCATGGCTTCCCCCACTTGCATTTCTATTTCTCGGAGCTGTTCTTATGCTTCGAGTCGATCGGAGAAGTTGATGAAAGATCTGCAGTCAATCCTTAAGGCAGTGTCTCGTGGCAAAATGGATGTCGCGCGTGCGGAAAATTTGATTCAACAACTTTTCGAAGCTTCACATGGCATTGATTCGCCGAAGAAGTCTCAACCCTTGAGTTCCATTTCCGAATTGAAGGGCAAGACGTTCGATAAAGTGGCTAAAGCCAAAAATACGGTAGATTCTGCGTTTGCACAGCTTGGTGAGCGAGTTCGAATCGATTCTATCTTAAAGAGGTCGAGCTTTTTCGGGCGCAAGGTTGAGTTTCGTCCTGAACACTCTGGTTTCGATGCCCGTTTGTCTATTTTCTCAGGAATTGATGTCAGCGAGGACAGCCAGGCAGAAGCAAACACTGTGTCTGGCTCGCAATGGAAGAATGCTTGTTTCCGCGATATGGCAGAAGTGCGTCGTAACCATTTCACCATTTCTCAAATCTCTGACTTCACATGTACACGCTCAAATTTCTCGTCGAATGAGCTTGGCTTGGCGCGCCTGTCTGGCGTCACCGTTGCGGAGTCTAGGTTTGAAAATAATCGGCTCTCAAGAAGTCAGTGCGTTGATGTCTCCCTGACCGAGTCTGACTTCACCCACAACAAACTTCTCAGATCAGAATTGAGTGGGGTGGTCTTGAATGCGAGCCGTGTGGCCAATGTGATCCTGAACTCTTCCCGCTGGTTTGAGTGTGAATTTGACCAATCGGATATCCAGGGTCTGAAGTTTGAGAACTGCACCTTTGATGAGTGTCGTTTTACCAATTGTGAGCTTGTTTCAACTGATTCTAGAGTCTTGGAAGGTTTGAAAATCAAGGGGCGTACCTTTGAGGGGCTTCGTTCCGTGGAAGAATGGCTCTCGGCACTTGAACGCAAGCCCAGACAAGAACACAATGCGGCCCGCTCGGCGGAAAATGTCGAGGGTCGCAGGCCTCAGCGCAGGGCTCGCCCTAAACTTGAAAAACGCTGAACTCTTAAGTTTTTTATAACTGTCCAAGAAAGGATTTATCCCCATGACGATTCGCGTTGGTATCAATGGTTTTGGTCGTATCGGTCGTTGCGTGACTCGCGCGCTTCAAAACAACAAGGACGTGGAAATTGTCCTTATCAACGATCTCACCAATGCGGCGACATTGGCTCATTTGCTCAAATACGACTCCGTTCATGGGACCATTGCTGGCCAAGTTGAAGCCAGCGAGAATGCTCTCGTTGTCGGTGGCAAAACAATCCAAGTGACTGCTATTAGCAACCCCGCCGAAATTCCTTGGGGTCAAAATAAGGTCGATGTAGTTCTCGACTGCACCGGGCGCTTTACTAAAGGCGAAGAGCTCGCGGCTCACATCCGTGCGGGTGCACGGAAGGTTATTTTGAGCGCTCCAGGCAAATCGATCGATAAAACGATTGTCATGGGAGTGAATGATTCTGAGTACAACATGGCTGAGCATAACATCGTAAGTAACGGTTCATGCACAACGAACTGTTTGGCTCCGGTGGCGCTCACGGTTCATGAGGCGTTCGGGATTCGCAAGGGATTGATGACCACAATTCACTCCTACACAAATGATCAGCGTATTCTTGATCTTCCTCACTCTGACTTGCGTCGTGCTCGTGCGGCTACTCTTAGCATGATCCCCACAAGCACTGGTGCAGCCAAGGCGATAGCCGAAGTGATTCCTTCGCTGAAAGGCAAACTGAACGGCTTCGCAGTGCGCGTTCCGACACCAAATGTTTCGCTCGTTGACGTTACATTCGAACTTGATAAGCCAGCGACAGTGGAACAAATCAATACAGCTCTCAAGTCCGCGTCTGAGGGGCGTCTTAAAGGGATTTTGGGTTACAGCACCGAGCCGCTCGTAAGTTGTGACTTCAATGGCAGCCCTCTTTCCAGCATTGTTGATGCTGAGTACACAACAGTCATTGGAGATAACATGGTCAAGATTCTTTCTTGGTATGACAACGAAATGGGCTTTAGCAACCGTATGGTTGATTTGACCCGTTTGGTTGCCACAGGGAAGCGCTAAGGACCGATGGCCTTTAAAATTTGGTCATAAAAAAAGGCACCCGATCCGGGTGCCTTTTTTTATTTGTGTCTTGATGGAACGGTTCACTCAGTCATTCATTGCGACAGTCTTTGAATTGATGCGTGCACGGCCGTACCAGAACTTTCTGTTGTTTTGTCGGCCCAAAGCTGAAAGAGCAATTTTCTTCAACAAGGCCTCATAGGAAAGTCCGGCTGCCTCGGCCATTTTGGGCAGCACACTATAATAGTAGGAAAGCCCTGCGAGAGGGTTCGCCTCGAGCAGCATCGGGCTGCCTGATGAATTTAATTTCCAATCGAATCGGACGAAATCTTGGAAGCCAATCTGTTTTTGAAGGGTCATCATTGACGATTGAATTGTTTGTCGCATTTGGGCAGTGAGTGTTGGGAAGGTGATTTTCTCTTCCATAGCCTCTTTGCTTTTGTTTGATAATCCATAGACACCATCTGGAACCTCGATTTCTGCGATGGGCAATAGGGTTGCTGGATTGCCAATTAAAGCTGAAGTCAGCTCACGTCCTGGGATCAATTCTTCAATAAGAACCCCATCGGGAAATTCATTGAGCAACTGCTTGCAGGCTAGTCGACTTGAAGCAGGAGAGCTTCCAACCGAATGCGTTGCATCAATTCCCATACCCGAGCCCTCACAATCAGGCTTCAGAAAATGCGGGCGATTGAGGAGCGATTCTGGAATTTGATGAATGTCCTCTTCAGTGAGAACGAGATGGAAGTCAGATGTTGGCACTCCGAGCGCACGACATAGAATTTTGAACGTGCTTTTCTTCATTGAAACACATTGGGCAAATGGGTCGCTACCAATATATGGAATTCCACTTAATTCGCAGAGTGCAGGTATCCAAGCTTCGCGTGCAGGTGCTCCCCACCCCTCAACAACTGTATGAACAAGTTCAATTGCATGATGTTCTGATGCCCACCGAGAGAGGAAAAATTTATCTAGCGGAAATTTGATCACTCGGCAGCCATTGCGCGTCCATGCGTCTGCGATCCTGTTGATGGTTTCTTGCGTTTCCCATTCTGCCTCTGCTTCGGGAGGAAAAGGTTGCTCTGTGGAACGAATTAATTTTTCTGGTTCGTCATAAATTAGCGCTATCGAAATGTTCTCAATTGACAATGGTTTCTCTGAATTCATAAGTACTACCATTCTCCTGTTTTGATTCTTTCAGAACAGTTTAGTTTGTGACTTTGCGCGTTGCGATCTTGACATCATATTTCGCGATGCCTATCCCCACGCAATCATGAATGAGTCGAAATTGCGAATTAAAAAAAATGCACGAGATGAACACTCAAATGCTACCATTTTTTTTTTTCGTGGTTTATCATTCAAACTGATTCGATTCCTGATTGAGCCAGAATTTCATTTGAAAGGAGATTTGCATGGCAGAAGTAAAGAAGGCGGCACCAAAGAAGGCGGCACCAAAGAAGGCAGCTGCAAAGAAAATCGTTAAGAAGGTTGCAGCCAAGAAGCCAGCTAAAAAAGTTGTAGCGAAGAAGCCAGCTGCCAAGAAGGCGGTTAAAAAGGTTGTTGCAAAGAAGCCAGCCGCAAAGAAGCCAGCCGCAAAGAAGCCAGCCGCAAAGAAGGTAGCAAAGAAAACTGTTAAAAAGGCAGTGAAGAAGACAGTTAAAAAAGCTGTAGCCAAGAAGCCAGCTAAGAAAAAGGTAGCGAAGAAAGCTGCACGTAAGCCTGCTAAGAAGGCGGTTGCTTCTAAGAAGTCTGCTGCTCCTAAAAAGCGCGGTCGTCCAAGTAAGCTCGAGAAGCTTCGTCAAACCATCCGTCGTGGACGTCCACGCAAGAGCGCAGCTAAGGCTGACCACGGCGCAATGGCTGAAGGCGGACAACTCTAATTCCGCGGTACTTGCTTACTGAAGAGAAGCCTGGCAATTGTTCTCTGTGAACAAAGGCCAGGCTTCATGCATTTGAATAGTATTCATCTTCGCAACAACCGTGAATGGGTCAACCAGCTGCTGAGTTGGTATGACTTGCACAAGCGCGATTTTCCGTGGCGCAGAAATATCTCAACTTACCATACATGGATATGTGAAGTGATGAGCCAACAGACCACCATGGCTGTTGTGGTTCCGCGCTTTCAAGCTTTCGTCGAAACTCTTCCTGATCTGCAAGCTCTCGCTGATGTTTCCGATGAAGTTCTGAGAGAACTTTGGGCTGGTCTTGGTTATTATGCACGTGCTCGCAATTTGCGCGCAGGTGCTCAATATATCGTGAAAGAACACAGTGGTTCCTTTCCTGAGTCTTATGAGGGCTGGCTGAAAGTTCCTGGTGTCGGACCTTACACAGCAAGCGTTATTGCAAGTATATGTTTCTCTGTTCCCAAGGCTTGCGTGGATGGCAATGTTATCCGCGTTATCGCGCGGCTCACAAATTGCACTTCTTTGGGATTATGGACAGATGAAGGAAGGCTTGCCGTCCAGGAAGTCGTTGATGCAATTATAGAAAGAGGTCGGCCCGGAGACTTCAATCAGGCTATGATGGAATTAGGAGCGACTGTTTGCCAGAAGCAATCACCCGATTGTCTTCATTGCCCGATTCAAAATTCTTGTATGGCCTGTTCTCAAATGAACGTTGCAATGTGTCCGCCTAACAAGCCACGCAAAGATTTTGTCGATGTGCGAGTTTTGGCTTTGCAATTTTATCGGCGAGCCTCAGACTCTGCAGCGCATGATCACCTTCTGCTTGTTGATCGTGCCTCTGGTTTCTTGTCTGGAACTTTGGGATTCCCTCTTTTGAAGTGCGAGCCCGGCCGCTCGCCTGAAAGTCATGTTGAAGAGCTCGTAAGATGTTCTGGTGTCGATCGAGTTTTTATCGATCAACAAAGTATTTTGCACACAATCACGAACCACAGATTAAATTTGAATATTGTTCGAGTGTGCCTGACGGGCTGTGATTCGGTGCATTCGACACATGCCAGCCTGGTCGCAGAAATTCTGGAAAGTTGCCGAATCCCTGTGATGAGGTCGATTTGGGTGTCAAAATCCCATGCTCGAAAGAGCTTGGCTTCATCGCTAGACCGCAAGATCTGGGAAAAAATTTCCTGAGTGTTCTGGAACGCACCAATTTCATTTCAGAAGTAAACCGTTTAGCATCTAAGATAAGTGCTTTGCGTCCAGATCAATTTGAGGGGACAGCCCATGGTAACCTCTTCCAATATTCTTTCGCCTTATATCAACGGCCGGTTTCTCCAATTGAGCAAACCGGAGCGTGTCTTTCATTGTCACAACCCAGCGAAGCCCTCTGACGTTCTCGCCCTCACTGGATGGAACAAAGACCTTGTTGGCGAAATTGTGGAATCGGCAAAGCGCGCGCAGGTGCAGTTTGCTGCGCAATCACTTTCTTCCCGCATGCAATTCATCAACTCAGTTGTTTCCAATCTTCGGCAATCATCTGAGGAAATGAAGAGTCAGATGATGCTGGAGTTGGGTCGCTCACGGTGGGCTGTCGAACGGGAATGGGATTTATGCGAAGAGCTATTCCGACATTTACCTCGCTATTGTTCTGAGGCGTTATCTCCTCAGAAATCCGAGTTAGGTTGGAACTGGTCCTATGCTCCTGTGGGACTCATTTTAGTCAGTACAAATGTTGCGCTCCCAGTTTACACCGCTCTTTATAGTTTGTTGACTGCTCTTGCAGCTGGAAATTCAGTTTGTTTTCGTCCTTCGGCACATTGTCCGCTGTCGGCATCACTGATCGCAAGTTGTTTTCATCAGGCAGGCCCAGTTCCTGGTTTGTTGCAAGTTGTTTATGGCGACCTAGAAGTTTATCGCCGATTGGTTCTGTCGCATCAATTCGACACAATATTTTACACTGGCGGCGAAGAGTCGCTTGAACAACTTCGTAGAGATATGTCAACCGATCAAAACGTCCGGCTCGTTCTCTGTGGTGGTGGTAAAAACGCAGCCATTGTCGCCGCGGATGCAAATCTGGAGTCAGCCGTGAGTGGTGTCCTTTTGGGAGCTTGTCTTGATGCAGGACAGCGATTGGAGTCAACGAGCCTAGCTTTCGTCGATCATAGAATTTTAGATGCATTCGTAGATCAATTCGTTCGTGCAGTGAAACAGATGCCAATTGGAGTCAAGAGTGATCTTGGCGAGCCGTCCCAGCACATTATGGGACCTCTGTGTAGCCAAACCTCCTGGGATCGCTTTTTGCGCTTCCAGGGTATTGCTGCGCGAGAATCAAATGAAACATTACGTTGGGGCAAGGCGATCGACAATCCCGGGGGCGGATACTTTGTTTCTCCGGGGGTGCATCTGATTTCTAACGAAAAAGTCAGGAACAGCGTTTATGCTTCAAATGCTTTTTTCGCCCCTGATGTCGCAATTGTTCCGGTGGAAAGCATGGATGAGGCTGTTGCCAGCATAAACGAATTGGCAAGTGCCCGTGCAGTTTCGGTTTATTCTCAAGACGAAGCCACTGTGCTCAATGTGCGTCGGCACTGTGTTGCTCCACTCGTTCTGAATTCGCAACCGACAACCCAACTTCATCCACTCATGCCAACGATGGGTCGCGGTAAAGCAGGCAACTCTTGTGTGATGGGTTTGCGATTTCTGAATCACACTGTTTATCCCCAAACTTTAAACATGAGCGAGCTTCCGACTCCACCTCCTTCGGTAACAACCTCTCCGTCACCCAAAAAAGGGTCTGGCGTTGGAAAAGCACTTGCACTTTTGCTCGCCACGTCTGGTGCTCTAGGTAGTTTCCTCACGGCGCATGAGGCTCAAGCGAGCTACCGCAAGTCGGTTGAAAGTAATGAAGTTGTGAAGGGCAAGTTCTACCCAAAGAAAGGCCGCTTTCAGATCAATGGTGGAGGCGGTTTCATTTTGAATCAATCGTTTATAAATACTGCTCTGTTTGGGGGTAGTATGACGTATCACTTCGATGAATGGAATGCGCTGAACCTTGAGTTCTTTGCAGGAAGTTCAAGTGATAAGTCGGACCGCACATGTATTGAGAATTTTTATCTAGATGAAGACTATGCGTTGCTTAATGGAGCGACGTCTTCTCCCTGTCCATCAGAAGAACCGGTGGCCAAGGAAACTACAAAGTTGGAGCCAAACTCCGGTGAGAAGAATCCAGATAAGATAGCCGTTGACCCTGAGTACTACCAAAACAAAGCACCTTTTCAAAAAAACGCAGCCTACATGCCAATCCGTGAAATAAGTTTGCTCACAGCTGCGAACTATCAATGGACACCTGTTTACGGCAAATCGCTCTTCTTTTTGTCTCAGGTTGTTTATCTTGATTTTTATCTAAATGCCGGGCTTGGTCTTGCCATGTCGAACTATTATGGATTGAAAGATAAAGTCACCGATGCCAATGGCGATCTTAAGCCAATGAAAGACGCGGGGACCGTTGACCCACTAAAGTATGGCAAAGAAGGTCGGCCAGCACCACAAAGCCAAACAAGCCCCATGGGAACATTTGCTCTCGGGACTCGATTTTTTATGGCACGTAAATTCTTGGTGGATGTTCAATTGAAAAATTACACGTTCGTCGGAAGCGATGGTAGTGGGTCCACCGATTTTAGCTCTCCCTTTGCACTTGTTGGCGGTTTCGGAATTTTGCTCTGATGCCTGTTCTGTTTGTTCCGCCCACCCAAGTTGTTCCCTATGATGCCGAGCGCTTCAGCGAACAAAAAAAGATCATGGATGAGTTTCGCTTGAAAGCGGTTGCTCTTTGGCAAGGGCAAGTGAAAGAAGAGATTAAAACTGGAGTTTTTCGTGGAGGCCGAACCTTCGATTGGAATTTTCCGTTCGATGCTCTGCTGCAAACATTTTTTATCTACCCTTCGACATCAACCCAGCGTGTGGGCGAAGTTGCGAGGGTGGCGGCTCTTTTTAGGAAGGATAACTGCCAGCTTCTCGGAAGCGCAGTTGTTTGGGGAAGTGAATGGACAAAAGTTTTGCCCTCCGACACTCCAAGCGATGAGCTTTCAAAATTGAAGGAAACGCCCTCGCGTGATTTTTCGAAGTCCAAATCTCCAGTCCGTTTGAATTTGGATGGACGAGCTTTTTGGGGCACAACAATGGCCTGGATTACAGAAGCTTATTTAGGTGACAAGCTCGCAGCAGAGGGATTGGTCGTACACTCCGACCTCTCAGGCCTCGCTTGTTTCAGAACCAGGGCTGAAAAAATAACCGCAAACCCGGACAATTCGAACTCAACCGAGCCCGAATCAAAGGCTAAAGATGATGAGCGAGGCGGCGACATTCCTCATTTAAAGCGTGGTCATCGTCAGGTGAGAGTCATTCTTGAAGGAGTTAAGGCAAAAGAGCCTCTTCGTTGGCCCGCTGCAAAAGGGTTGTTCTCATATATTTCCCTGCCGCTTAACAACAAATCCAAAAATGGAATCCAAGAGGCGATAAAGGAATCTCAATTCTCGCCCTCAGTTTTGAGCAATCAAATCTCTGACAAGCTTAAAACTCTTTTACACGACCTTGGTGACAAGAATATTCGAATTGCCAAGAGAGAAGGGCGCTTTGTAACGGTTGAACGCGGTATTGCATATGGATTGCGCATTGGAATGCATCTTGTTGGTCCGGATGGTGCAAAGCTGCATGTGATTCGATTCGACAATAAAAGCGGCCTTGAGGATGCGGCCATCTTGCTGATTCGAGCCGACTCCAAGGTAAAGCCTCTTGCTGAAGGCTCTAACTTGCAACTTGACTCAACCATTTATCCAGCCAAATAAATTATTCAGGTTTTCCAGGCCGCGCGCGTACCGTTGGCGTCACAAAGCTTGGGACTTTCACGTCTGTTGCTCCGCCAGATTGCACTGCTGACTTTTTACTTGTCAGCATTTGTAGAGGAATTCCGAGCTGTACCAGGCGCGTTTCAAATTCTTTGTCGAGCCTCAGATTCTCAAGGTCGGAATCAGAGAGAGCCTGATCCTTGAGAGATTGGTTAATGTATAGGGCTATTTTTAGGCTCTCAAAAGCTTCAGATTTGCGACCGAGGAGACTCAGCAGGCAAGCTTTGTTGTAGTGGTATGGCGCGTGATCTGGTTTTTGCCGCAGTGCGACTTCAAAGTCCTGCAGTGCGACTTCATACTGTGTTGCTAAGTAGGATGCCTGACCGCGAGCGGAGTAGAGGTCATCGCGATCCGGAGCTAGCGCAATAGCGGCGCTCAAGTGTTCAACTGTTTTGGAGTAGTTTTTAGTCTCTGTGGCAACGATTGCAAGTGCCAGATGAACATCTTCTAATAATGGGTTACTGTTCACGGATTTTTGAAGTGATTCAGAAATCAACGGCAGTTGGTTTTCTGCTTTGAAAGTTTCAACAATTTGGTTGATCCTCGCTTCATTGTTGACGCTCAAAGACAAGGCGATGTCACCATGATGTTTGGCCATTTTTTTATCTTTGTTTGCCAAATACGCGAATGCCGTATGGCTTTCAACCAAAGCTTGCGAATCGATTCCAAGTGTTTTGGATTGACGAACAACTTTCCCTAATATTTCTAGGCGCGAGCTTGCTTCATTTGCAAGTCCCATGTCCCGGTACTCAATTATGGCGAGTTGAAGTGGGCTTTCGAGGTTATTTCCTAAGCCGATAGCGCGCTGAAATGCTGCTCGTGCCTCTTTCCACTTTTTATTTCCGGCGAACGACATAGCTGCGCGATGCCACAACCATCTGTCGGGATAAACTTCCGCAAACTTTGCGATGGCCTCACCACTTTTCTCTTCGCCGACTGATTTGACAATTGCGTTGCCAATCCAGGGAGAAAGTTCTTGTAACGGATATCCTCGCGCAACCGCAGATTGCGCCGCACCCAGGGCTCTCAGCGGCTCGACCTCTGCCCAAAGCCTGGCTTCAAATGCAAGTGTATCAACATGATTTGGAAATTCTTGCTTCGCAATTGCGTAAAGTTTGAATGCCTCGGTTTGGCGTCCAATCGTTAGCAGAATCTCCACACCCATGTATTCGCCGAGAGGACTACTAGGATTCAATTCCTTGACGATTTCAGCCATTGCAGCGGCTCTTTGAAGAGCAGAAATGCCAGAACGCCCCAGCGTGTACTCGGTCAGCCACATTCGGCCGAGTTCAGAGTAAGCATCAGGGCACGACTTACAAATCCGAGTGGCCTCGATCAAATCTTGCTCGGCCAGATAACGTTCTTCGGGGATCGCATTTGCAATCAGAGCTCGGGCCCGTTCCACCAAAGTGTGGGCCTTCTTTTCAACTGAAATCTGGATTTGCGTTGTTGGCAGTGCAACTGGCGCAGATAGCGCAGTCGCCGAGCTGCTTACCGCGATGGCAAGTATTCCCGCAGAGCACAGTTGAACCGTCCCGCGAATCAACCTCACGAACACCTCTTGTGTCTGAAATCGAGCCTTTGAGGTGAGAAAGATTCCACGTCAGTTCGACTCGATCCTGTGTATAGAGGTGGTATCGTCAGGTTCTCATGTTTGCTAAAGCAAATAGACACGAATCCGTTCCAAAACCGCCAAAGGTGAGGCGATGAAACTCTTAGTTTTCCTTTTGCTTGAAATCTATTGGCTTTTCTTGCGTTTAACTATTCGCCCACAAATTATGGGGCTTAAAGAAGTTGATGAAGAAATTTTGCAAGGACTTGTGCCGGTTTTTGCGGTGCCCCATCACACAATTCTGTTGAGTGCTTTGGCGTACCCAAATAGGCCTGCAACTTTGCTTGCAAGTTTAAGTAAGGATGGGGGATTTGCAGCAGATTTTATGAAAAGAAGAGGATTTGCGCTCGTTCGTGGGTCATCGAGTCGAGGCGGAAAAGAAGCTTTGCTGAGTCTCATGGGAGCAATTGACCTTGGCCATCCGGTTGCGATTACTTTTGATGGTCCGCGAGGTCCGCGACTCAAGCCAAAAGCTGGAGTTGGTGTCTGCGGTTGGCACGCAAGTGGTTCGGTGTTTCTTATGAAGCATTCGTTGGAGCCGATTTGGCTCTTTCCCCAGGGTTTGTGTGCGCGGCTTAAATCCTGGGACCGTTTTATTATTCCATTACCAGGATGTCGCTTGCGAGTTGAATTTTCGAAATTGAGTCTGCCTCAAAAAACATCCCACTCGCGCGAAGAGTGGGTGAGTTTGGCGTTGACTGAAATTGAAAGAAACACCCTGGAATTCTACGGCGAGAGCGACAAGAAGACCTCAATGCCCGAATCCGGCAGTGCCTAAGTCTGGACGTCCGCCTTCGCCCTCTGCAGTGACCCGAGTTTCGCCTCCGCCGAATTCACAATAAACCACGTTTCGTCCGTTCGCTTTTGCCGCATAAAGACACTTGTCAGCGCGTGCAACGACGTTTTCTCGTGTGTCGTTTAAGTCGACGAACATGCTCACACCAACAGAGGTACTCACTGGAATGCGTTTGCCGTCAAAAACGAATTCATGCTGGTGTATGGCGACACGAAATTTCTCTGCTGCCAAGCAACAACCTTCGCGGGTTGCTCCAAAGACAACAATCAGAAGTTCCTCGCCTCCATATCGTCCTACGATGTCTGATTTTCGCGAAACACCTTTCAGTATTTTCGCAGTTTCAACTAAAACGAAGTCGCCCGCCTGATGGCCAAAGGTATCATTGATTGTTTTAAACTTATCGAGGTCAAACATCAGGATTCCGATCGACGGAGTCTGATTGATTTCCCTCAGTTTTACCATCGCTTGGTCGACTTGCTCCTCGAAATATCGTCTGAGGAAAAGCCCTGTTAGAGGGTCCGTGACGCTCTGGATCGACTTCTCTTTGTATTTTCCTTGAAGGCCAAACTCGGCTGTAACATCTCGCAAAATGATGCAAGCTCCCAAAAACTCGCCGCGAACATCGAAGAACGGATAGCTGCCAACAATGAGTTGATAAGTGTTTTCACCATTGTTGCGGGTCGCTTGAATCTCATCAATCCGAAGAGGCGAAGTAGCCTTCAGGATCTCATCGAGCGCGCTTCCGTTCCCACTTGGATTGGGCATCTCGATAAGTTCATCGAGGGTGTTCAGCTTTTTAACATCAATCGCTTTAACGCCAAATGCGGCGCACAGTCCCTGATTGAACTTCAGGATTTTTTTCTTCGCGTTGATGAGTACGAAACCATCCAGAAATATCCTGGTGAAGTCTCTATGCAACTCAAACTTCGCTAGAAGTTCAGCGTCTTTGTGCTCTTGTTCTGAAATATCCCTAATGGGAACTGCCACTGCTGACATGCACCCTGCCTCCCTGTAATTGCATTCGAGGCTTCGGAGTATCTTTGGTGGAACTTTAGTCACAATCGCGACAGGCAGGAGGGAGAGGGGCAAACGAGCTCGAATTTAGTTTCAACGCATCAAAAATGCGAAGTATTCTTCCTCAAGCTCTTCAGTTTCCATGGGGGTGCCAGTGTCAGGACAGTTGGGTGCAGAGGGTATTGCCTGGGGCGCGAGACCGTTTGTGTCAATCAGCACCCGGTGAGTTTTGTTGGTGGCAGGTGACACGTAGTTCACGTAGAAACTCGCAATGCGAGCTTTGCCGAGAAAACTTGGAATCATGTTGATTTGCATGATTATGTCGGGGATGCACTCGTAGAAATAGACCTGCCTGCCTGGAACTGCGTCAATGGCTCGTAGAAAGGTCACCCAGGCACGAACTCCCAATGAGTTCACAGTTTTGACGTCTTTGAAGTTGAAGCAAACCGTAGTGGCACCTTCAAGATTTTGAGTTGCGTCTTTCAAAGGGATTTCAGCATCTTCATTGATGACTCCAGCAAGCCTCACCCAATGAGCACCATTATGTTCCTGAATATGGCATTCCAAAGCGAATCCCTCCCCATGACCCCGAATACATGCGATCTTTATGAAGCTTCGTTGCATCCCTTGACAATCTCGGGCCCAGAATCGTACACCGATGTCGGTCAAGGCGATATCTCTCTGAGTCTACCCAGTTTAAATCCGGGTACAACTCACGGAATTATCGGCTCTGACATTGTTTTGGCCCGGATGGCGGAATCGGTAGACGCAGTGGATTCAAAATCCACCGATCGCAAGGTCGTGAGAGTTCGAGTCTCTCTCTGGGCACCAAAATCTAAAAGATCTCTCCTGTTTATTTCTTTTTATTAAATTCTTAGAAACCCACTTTTCGGCAATGTCATTCGAAGCGTGCAGCAACGACCGTAACGTTGTCACGGCCACCGTTTTCGAGAGCCCTTTCTATCAGCTTTTGAGCGCAAACCTGAGCCCCATGCGAGTTAAAAGTAGAGAGTGCTTCGCGAATGTCGATGTCCTCAACTTCTCGTGTGAGCCCGTCGGAACACAAAAGCCAAAGGTCTCCTTGCTTGATTTCAACTTCCATAACGTCAGGTTCACAAGAGCGGTTGGCCATCACACATCGTGATAAATAAGCAGCTCCCGGACTGCGTGCCGCCTGGTTGCGAGTTGCACCGCGACGGCGCAACTCGCTTTCGATGATTTGGTCAAAAGTGAGCTGAAAAAGACCGCCATCGCGCAGAAGGTAAATGCGGCTGTCTCCCAAGCTGAAGAGCACGACTTTGTCGCGTACCCTGATCCACACAACGAGAGTTGTGCCCATGTCATGTTGCTCAAGATGCTCCTCAACCCATAAACGCAGTGAATCGATTGCCGCGGCAATGCAGATTTGTGCGAACACCTGAGGGGAGGGCGGATTCTTCCAGTCGATACCCTCAAGAGTTGCTTTGACCGCCAGTACGGTGCGTTGACTGGCTATTTCGCCTCCGGAATGTCCTCCCATACCGTCAGCGAGAATGAGAAAGCGCCCCTCTGTGTCGATATGAAAATAGTCTTGATTTTGTGTGCGCACCTTGCCCTGGTCGGTGGCTCCAGCCCAAGAGAGGGTCCAAGTGGAAGACGTCATGAGTTCATCCATTCGTGTCGATTGTCGCGATGTTGACACAATGGTACACAGTCTCGTCGCAAAACCAAAAGTACGTGGGGGATGCTGTGGCCCGTCGGGACGCCTTTGAAAAGCCTTTTGAACCAGGACAAATCGAAAGCGATTTGCGCAATTACTGGGAGAGTCATAAATTTTTCCGCGCCAAGCGTGAAGAAGGCAAAACTCCCTACACGATCGTCATGCCACCACCGAACGTCACAGGTGATCTGACGATGGGCCACGTTCTTAATAACACCCTGCAAGACATTCTGATTCGCTGGAATCGTGCGAATGGTAAAGCTGCGTGTTGGATTCCTGGAACCGACCACGCAAGCATCGCAACGGAAGCAAAAGTAACGAAGATGCTCGACGAACAGGGAATCAACAAACGCGACATCGGGCGCGAAGAGTTTTTGAAACACGCTTGGGTTTGGAAAGATAAGTACGGCGGTCGGATTGTTTCACTTCTCAAAACGCTCGGTGTGAGTTGTGACTGGGACCGTGAAGTTTTTACCATGGGACCCGATTATTCACGCGCAGTTATCAAAGCTATTGTGAAACTTTACAAGGATGGCCTCATTTATCGAGGATATCGCTTGGTGAATTGGTGCCCGGTGAGTCAGTCGGTTATTTCTGACGAAGAGGTGAATCCAGAAGAACGGAATGGTCATCTCTGGCATATTCGATATCCTATCGAAGGGGCCGAAGGGCAGTTTTTGATTGTTGCTACAACTCGTCCTGAAACGCTCTTTGGAGATCTCGCTGTTGCAGTGCATCCCACTGATGAGCGGTACGCTTCACTGATTGGTAAAAAGGTGATTGTGCCCGTATGCAATCGGGCAATTCCGGTCATAGCCGACACCTACGTAGAAAAAGAATTTGGAACCGGAGTTGTTAAAATAACGCCGGCCCACGACATGAACGACTTTGCCGTTGGCGAGCGACACAAGCTTGGCTTGCTCAACGTGATGAACCCAGACGCAACTTTAAACGACAAAGTTCCTGCAGCTTATCAGGGACTGGATCGATTCATTGCGCGTAAAAAGCTAGTTGCTGAACTTGAAGCAGCAGGACTTCTTGAAAAAACAGCTCCCCACAAAATGGTGGTTGGTATCTCTGAGCGCGGTGGTGTTCCGATTGAATATTACCTGAGCGAGCAGTGGTATATTAAAATGGACAAGCTCGCCGAGATTGCATTGGGTGCAACACGCACTTCGCAATTGAAGCTGCATCCACCGCACATGGAAAAAATCTGGGAATATTGGCTCACAAACATCAAAGATTGGTGCATTTCACGGCAGCTTTGGTGGGGGCATCAAATGCCCATGTACACATGCCAAGCGTGTGGGCACGTGAGTTGCGAAGAAGAGAAGCCCTCTGCATGTGAAAAGTGCGGACACGAGCACCTTGCTCAAGATTCAGACTGCCTCGACACCTGGGCAAGTAGTTGGTTGTGGCCGTTTGGAGTTCATAGTTGGGCGAATCCCACCGAAGAACAAAAGCAAGATCTTGCTTACTTTTACCCGACCGACATAATCGTCACTGGGCCCGACATTATTTTCTTCTGGGTCGCCAGAATGATTATGGCTGGTGGATACTTTACTGACAAAGCAGCATTCAAGGATGTTTATTTCACTCCTATTATTCGTGACTCAAAAGGTCGCAAAATGAGCAAATCTCTGGGCAACAGCCCAGACGTAAACCAGTTGATTGCCAAATATGGTACCGATGCACTCCGATTTAGTGTCATCAATCAGGTTGTCCTGGGGCAAGACATTTTTTGGGCCGACGATGCCTGCGATCTCGGTAGAACTTTTGCAAACAAGATTTGGAATGCAACCCGCTTTTTGCTCATGAATGCCGAGAAATATGAGTTAGACTCTGCCGCAATTAATTTCGACCAGCTCGTAAGTAAACCCAGCGATACACTCTTGGGATGGATGACATCTGAGTTTTTTGCGGTGGCACAGAAAGCACATGATTCAATAGAGAAACTTGAATTTGCGGGCTACACGTCATCGCTCTACGAGTTTGTTTGGATGGTTTATTGTGATTGGTTTGTAGAGTTGTGCAAGCCTCGGTTGATGGACCCAGCTGCAGCAACATCCGAGCAAAAAAACCTCGCAAGACAAACTCTCCGAACTGCTTTTCAATTGCTCGACGGAGTCTTGCGGCTGTTGCACCCGGTGATGCCATTTGTCACAGAACAAATTTGGCAGAATCTCGGTGATCGCAAGGGAACGACAATCGGACATGCATCATTGCCCAGGCCTCATGCAGATATGATAGATGCGCAGACTATTTCCGCAATGCGCGAGGTGCAATCCGTTGTCTCCGCGATTCGTGCCGTGCGAGGACAGTTCGCCATTCATCCCGGCGCCGATCTGAAGGTCACCGTCAATGCCAGCCGCGACCGATTTGGTTTGATGGTTCCACAAATGGAATTTTTGGCCCGTGCGGTGTTCAGTTTCTCTTCGGATCGGCCGGCATTGTGCGGCACAGCCTTGGCTGGTGGTATTGAGGTGTTCGTTGACGTAGCTGGTTTTGTTGACCCTGCCGCGGAGCGCGATCGTTTGCTAAAGAAAATACAGAAGGTTGAACAAACCCTCGAGGGTATTCGTAAGCGGTTGGCGAACGAAGAATTCATGAAGTCGGCGCCTGAGAAAATTGTCTTGGGGGCACGTGAGCAATTTGCCAACAACGAAAAAGAGCTCTCGGTTCTGCAGGCAAGTCTGCAGGCGTTGACCTGAGACGAGGCGCATTATGAAGTATTTGTTTTGGCTCGATATGGAAATGACTGGTCTTGAAGTTGAGAATCATAAAATTCTTGAAGCGGCTGTGATTGTCACCGACTGGAACCTCATTCCTTTGAAAACCTTCTCAACAGCGGTTTACCAAGCAGATGAAGAGCTTCGTAAAATGGATGATTGGTGCCTCAAGACGCACACGGCCAGTGGGTTACTCAAGCGGGTCCCTGAGGGAATGAAAGAGGCTGATCTCGATTCTGCTTTGCTCGAATTGATTGGTGATTACTATCCGGCAGACGAAAAAGTGGTTTTGTGCGGTAATTCAATTGGTCAGGATCGGAAATTCATCGATAGGTATTTGCCTCGCTTTGCGCCGCGATTGCACTACCGCATGCTCGATGTTTCCTCTTTCAAAATCGTTTTTGAAAATGCTTTTAATCAAAAATTTAAAAAGCAGAATCGGCATGAAGCCCTCGGAGATATTGAAGAGTCCATTGCAGAATTTCGCCACTACTTGAGTTTCTTTGACAAAACAAAGCTTGGGATTCAATCATGAACAAGCAAACTTCAGATGCACTGCTTGAGTTCTGGGCTAGCTCTGTTCAAGATGAGCCAAGGGTGCAAACGGCCAAATTCATTCGTAAGTTGGTGCGAGCTTCCTCGGATCAAGAAGCTCTTTTGAAAATCGGACAACTCGATGTCCTCGATCTTTCGGTTGATCCTTGGATGAAGCGCGATTGGCCATTGGATCTGAGTGTGTTGCAACTTTTACCGGTGGTTCATGGAGTTAAACTCAATGGCAGTAAATATCTCAGTTTGGAGCCATTGACCCATCTCAAAACGCTTAAATCGCTTTTTCTAGATGAGCTCGAGCTGGTTGACATTGGGTGGCTTCCCGAGCTGCAAGGAATAGAGGTTTTTTCTGCGCGCCGCAATAAGCTAAGGACTGTTGAAGTGCTCAGTCGGCTGCCGGCGCTGCGGGAAGTTAATGTTGCAGAGAACAGCCTGACCGCTCTCAGTCCTTTTTCAAATCTGGAAAAGATTCGAATTCTCGATGTGTCGCAGAATATGATTGCTGACTTATCTCCCGTGAGCAAAAGAAAGTCTTTGCGCGTGCTGCGGCTGCGTCGCAATGGCCTAAACTCGCTCGAGGGATTGGAAGATTTACGCGATCTTGATGAGCTTGATGTGCGTGATAACCGAATTCTTTCGCTGCGCCCTCTCAAAGATCTCGGTATGCTCAACACGCTCGGGATCGCTGGCAATCCGTTGACTGAAGATGACATTGATACGCTGCGACGTTCCATCCGATTTTTAACTTGAGAAATTTTCTTTCTCTTTTTCATTTAGAATCCCTCTCTTTGAACACGTGAGCTTTAGCCGAGGCGGCTTCGCTTGATGTGCTTTCTTGGGGGGCTAACCCCTGACATTTTCACTTGGTAATTACATGTTTTAAAGTTTTATTGTTGTTCCCAAGCGATTATGTCAGGTCAACTCCCAAGCGATAATGTCACGGGGTCAGGCAACCCCACGTGCCCGATTCCTTTGCTGGTTTCGAACACGGTCCCATTTCAACTCCGTTCCCG